>JACXTT010012374.1_pt1 | contig 11328 bp, 9 predicted proteins | sample 9270951 | NCBI WGS metagenome assembly JACXTT01 (sample SAMN15532306, study PRJNA645909) | rock metagenome | isolation source: weathered quartz diorite | place: Puerto Rico | collected 2017-06-21 | reverse complement strand
GGACAGAAGGGCGGAAAGGCCCAGCGCCTTGGCGGCGATCAACACGCGGAAGGGGGAGATGAATTGCGGGATGATGGCAGTGGGGATGTGTTCGACCTTTTCCATCAGGCGCAGCACCAGCCAGCCGCAGGCCAGCCCGGCGCCGATACCGCCGGCGACCGCCAGCAGAAAAGTCGGCGCGACCGTGGCCGGACTGAAGCCGCCGGCGGCGACGGCGCCCACGGCGAGGCGGTAAATCAGTAGCGAGCTGGCGTCGTTGAGCAGGCTTTCTCCTTCGAGGATGGAGAGGATGCGGTGGGGCGGGCGCATCGGCCGCAGCACGGCGGTGGCGGCCACCGCATCGGGTGGCGCGACAATCGCCCCAAGTGCGACCGCCGCAGCCCACGGCATGGCCGGCACCAGGGTGTGCGCCACCAGCGCCACCGCCGCCGTGGTCAGGCCGACGGCGGCGAACACCAGGCCGGCCAGCGGCGCCCAGTTGTCGCGCAAATCGCGCACGGAAGTGTCGTAGGCGGCATCGACCAGTACCGGCGCGACGAACAGCGCCAGCACCAGTTCGGGCGGCAGCGAGAAGGACGGCCCGGCCGGCAGCAGGGCGAGCAGGGCGCCGCCCAGCGCGAGAAAGACGGGATAGGGCGCGCCGACCCGCCGCGCCAGCGATGCCAGGATGACGGCGGCGACGAACAGGCCTAGCAGTTTCTCGAGTCCTTGCATGCGACGCCCCGGCGTGAAGGTAATGCCGCGAGCTTAACGCAAATCGCTCAATCCCACTGTGGCGACAGTCCCTGCGGATCGACTTCCCGCCCGTTCCTCTCCAGCGCGGCGATGCGCGTCATGTCGTCTTCATCGAGCCGCAGTTTTTGCGCCAGCAGGTTGCTGGCCAAATTCTCGCGTTTGGTCGACGAGGGAATTACCGCGTAGCCCAGTTGCAGTGCCCAGGCCAACGCCACCTGCGCCACGGTGGCGCCGTGTTTGGCGGCGATGGCAGCGAGCACCGGGTCGTTCAGCACCTTGCCGTAAGCGAGCGTCATGTAGGAGGTGACGGCGATGTTCTGCTCTTTCAAGTAGGCGGTCAGTGCGCGGCTTTGCAGATAGGGCGACAGTTCGATCTGGTTGGTGGCGATCTCGCCCGCGCCGAGGATGGCGACGGCCTGGCGGGTCAGCGCGATATTGAAATTCGAGATGCCGATTTTCCCCGTCAAACCCTGGGCCTTGGCGTCGGCCAGCGCCTGCAAGGTTTCGGTCAGGTCGACGCCGTTGCCGGGGGCGGGCCAGTGAATCAGCGTCAGGTCGACATAATCGGTGCGCAGCTTGGCCAGGCTCTCGCGCAGCGAGGGGATCAGCTTGTCGGCGGCGTAGTTGGCGGTCCAGATCTTGGTGGTGATGAAAATGTCTGCGCGCGGCACGCCGCTCTCAACGATGGCCTGGCCGACCTCCGCCTCGTTGCCGTAGATTTGTGCGGTGTCGATGGCGCGGTAGCCCAGTTCGAGGGCAGTGCGCACCGAGTCGATGACGGTCTGGCCGGACAAGCGAAAGGTGCCGGCGCCGAATTGGGGGATGTTCATGAAGGCTTTCGATGGGATGAATAATGTAGCGAGTATGGCCGCGCGGCGCCCGATAAAACAGCGGCGCACCGGCACAACATCTGTGCCGCTCGCTCACAGATGAAGGCGCGGCGATATCGGCCACGCAGTCCGGTAGACTGGAGCCTGTTCACCACTGACCGACCACCCATGCTCAATACCGCCCGCTCCACCCGCGCCATGGCCGTGGCGCCGCACCACCTGGCTTCCCAATCGGCGCTGGCCGTCATGCGCGAAGGCGGCAACGCCATCGAGGCGATGATCGCCGCCGCCGCCACCATCGCCGTGGTCTACCCGCACATGAACGGCATCGGCGGCGACGGTTTCTGGCTGATCGTGCCGCCCGGCGGCGCGCCCGTCGCCATCGACGCCAGCGGGCCGGCGGCGCTGGCCGCCAGCATCGATTTTTACCGCGCGCAGGGTCTGAAGGCGATACCGATGCGCGGGCCGATGGCGGCCAACACGGTGGCCGGCACGGTGGGCGGCTGGCAAGTGGCGGACGAACTGGCAAAAGAACTGGGCGGCGCCATGCCGGTGTCGCGGCTGCTGCGCGACGCCATCGGCTACGCGAGAGATGGCGTGGCCGTCACCGAAAGCCAGCAGAACGCCACCAAATCGAAATGGCTGCAGCTGCGCCGCCAACCTGGTTTCGCCGACACTTTCACCATTGCCGGCGCCATGCCCGCGGCCGGCCAGCGTTTCATGCAGCCGCGCCTGGCCGCCACCCTGCAAGCGCTGGTGGACGATGGCCTGGACAGTTTCTACCGTGGCCCGCTGGCGGCGCGCATCGCCGCCGACCTGGCTGCCGCAGGCTCGCCCGTGACCAGTGCCGACCTGGCAGGCTATCGCGCTGGCCGGGTGACGCCGCTGCATTTGGCGCATGGTCACGGCGACTTGTACAACCTGACCCCGCCGACCCAGGGCGTGGTCTCGCTGGCGATTCTCGGCCTGCTCGAACGCGCGGGGCTGGAGCAGTTGGCCGCCGATTCGGCCGATCACATTCACCTGGCCGTCGAAGCGACCAAGCTGGCGTTTGGCTTGCGCGATGAATCCATCACCGACCCCGCCCACATGGAGATGGCCGGCCAGGATCTGCTCGATGCGGCACGGCTCGATACCCTGGCCGCGCGCATTGATCCCGCTAGCGCCGCGTCCTGGGGCGCGGGCAAGGGACCGGGCGACACCATCTGGATGGGTGCCATCGACGAGTCGGGCCTGGCCGTCTCTTTCATTCAAAGCATTTATCACGAGTTCGGCAGCGGCGTGGTGCTCGGGCATACCGGCATCAACTGGCAAAACCGCGGCGCCTCGTTCAACCTCGATGAGAATGCGCTGCTGGCCCTGAAGCCCGGCAAAAAGCCTTTTCATACGCTCAATCCGGCGGCGGCGCGTCTGCATGACGGCCGGGTAATGGTGTACGGCACCATGGGCGGCGACGGCCAGCCGCAGACCCAGGCGGCGGTGTTCACCCGCCACGTGGTGTTCGGCCAGCCGCTGCAGCAAGCCGTGACGGCGCCGCGCTGGCTGCTGGGGCGCACCTGGGGGCAGACCTCGGACAGCCTGAAACTCGAAAGCAGGTGGGATCCGGCGATCGTCGCCGAACTGCGCGCGCGCGGCCATGAAGTGGATGTGCTGGCCGATTTCGACGAGACCATGGGCCATGCTGGCGCCATCGTCCGGCAGGCGGACGGGATGCTGGAAGGGGCGGCCGATCCCCGTTCGGATGGCGGTGTCGCTGCCTGGTAATCGTCTGCGCATAAATTAAAACCCCGCGCGGCGCAGGGCGCTGGCGGGGTTGGCATCAGCGGCGCCGTCAGGCGCTGCGATTACTGGCGGTTCGGGTTGTTCGGACGTGCATCGTCCTTGTTGCGCACGCCGTCGCCGTCGTTGTCGGCGTTGCCGCGTGCCCAGGCGCCACGGGTCATGACCCAGCGGCCGTCACGCTCGGCCCAGGTCGGCTGGCTGTAGTGATAGCCGCGGCGCTCGCGCACCCACATGCCCTTGGTCCAGACGTAGTGGTTGTTGCGCCATTCCCAGTGACCGTTCTGCCATGCGTAACCGCGGCGTGCCGGCGGTGCAACTTCGTCGCGTGGTGGCGGCGGCGCTTCGCGGACGACGACGACAGCAGCCATCGCTGGTGCGGTCACGGCAACGCCGGCGCCGAACGAACCGGCGATCATGGTAGCGAGCAGGATTTTCTTGATCATGGTGTCTCTCCTTGTGTGGTGGTGTGTTAACGTTATAAGGCGTTCCCATCAAGGAGTATGTGCGCTGCCGCTCATTCGCTTGTAACAATTGCTACCGTAATACTGCGGTTACATTTGTCCGCTCGCCAGCTGTATTTACCCGGCGACGAGAGCGGCGAAGCGCGCCAGATCGACGTTGCCGCCGCTGACCAGGATGCCGACGCGCAGGCCGGCCACCGGCACCACGCCGTGCAGCGCTGCGGCGGCAGCCAGGCAGCCGGTCGGCTCCACGATGACCTTCATGCGCTCGGCGAAAAATTTCATGGTGTCGATCAGCTGCGCATCGCTGACGGTGACGATGTCGTCGACGTCGCGCCGGATCACCTCGAAGTTGTTGGCGCCCAGGTGGGTCACCATGGCGCCGTCGGCGATGGTGTCGGGCACGGCGATGGTGACCACCGCGCCGCTGCGCAAGGACTGCTGGCCGTCGTTGCCCGCTTCCGGCTCGACGCCGATGACGCGGCAGCCGGGACTCATCGCCCGCGCCGAAATCGCCGACCCTGCCAGCAGGCCGCCGCCGCCCAGGCAGACCAGCAGCACGTCGAGCGGCCCGGTCTCCTCGAACAGCTCCATGGCGGCGGTGCCCTGGCCGCAGATGACGTCGCGGTGATCGTAGGGCGGAATCAAGGTCATGCCGCGCTCCTGTGCCAGCCGGCGGCCGATCTCTTCGCGGTTTTCCGTATAGCGGTCATACACGATCACCTCGGCGCCATAACCCTTGGTGGCCGCCACTTTCAAGGCCGGCGCATCGTGCGGCATGATGATGGCGGCCTTGATGCCGGACAGGCTGGCCGCCAGCGCGATGGCTTGCGCATGGTTGCCGGACGAGTAGGTGAGCACCCCGGCTTGTTTTTGTTTGTCGGTAAAACGGGCCAGGGCGTTGCAGGCGCCGCGGAATTTGAAGGCGCCGGTGCGCTGGTAGTTTTCGCACTTGAAAAACAGCTGCGCATTCGCGCGTGCGTCCGCGGTGCGCGAGGTGAGCACGGGGGTGCGGTGGGCAATGCCGGCGATGCGGGCGGCCGCGGCCTGGATGTCGGTGAATTGGAGTGGGGTCATGAGAGTCCGATCTGAATGCGACGCTGTTTAAACCAAGGCCATGGCCAGCTCGATATGCAAGCCGCCGCCATCGCGATTACGAACGTTCAAAGTGGCGTTATGCCGCAACACCACCCGCTCGACGATCGCCAGCCCCAGCCCGGCGCCATTGGCCTGCCCGCGCGCCGTGTCCAGGCGCGTAAATGGTTTGAGTAATTGCTCGATCTGCGCCGCCGGCACGCCGGCGCCGTGGTCTTCCAGCTCGATGACCGCCCGCCGGCTGTTGCCAAGTGCGCCTCCGATCGAGCGCGCATGGCAGGCGATATCGATCTCCGTGTAACTGGCCCCCGGCGTCGCCCCATACCTGCGGGCGTTTTCGACGACGTTGTTGAAGACGCGGCGCAAATCGGTTTCATTGCCCATCACCGTGACGTCCGGCTCGATATCGGTCCGCACGCGCATACTGGGAATGCGTTCGGCCGCGCGGGCGACGTCGTGCAGCAGTTCGCTGATATTCACCGGCACGAAGGAGGATGCCTCGGTCGGCTTGGCGTAGTCGAGGAACTGGCCGATGATGGCGTCCATCTGGGCGATATCGGACTGCATGCCTTCGCGCGCATCCGTGGTCAGGTGCGCCATCTCGACTTCCAGCTGCATGCGCGTCAGGGGCGTGCGAAGGTCGTGCGAGATGCCGGCCAAAATCAGCGCGCGGTCGGTCTCGACCTGCTGCAAATCGTCCACCATCTGGTTGAAACTGCGGTTCGCTTCGATGATCTCCTGGGCGCCTTTTTCGGGCAGGGCGGCCGGGCGCTTGCCCTGGGCGATGGCGCGCGCGGCGGCCGTCAAACGCGCCAACGGCAGGTTGATCAGGCTGGAGATGAGCGCCGCGCCGATCAGCGACAGCATGCCGACCACCCCGGCCCAGCCCAGCCACTGCACGCCCGACAGGCCGGACAAGCGCTCGCGCTCGAGCATCAGCCAGTATTCGTCGCCGTCGATTTTAAAGCTGACCCAGAAGCCGGGCACGCCGTTGACGCGGCTGGAAAAGCGGGTGTCCTTGCCCAGTTTTTCTTTGACCAGCGCTTCGATTTCCGGCATCAGCGGACTGTCGGGCGGCGGATCGACGTCGTCGGTGCTCACCAGCGGAAAGATGCGGATGCCCTCGTTGCTGACCAGTTCGAACAGCAGCTCGGTGCGCAAATCCGGCGCCGAGTGGGTCAGGGCGGCGTGGGTGATGGTGACCACCGAGATCACCAGTTCGGCCGTCTGCTTGACCTGCGGTCCCCGCTGGACGGCGCTGATCATGGCGATCCACGAGCCCATCGACAGGGTCGTCAACAGGCCCAGCAGCAGGAAGGTGCGCCAGAATAGGCCGCTCTTGAACCAGGACAGGCGCGGCGCCCTTACCGCGATTGCATCTGCGGCCAACACTAGCGCGGCTGGCCTTCAGGGATGAACACGTAGCCCAGTCCCCACACGGTCTGGATGTACAGGGGAGAAGAAGGATCGGGCTCGATCAGCTTGCGCAAACGCGAGATCTGCACGTCCAGGCTGCGGTCGAACACTTCGTATTCGCGCCCACGGGCCAGTTCCATCAGTTTTTCGCGCGACAGCGGCTGGCGCGCGTGGCGGGCAAATACCTTGAGGACGGAGAATTCGCCGGTGGTCAGGGGCACGGTTTCTCCGCTCTTTTTCAGGGTGCGGGTGCCCAGGTCGAGCACGAACTGGCCGAACTCGAAGGTTTGAGGGGTTTCCGACGGCGCGCCGGGGATTTCGTCCGGACCCTTGCGGCGCAGGACGGCGCCGATGCGGGCCACCAGTTCGCGCGGGTTGAAGGGCTTCGGCAGATAATCGTCGGCGCCCATTTCCAGGCCGACGATGCGGTCGACGTCCTCGCCCTTGGCCGTCAACATGATGATCGGGGTCTGGTCGCCGGCGCCGCGCAGGCGGCGGCAGATCGACAGGCCGTCTTCGCCCGGCAGCATCAGGTCCAGCACCAGCAGGTCGTAGCGCTCGCGCAGCCACAGCTTGTTCATGGCGGTGGCGCTCTCGGCCGTGACCACCGCGAAGCCCTGTTCGGTCAGATAGCGGCGCAGCAGATCGCGCAGGCGGACGTCGTCGTCCACTACCATAATCTTGGCCGAGTGACCACCGGTACCGGTGCCCGTTGTATTGTTGCCCGAGTTAGAAGCTTGAATGAGTGTCATGAGTCTGCCGAGTTTGTCTTAATGATATCGCTATGGTAACGTCTTATCGCCGTGCAAGCAGCGTTGCTTTTAGGTCATTACATACTGTTACAAACTTTACCCAATCTGTCTTATGCCTGGAATCGAATCACCCTACACTGGGGTCTCAAGCGGAATTAAGCTTATCTGGTATTACGGCATCGCGGAAGAGGGACACAAATGAATATCGCGCCTGGTGAGATTAGTGCAGCAGCACGATCCGGAAACATCGGCAAGTTTGGCATGTTGCGCGCCCTCGTGCTGGGGGCCGTGCTGGCCGGCGCCGCCGTGTCGGGCGTTTCGGCCGCCGCCATGGGCGATCGCGAACGGGATCAGCGCGACCGCGGAGATCAGCGCGATCGTGGTGAACAACGCGAGCGTCCGCAACCCCAGCAGCAACCTGCCCAGCCGCAGCATCAGCAGCGCGATCTGCCCCAGCAGCGCGATATGCCGCAGCAGGGCGGCCGGTTCGATCCGCGCGCCTACGACATGCGCCTGGAAGAGGCCCGCCGTCAGCAGGCCCAGCAGCAGCAAGACACGGGCGGCCGCCGTGGCGGACGCCTGACGCCCGACGAGCGCCGCGAATTGCGCCGGCAAATCAACGAAGCCGGCATGGATTTGTACCCGAATACACCGCGCCGCTGATCATTCCTCGCCCTCCAGCGGCCAGCCATCCGGCTGGTCAGCTCTTCCTTCTGTTGTTTAGCAACAAACAATTGTCCTCGGTCAATGACGTTTTGGTTTTTTCCAGATCGTGCCGTGTTACGCTACGAAAACTTATATAGGCATAACTAATTAGGCCTTTTCAACAAGTTTGGTAGTTCCGGAGCGTCACCGTGTCGACTGTTTCTCCCGCTGCAACTTCACATTTTCCCGTTATCGGCGGGCTCGACGCGCTGGGCCTGGAGCACTGCATTTATATGCAGGAAGACGGCGTCTACGCCGACCCCACCGCGCTCGGCAAGACTTTCATGGCCGCTTTCGAGCATGTCATGCGTGGCAATAATTATTTTACGGATGTCGATTACGGCCTGCTGCTCAAAGCACTGTACGACCTCGACCCCGAAGTCACCGGGGGCGCCGCCAGGGATAAGGGCGCCGCTGCCGCCACATCCATGCTGCGCTTCGCGCGCGGCGTCACCACCTTCGACCTGGCCCGCAAGGCCTTGTACAAGGCCGTCAAACTGGCCAACGGCGAGGCGGAGTACTGCTTCGAGGCGCCGGAAAATGCCTCGTCGACCCTGTGCGTCGACGAATTCGTCGCCGACATGTGGAGCAAGGGCGTGCGTTTCGGCCTCGATCTCGATGCCGTGCGCGCGGCCATCGAGGGAAAACGCAGCGAATTCGTCACCGTGGCGCGCAAAATGGCCCCGTTGCCCGGCTACGACGCCCACATCGTCGAAGTGTCGCAGGAGATCCACCGCAGCGACGCCCCGCGCCAGCTGGCCAACGGCAAGCTCGATCTGATGGCCTTCCAGAACCGCTTCCCGCAGATCAAGGCCGGCGTGCGCCTGCTGCAAAAAATCGAGGCCAAGCCGGGCATCGCCGGCGTCGAACTGTCCGGCGCGCGCATCGCCGCGCCTAACCCCGCCGACGTCGACCTGAAAGCCATGGTGGGCGAGGGCACTGGCGTGGACGTCACCCCCGACGGCGAGTTCCTGGTGGCGCGCCGCACCGGCTACCTCGACGTCGATCCGGCCACCGGCAAGATCTCCATCGGCGACAAGATCATCAGCCGCGACGGCGTATCCTCGCGCACCACCGGCAACCTGCAGCTGACGGGCGAATACGAGGAATTCGGCGAAGTGCAGGAACTGCGCGTCATCGACGGCGAGGGCATCACCATCCACGGCGACGTGTTCGGCCACGTCAACTCGCGCGGCGGCTCGATCGTCCTGAACCGCAACCTGGTCGGCGGCACCGCCCACAACGCCAATGGCCCCATCCGCATCGTCGGCATGGCCTCGAACGCGGTGATCCAGTCCAGGCAGGGCGACGTCGTCATCGCCCGCGCCGACCACTGCATCATCTCGGGCGCGCGCGTGCGCGTCGAAAACGCCGTCAACTGCGAGATCATCGGCGACGACGTGCGCATCGGCCAGGCCGAAGGCTGCGCCGTGGCCGGCCGCCGCGTGATCGCCGAAAAGGTCGGTCCTCGCAAGCAGAGCGAAATGCTGGTGTTCGCCCTGCGCCCCGACAGCGGAGAAATCGACAAGGTGATCGGCATGATGAGCGCGCGCGTGCAGGATTTCGCGGATATCGCGGCGGCGCACAAGGCGAACATGGAAGCCATGACCAGCGAACCGGACGTACGCCGCTACGTGTCGCTGGCCGCCAAGATCCGCAAGAAGGAGCTGATTCTCACGCCCGAGCAGGTACCGCAGTTTCAGAAAATGGCCGTCGCCGTGGGCCCGGCTTTGAAGGCAATCGCCAAGGTGTCGCTGGAAGTGAAAGCTGCCGAAAGCGAGCGGGAAGCCGGCCAGGCGCTGGTCGACCAGCTGGTCGAGCAAAGGAAGAGCTGCGAGAACATCGCCCAGGTGGAGATCACCGCGGTGGACGGCGACACCATCGTGCGCACCATGAAGTACAACCCGAACGGCGGCGCGCCGCACGACCTGGCGGCCAAGGATGTGAAGGGCAGGCTGCGCGGCGGCACCGGCAGCGGGGCGCTGATTTTTGTCGGCAGCCAGGGCGCGGTGGCGTGGAGTAGTTAGCGCCGGCAGGAGGACAGGCTGCGTGTTTACTTGAGTGCGAAAAATGGGACAGGCATCTTCGCTGCGCTCGTCCTTCCTCCGGCGGCACCGCCTGGATTTAATCCAGCACTTTCCCCCGCAACGCCTTGGTCGCCCCACTTCTCGTCTTCGACTCCAGCCGCCTTCTCTGCGACCCATACGTCGGCCTGGTCGCCCGCCGCAAAACCGGCGCGGTCGCCACGCTGTCGACCAGCTCCTGCAGGCGGCGCAAGCCCTCCAGTTTATTCTGCTCCAGGCTGCGCGACTGCTGGGCCTTGAGCACCACCACGCCATCGCGGGTGATGCGGCTGTCGGACAGCGCCAACAGGCGCTCCTTGACGGCTTCCGGCAGCGAGGAAGCCGCCACCGCGAAGCGCAGATGGACGGCGCAGGACACCTTGTTGACGTTCTGACCGCCCGGACCCTGGGCGCGGATGGCCGAGAATTCGACTTCGGCGGGATCGATGGTCAGGCCGGCCATGGCTTATTCGGGCGCCGCCGCCTGCGCCGGCGGATCGAGCGGGCTGTCGAGCGCCGTCAGCAGGCGGTAGGCCTGGCCCGCATACGGCGGCAGTCCGCCGAACAGGGCCGGATCGTTGAACAGCGCGCGCTCGTGCTCGATCAGTATCCTCAGCTTGCCGAGATAGTCGGTGACGGTCAGCAGGCGGCCCAGCGGCGAGATGACGGCGCCTTTTTTCATGCCGCCCTGTTCGGCGATGGCCAGGGTGACCGACTCGGGGAAATTCCATTCGCGGCCGATGGCGCAGGTCAGGCTGCGGGTCTGGCGCAGCAGTTCGGCGCAGAACAACTCGGAGCCCAGGCTGCGGTCTTCTTTCGCGATCTGGTCCATCACGCGCAAGGCGACGATCAGGCCGACATGCTGCACCAGGCCGGCGAGAAAAGCCTCGAAGGGATCGATGCCGAGCGCCTCGGCAAGCTGGCGGTTGGCCACCGCCACCCGTTCCGAGTGGTCCCAGATGCGCGGCGCCAGGCGGCGCGTGTAATGCCCCGAATGCATGTCGATGATGGGGCGGAAGGCGACGCTGGTGATCAGGTGGCGCAAGCCCTCCTGGCCGATCAGCATGACCGCGTGTTCGACGCTGGTGATCTGGCTGCCGGTGCCGATCAGCGAACTGTTGGCCATGCGGATAACGGCGGCCACCAGCACGACGTCGCTGGAAATGGTGCGCGCCAGCTGGGCGCCGGAAAAATTGTCGCTCCTCAGGCTTTGCAGCAACTGCGGCAGCATGCCCGGCATGCGCCGCACCAGCGCCGAGCCGGATTGCTGGGCGTTGATGATGGCCGCCAGGGCGTCGAGCACCTGCACCTCCAGCTCGCTGGTGTCGAAGGCGGCTTCGCCGACGGTGTCGAACAGCCAGTGGTTGTACAAGTGGTTGATGCGGTCGAGCTGATCGAAGGAGACGGCCGGGCGGGGGGCGCTGCGCGGGGGCTCGGCCCCGGCGGGCACGGGTGCGGCGGAGAGTGGCGCGGCGGGCGCTGCCTGCAC
>JACXTT010012373.1_pt1 | contig 11328 bp, 8 predicted proteins | sample 9270951 | NCBI WGS metagenome assembly JACXTT01 (sample SAMN15532306, study PRJNA645909) | rock metagenome | isolation source: weathered quartz diorite | place: Puerto Rico | collected 2017-06-21 | reverse complement strand
CGTCGAGCGTCGCGTCGGACCGGTCGTGCTCGTGGCGCCGCCCGGGGCCGAGCGCACGCTCGAGAGCCTTGCGCCCCGCGCCGAGGCCATCGTCGCGGACGTGTCCCGCGCGCTCGGGCTCGAGCCGCGGGCGCCTTATCGCATGGTGCTGATCCCGGCGAACGGGCTGCGCGATCCGGAGCTGATCGCCTTCGATCGCGGCGCGCCTCCCTGGGCGGCAGGCTTCATGGAACCGCGGCGGCGCATGGGCGCGATCCGCCTCGCGCAGGCGTCGCGCTATCCCTACGGCACGCCGGAGGCCGTGCTGGCGCACGAGTCCGCGCATCTGCTCATCCACGATGCACCGGGTGTGGACCTGCCTCTGTGGTTCGAGGAGGGAGCCGCCACGTGGGCGGCGCGCTCGTGGCAGATCGAAGACGTGTTCCAGCTGTCGAGCCGTCTGATGACGCACGATCCGCCCCGGCTGGACGCGCTCGAAGCCGAGTTCCACGGCAGCCCGGAACAGGTCGACCACGCCTACGCGGCGGCGTTCGCGTTCGTGTGGTGGAGCACGACACGCTACGGCGAGTCGATCGTGCGCGACATCCTGAACGAGGCGCGGACGCACTCCTTCGAGCGAGCCTGGCGGCTGGCCACGGGTGTGCCGCTCGACCGCTCGGAGTCGGAGTGGCGCCGGGAGAGCGTGTTTCGCTTCCGCTGGCTGCCCCTGATCGCGGGGTCGGGATCGTTGTGGTTGATCGTGATGCTGATCGCGGCGTGGGTGTGGCTCAGGCGGCGAGCCCGCGCGCGGGCGCTCGAGGCGACATGGGCCGAGGAGGACGAGTGGGACCCGGAGGCGGTGGACGCGGCTCAGGACGTGCTTACGGGGCCTGCCACGCTGCCGGGAACGATCATTTGGCGCCGTCTCGACCAGGAGGAAAGGGAGCCCGGTGAAGAGGAAGGGGAAGGGCGGGAGTAGGTTCGAGCCCCATGATCCGCGGGTAAGCTCAAGCACCATTGCCTGAAGCAATTTTCGCTTGGTAGCTGCCCAAATGTGCAGTAGGTTCGGGTTGGTGCCTGCGCCTGAATGTTCGAAACGCTCAACGATCCCATCGACGTCCTCACGGCTTTCAGGAACGGCGCCATCGATCCGCTGAGATTCCGATGGCGGGGAAGAGTCATCCGCGTGAAACAGGTGACGGGACGCTGGAGCCGCCGGGAGGGGCAGGCGTTGCTGCGTTACTTTGCCGTCGAAGGGGTCACGGACGATTCCTACGAGCTTTGCTACGACCCACGAGGGCCGCGCTGGACCCTGAGCAGGGTTTGGTCCGTAAACGCCCGCGCGGAAGGGAGCTGAGGCGTGTCCCTGTCGTTCGATGACCCGGTCCTGGTTCCCGTGCTCACAGAGGCGCCGCCGGCCCCCACTCCGGGTGCGCGACGCCGGCACGGCATGATCCTGCTCGTCGACATGGACGCGTTCTTCGCCTCCGTGGAGCAGGCGCAGCACCCTCATCTGCGCGGCGTGCCCGTGATCGTTTGCGGTGACCCCGACCGCCGCGGCGTCGTAACGGCGGCGTCGTACGAGGCGCGCCCGTTCGGAGTGCGCGCCGGGATGCCGCTCCAGGAGGCGCGCCGCCTGTGCCCACGAGCCGAGTACGTCGAGGGCAATCCCGAGAAGTACGTGTCGACGTCCGTTCACCTGCTCGACCTCTACACACGTTTCACGCCCGATGTCGAGCCGTTCAGCGTGGACGAGGCGTTTCTGGGGTTCCCGCTGCGTGTGGATTCGCTCGAGCGGGGCGCCGAGATCGCGCGGCAGATCCAGTCCGAGATCGCCGACCGCTTCAGGCTGGGGGCGTCGATCGGCGTCGGCCCCAACAAGCTGGTCGCCAAGATGGCGGCCGGGGTGCAGAAGCCGCGCGGGCTCACGGCGCTCGACGAGGCCGGGTTTTGCGACGTCTTCTGGCCGCGAGAGGTCCACGAGCTGTGGGGGGTGGGACCAAAGCTCGCCGAGCGCATGCGGGCGCTCGGCATCGTGACCGTCGGCGATCTCGCGCATGCTCCCGCTCCCGCGCTCGGCGCGGCGTTCGGCATCATCGGGCCGCAGCTCCGCGAGGCGGCCTGGGGACGCGACGAGACGCCGCTCGTTCCGTGCTACGAAGGCGTCGACCCCAAGTCGATGGGACACGAGGTCACCCTGCCCGAGGACTCGGACGATTCCGAGCACCTCGAGGCCACGCTGCTCAGACTGTGCGATCAGGTGGGACGCAGGCTGCGCAAGGAGGGCTTCGTGGGTCGGGTCGTCGCGGTCAGACTGCGCGATGCGACGTTCACGACGCGCATCCGCCAGCGGGCACTCCATCGATATACGCAACAGGGCCACCGAATCTTCGAGGTCGCGAGGGGCTTGTTTCGCGAGAACTGGAATGGCGCCGGATTGCGCCTCGTGGGCGTGACGGTCTCGGCGCTCCAGCCCGAGCCAGAAGGCGAGCAGATCGATCTGTTCTCGACCTGCGAACGGTCGGAGGAGCTGAACCATGCGCTCGATCGGGTTCGGGACCGATTGGGGGAGGTCTCCGTGGTGCCCGCAGCGACCCTGAGGCAGCGCCGACACCGCTCCCACGTGCCGTTCGGGGTGATTTCATCGCGCACGCGCGTCCCTGCGGATTGAGGAACGAACGATGCCCTTAGGAGAGGTCCTCGTGGGCACGTCGGGTTACTCGTTCTCCGACTGGGTGGGCACGTTCTACCCGCCCGGCATGAAATCCAGCGACTTCCTGCACTATTACTCGGAGCGGTTTCCGGTCGTCGAGGTCAACGTGACCTACTACCGCATTCCACCGCCGCGCACGCTCGAGCTGATGGAGCGGAAGACCCCGCCCGGGTTCCGGTTCGTCGTCAAGCTGCACCAGACCATGTCGCACGAGGCCTCACGCGATCCGGCGGTGTACCGCCAGTTCCTGGAGGCCCTCGAGCCGCTCAAGCGGGCGGGCAAGTACGATGCGCTGCTGGCGCAGTTTCCGTGGATGTTCAAGCGCACGCCGGCGAATCAGGAGCACCTTCGCATCCTTCGCGAGCAGTTGCCTGAGGAACCTCTGTTCGTCGAGTTCCGCCACCGCTCGTGGATCACCCCCGGGCTCGCGGACGAGTTGCGGGCCCTCGACCTCGGCTATTGCGCCGTCGACGAGCCGGCGCTGCCCGGGCTCGTCCCGCCCGTCGTCCTCCGCACCGCCGCCGACGGCTACGTGCGCTTCCACGGACGCAACGCCGCGAACTGGTGGGGCCGGGGCGGTGGCGACCGCTATGACTACGACTACCCGGAGCACGAGCTGCGCGAGTGGCTCAAAAAGATCACCTCGCTCGCCGAGCAGGCCCGCCGCACGTACTTGTTCTTCAACAACTGCCACGCCGGGCAAGCGGCGCGGAACGCCAGCCTGATGCAAGAGCTGCTGCGGCAGCAGCGGATGTCCGAGTGAGGCGCATGCGCGCCGAGCGCGCCGCGATCGAGCACGTCGCAGAGCCCGCCGCGGTGAGTCCGGCCCGAAAACGGTTTCATTGCGCGGTCATACCCGCGAGATGAGCCCTTGGCGTCGGTGCCGTGATGAACGAGAATGCGAGCTCACGCCAATCCCGCTGGCCGCGACTCGGTCGCTGGAGATTTTGCCGTGCCCCTCGAGCCCAGACATCCCCGCACGCTGCGGAGGCCCGCGGCGTTCGTTTCCGCGCCGCCCCGCCGCGTGCTGTTCCTTTGCACCCGGAACTCCGCTCGCAGTCAGATCGCCGAGGGACTCGCCCGCAAGTTCGCTCCCGCAGGCACCGAGATCTGGAGCGCCGGCATCGAGCCGTCGTCCGTCCATCCGCTGGCCGTCGAGGTGATGGCCGAAACCGGCATCGATCTCAAGGATCAAAAGTCGAAGCCGCTCGACGAGGTGCCGTGGCGCGATATGGACACGATCGTGTCGCTGTGCGCCGAGGCCGAAGCCGCGTGTCCCGCGGTGAACGGTGAGATGCGCCGCGTCCACTGGCCGCTCGACGACCCCGCCGTCGCGCCGGAGCCCGAGGCTCGCAAGGCGTTCCGCGACACGCGCGACGAGTTGAGGTGGCGCGTCGCCTGTCTGTGGCCGGGGAACGAATAGGGAGCCGATCCCCAGGACCCGCGAGTCCCGCGCCCCGAGTTCCGAGATCGCCTACCTCGCGGCTGTCTTACTGGCCTCCCGCCGATCGCGCTTGAGCGCCGGGTGCCGGCCCTGCAGGAAGTCCACGCAATCCTCGACGTCCTTCCGGCTGCCGATGAACAGCGGCGTGCGCTGGTGCAGGATCTGCGGCTCGAGGTCCATGATGCGGGAGCGGCCGTCGCTGGCGGCGCCTCCGGCCTGCTCGGCGACAAACGCGAGCGGGGCGGCCTCGTACAGCATGCGCAGCTTGCCCAACGGGCTGCGGGAGTCCCCCGGGTACAAGTAGAGCCCGCCATAGAGCAGGTTGCGATGGAAGTCGGCGACCAGCGAGCCGACGTAGCGGGCGCTGTAGGGGCGTCCGGTCTCCTCGTCCTCCTCCTTGAGCCAGTCGATGTAGCGCTTCATCGGGTCCGACCAGCGGGCGTAGTTGCCCTCGTTGACGCTGTAGATGCGTCCGTGATGCGGCGTGCGGATGTCGGGGTAGGAGAGTAGGAACTCACCCACGTCCGGCTCGAAGGTGAATCCGTGCACCCCGTGCCCGGTCGTGTAGACGAGCATCGTGCTCGAGCCGTACATGACGTATCCGGCGCACACCTGGCGGTGGCCCGGCTGCAGGCAGTCCTCGAGCTGGCCGGACCCGTCCTTCGTGACGCGCGGCAGCACCGAGAAGATCGTGCCGATGTTGACGCCGGCGTTGATGTTCGACGAGCCGTCGAGGGGGTCGAAGTTCACGACATAGCGGCCGAGCGGGACGTTCTTCGGGACGGGGATGATGTTCTCGTCCTCCTCGGACGCCATCACCGCGAGCTGTCCCGTCGAGCCGAGCACGCGCGAGATCGTCTGATGCGCGAACAGGTCGAGCTTCTGCACGCGCTCGCCGTGGACGTTCTGCGCGCCGGTGTAGCCCAACACGTCGGTAAGTCCGGCGCGGATCACCTCGCGGTTGATCATCTTGGCGGCGAGCTGGATGTCGTGCAGCACGCTCGTGAATTCGCCGGTCGCGCCGGGGTTGGCGCGCTCCTGCTGCAGGATGAACTGTGACAGGGTGATCGCTCGCGCGTACATCACGACCTCCTGGGGCGGCGGGAGGGGGTTCCCGCCGGGCCGATCTCAACGCGTGCTCCCTAGTCCGACAGTCCCGTGACGTCCTCGGCGTGGCCCGCCACGGCCCGCTGAGCAGCCCGCGGGAACGCCGTCGCCACGAACGGCGCGTACTTGTTCGCCAGGGTCTGGGTCGTCTGCACCGCCAGCTTCCCGAGCAGGAATTCGAACTTCTCCTGCAGCGTGGCGCGAATCGCCTCGCGGACGTCGGGCGGCAGCGACCAGATCTCGCGCTTGAACAGCCCCAGCGCCTTCTTGCGTGTCTTGTAGAAGAACTGCTCGTCGGTGTCGCCGCTCTTGCGTTCGTCGGCCGCCACCGTGCGCAGCCGCTCGTAAATTTCCTGCTTCAGCTCGGCGGGGAAGCGCGGATGGTCGAACAGCATGTTCTGGAATTCCGTCGCCAGGTGGATCTCCACGGCGCCGAGCTTGGGGAAGCGGTCGAACAGCTCCGCCGGCAGGGTAGAGGCGCCGTGCTGGACGGCGCCTCCCAGGCCGTATTGCTCGCGCGCGATGCGAGACAGCTTGTCGAGCGCGTCGAAATCCACCTTGATCTGAGCGATCGAGCCGTCGGGCAGCGGCACGCCGCCGTGGCTGGTGCCGGTCTGAATCGAGATCTTGCTGATCCCGGGCTTCCCCGGGGTGGTGCGCGCGAGCGCGGCGCGGTAGACCTTCATGAACGCGTGCAGCTCCTCGGGAGTCGAGTTCTTGCCGCCGACCTCGCCGATCTCGCCGCCCACCGACACGGTGACGCCCTGGGGCTCGCGTTCGCGGATGAACGCCGTGAGCTCGGCGCACACCTCGCCGTTCCTCGCCTGCTGCTCCTCGAGCGTGGCCTTCGACAGATCGACGAGCGTCGAGGTATCGACGTCGATGTTGCAGAACCCCGCCGCGATCGCCTCTGCGGTGAGGTCCTTGACGGCTCGGGTCTCCGCCGCGGGGTCCGAGGCGTACTTCTTGGCGCTGATCTGGAAGTGGTCGCCCTGGAGGAACACCGGGCCCTTCCAGCCTTCGCGCAGGGCCGCGCCGAGCACGACGAGCGTGTACTCGCCCGGGCGCTGGTCGGTGTAGCTGATCTCGGAGCGGGCAATCTCGCAGATCACGGCACCGGCCTCGAGCTTGCCGCGGGCGCGGAACAGGGCGCGCGCCGTGTCATACGCGGCGCCGCGGATGTTGATCGCGGGCACGGTGAACGTGGAGGACACTTCGCCGCGCCCGCGAGCCAGGTACAGCTCGTGAATCGAGGCCGGGTAGATGCCGACCGATCTCGCCTGATCCAGGACGGCCGCACGCGCCGCATCGCGAGCGGGCTCGGAGCCGAAGACCCCCGTCCACACCAGCCGGTCGAGCGCGTCCTGATGGCCGGCGGCCATCGCCGCGGCGGCGTGCGAGATTTCGTCGAGGGTCTTGAATTCCATGGCGGTGGCTCCTTCTCGATGCGGTCCGACCTCGATCGAGTCGGGCAGGGGACACCTGCAACGATGAACCCCGACAGTATAGCCTGCCCCGCGAAGCCCGGACCAGCACTCGACGCGGGTCCGCGGAAGTCCGCGTCTCGCTCGCTCGGTTCGTGGGGCAGACGCCCCATCGTCGGGAGGTCGTCAGCCGGGGACCGCCAGGAACGGACCGCGGTGCCGAGCCAGCTCGGGGAAGCGCGACGGCGCAAAGGTCCGAATCGACGGCGCATCTCGAAACGCCAGCAGGTCGGCCAGGGCCTCGGTGCACGCGGCGGCCATCCCCATGCCGTGGCCGGTAAATCCGGCGCACACCGCCAGGTGGCGGTCGGCGTCGAGCCAGCCCACAAGCGGCCGGCCGTCGCGCGAGAACCCCATCGTTCCCGCCCAGCGGCGCTCGATCACCGCCTCGGGCGCGAGCTCCCGGAGTCCCGACTCGATCCCGCTCTGAACGACCTCGGTCGGCCGATCGTCGAAGCCCACCTCGCCGTCGAGGTCGACGTCGCGCCACCCGCCGATGAGCAGTCGTCCGGTGGGCGTCTGACGCCAGTACTGGTAGCCCCACTGGGCGTACGTCGGCCGCGCGGCGATGTCGCGCGCGATCGGCGCGGTGGCGAGCATCTGACCGCGGCGCGGGCGAATGAGCGGCTCGAGCGCCGGGCAGAGTCGCGGCGCGTAGGCGTTGGTCGCGAGCACCAGGGCGCGCCCGATCGCCGACCCGGTCTCGGTCGTGACCTCCCACCCGGCCGGGGTCCAGCGTGCGCCCGTCACGGGCGAATGCTCGTAGAGGTGGGTGCCGCGCTCCGCGGCCGCGGTCGCGAGGCCTCGCACGAAACGCACCGGGTCGAGCTCGCCGTCGTCCGGATCGAGGAAGGCGGCGCGAAACGCCGCCGCGGCGTGCGGCGGCACGACGTCGCGCACCGGCACCTCGACGGAGCGGTTGCCGTCCTCGCGCAGCAACGGCAGCGAGCCGCGCTGGTCGTCCGCCTCTTCGGCGGTGCGCGCCAGCCGCACGCTGCCGCTCACGCGGTGGTCGCACTCGATTCCCAACGCTTCGATCATCAGCCGGACGCGCTCGTGATTGCGGCGTCCCGTGTGCAGCACCGCGCGCGCCCCGGCCCGACCGTACAGCGCTACCAGCTCGGAATACGGCTCGGCCGGGCCCGCCATGAGGAAACCGGCGTTGCGGCCGCTCGCCGCACCCGCGATCCACGCCGCCTCGAGCAGCACGACGCGCGTGTCCTGCGCCGCGAGCGTCCAGGCCAGGGTGACGCCGGTGATGCCGCCGCCGATGATGACCACGTCGCCCTGGGCGCGTGATCGCAGGGTCGGATGCTCGTTCGGCGCGTCGTGCCACCACAGCGAGTCGGGACGGGAGTGGTCGATCGTCATGCGTGCATGATCGACGCTCGACGAGGGCGGGGCAAGGCGGCGTCCCAAGATGCGAACGCCTCGAGGGCCGGGCTCGCCGTGGGCACCCGACCCGTCCCGAGCGGTTGACACCGTTCGGCACGGGCGGTTGAATCGGATGCGTGGTATTCGCTCCGGGCGACTGCCTGACGAGCCTCGAGGAGCCTCATGCACGATCCCGAGAAGACCCTGTGCCGCCTGATTGTGAACGGCGACGTGCGAGAATGCGCCGTTGCGCCGCACACGACGCTGCTCGAGGCGCTGCGCTACGAGCTGGGTCTCACGGGCTCCAAGCAGGGCTGCGACAAGGGCGATTGCGGCGCCTGCACCGTCGTGGTGGACGGTCAGGCGGTGCTGAGCTGCATTTCGCTGGCGCTCGATTATCACGACGGTCCGCGCGTCGTCACGGTCGAGGGCCTGGCCGAGGCGGGGCGTCCGCACCCTTTGCAGGACGCGTTGGACGCATGCGGAGGCGCGCAGTGCGGCTTCTGCACGCCGGGCATCCTGATGAGCGCGTGGGCGCTGCTCGAACGGGACCTCGAGCCGTCGCGCGAGACGATCGCCCGCGCGCTGTCGGGCAACCTGTGCCGTTGCACGGGCTACACGAAGATCTACGAAGCCGTCGAGCGCGCCGCGCACGCGCTCCGCGAGCGCCGCGAGACCGCGGGGGCGGGACGCCCATGAGCCGACGCGATTCGCCGCCGCCGCGCCGCCGGACGCCGCGCGCCCCACGCGCACACTCGATGTCGGTCCCGAAGGGGCGCTTGATGCCCCGCGACGAGCGGCTCACGCCGCCGGCATGGCCGGAGGGTCGCGCCGGCGCGCCTCACTCCGAGTTTCGCGTCGTCGGCAAGCGCAATCGCAAGATCGAGGGGCTCGCGAAGGTCACCGGCAGAGCGATCTACGCCGACGACATCGCGCTGCCGCGGATGCTGCACGCCAAACTGCTGCGCAGCATCCACGCGCACGCCCGCATCCGCTCGATCGACGCCTCTCGGGCGCTCGCCATGCCGGGCGTCCACGCGGTCATCACCGGGCGCGACCTGCCGACCTACTACGGCATCATTCCCTGGACCGAGGACGAGCAGGCGCTGTGCGAAACGAAGACCCGCTACGTCGGCGACGCCGTCGCGGCGGTGGCGGCCGACACCGAGCTGCTCGCCGAGGAAGCCCTGAGCCGCATCGTGGTCGATTACGGGGTGTTGCCGGCGGTGATGGACGTCGACACGGCGCTGGCGCACCCCGAATGGCAGGTGAATGAGAAGGCGCGCGAGGGCAACGTCTCGAAGCGAGTCGAGCTGGAATTCGGCGACGTCGACGGCGCGCTCGCCGGCAGCGACGCGATCGTCGAAGCCGAGTACTGGTACGAAGGCTCGACCCACGCGCCCATCGAGCCGCACTGCGCGGTGGCGGACTTCGACTCCACGGGATTCCTGACGCTCTACTCGAGCACTCAGGTCGCGCATTACCTGCACCGCGATCTGGCGAAGGTCCTCGGGCTGCCCGCGCAGCGGGTGCGCGTGATCCAACCGGTCGTCGGGGGGGCGTTCGGCGGCAAGAGCGAGCCGTTCTCGCTCGAGTTCTGCGCCTCCAAGCTGTCCATGCTCCTCGGCCGGCCCGTCAAGATCCTCTACACGCGTGAGGAGGTGTTCTACGCCCATCGCGGCCGCCACCCGATGCGGCTCTCCTACCGAACCGGCGTCACGCGGGACGGCAGGCTGACGGGCGTCGACGCCAAGATCCTGATCGACGGCGGCGCGTACTCGTCGTTCGGCCTCGTGACGACCTATTACTCGGGGCAATTGCTGACGGCGCCCTACCGGCTCCCCGCGTATCGGTTCGATTCGACGCGGGTGTTCACGAACAAGCCCTGCTGTGGGCCGAAGCGCGGGCACGGCTCGGTCCAGCCGCGGTTCGCGTTCGAGTGCCAGATCGACAAGCTCGCCGAGGTCGTCGGGCTCGACCCGATCGAGCTGCGCCGGCGCAATCTGCTGGGCGAGAACACGACCACCGTGAACGGCATGAGGGTCACGTCGAACGGCTTCCCGCAGTGCCTGGACGCCGTCGAGCGCGCATCGAGCTGGGCTTCGAAGTTTCGGCGCCTGCCCTACGGTCGTGGCGTGGGGGTGGCGGGGAGCATGTACATCAGCGGTACGAACTACTGCATCTACCCGAACGAGATGCCGCAATCGGCGGTGCAGCTGCGGCTCGACCGCAGCGGCCGCGCCACCGTGTTCTGTGGCGCTTCGGACATCGGTCAGGGCGTGGACTCCGTGCTCGCCTACATCGTCTGTGAGGAGCTGGGGCTCGAGTTGCGCGACGTGCGCGTCGTCGCCGCCGACACCGATCTCACGCCGGTCGATCTGGGTTCGTATTCGAGCCGTGAGACGTTCATGGCCGGCAACGCGTGCCTGGACGCCGCGCGCACGCTGCGCCGCAAGGTGGCCGAGGCGCTCGCCGCGAGGTGGGGCTGCTCGCCCGGCGAGATCACGCTCGCGGGAGGCGTCGCGTGCCGCTCGCGGGACCCGCGGCGCCAGACGATGAGCGTGCGCGAGGCGTTCCAGCTCGCCGAGGCGCGCTTCGGCACGCTCGGAGCCGTCGGCTGGTACCAGAGTCCGAAGCTCGGCGGCGACTACCGCGGCGGCACGATCGGGGCTTCCCCGGCGTACTCGTTCACGGCGCACGTCGCCGAAGTCGAGTGCGACGCCGAAACGGGATTCGTGAACGTTCGCAAGCTGTGGGTCGCGCACGATTGCGGCCGCGCGCTCAACCCGGTGAACGTCGAGGGGCAGATGGAGGGCAGCGCGTACATGGGTTACGCGGAGGCGTTGATGGAGGAGCAGGCGTTCAAACCCGCCGCTCCCGGGCACGGGCCGGGACTGCACCACGGTCCGTCGCTGCTGGACTACCGCATCCCGACGTCGCTCGACACGCCGGAGTTCGAGTCGATCATCATCGAGTCGATCGATCCCGAGGGACCCTACGGTGCGAAGGAGGCGGGCGAGGGGCCGCAACATCCGAGCGTGCCGGCGATCGCGAACGCGATCTACGACGCGCTCGGCATCCGCTGCGACCGGCTGCCGTTCTCGCCGCCGCGCGTGCTCGAGCGGTTGCGCTCGACCGACGCGCGTGCGAATTGGGAGCGCGCGCGCCGCCAGGTGGAAGTCGCCGAGCCGGACCTCGCCGCGGCCGCCGGCGGCGTGGGCGGCGCG
>JACXTT010012372.1_pt1 | contig 11328 bp, 10 predicted proteins | sample 9270951 | NCBI WGS metagenome assembly JACXTT01 (sample SAMN15532306, study PRJNA645909) | rock metagenome | isolation source: weathered quartz diorite | place: Puerto Rico | collected 2017-06-21 | reverse complement strand
ACATACGGAAATAAAAAACGCGAAAAGTACTAATTGTGTGCAATTGCAGAAAAACACCAGAACCTTAAAGCTGAAAGCTGATACTCCGCTGAAAACACCTGCAAAGAAAGAACCGGAAGTGAAGAAGGATAGCACGGTGACCAAACCCGGGAAAAAACAATAAATCCGAGGGGAAATATCCCATCGGGATAACCGCTTTGTAGAAACTAATTGACCAAGACAATTATGTGCCGTTAGGTGGTACCCTTATGACGAATGCAGGCGGCAGGTTGCACCTACAGAGCAATTTCTTTTGTTTTGATTTATTCTACAAAGCTTTAGCTCCTAACGGAGCAATAAACGATAGCCTTTGTTAATCAGATTTCAAATCCAGACCAAACATAAAGTTGACGACTGATCCAAAAATCTTCAGACCCTAACCGCCTGCCTGGCTACAAGCTGCCATATCTGTTTGTCGTTTTTAATCCAAACCAACAGGATACTTATATTAACACTACCCGGCCCCTTTCCTTTATCGTTGGTTGCTGCCGAAAGCACATGACGAACTATTGCCGTATTGCCGATAACACGGACGGTTTGATTAGAAATTTCAATATTTATAAAAACGGATTCCCCGCTGGTAAACGACGAAATAAATTCCTGTTTATTTTGTATCTGTCCGCCCGAATGCCCGTAGCTTAGCTCACCGGATGCCAGTTGATCAAGGCTGGTACCATCGGCACTGATCATGGCGTTTCGTAATTGTTCGACGGCATCAGTTACTTCTTTTATTGCAGTTGAATTGGAAGATGTTTGTGTGCTCATTATAACAGATGATTGAATTGAAATAAAATTTTGCTGTAAAGATGCAAATTCATGAACTATGCTATGGTTTTCAAAAACGAAATCAGTTTTTCCGTTGCCCTTGCACGGTGACTGATCTTGTTTTTTTCCTGCATACTCATTTCAGCAAAGGTGATATTATATCCATCAGGCTGAAAGATCGGGTCGTACCCAAAGCCACCGTTGCCTGTAGTTTCATAACGGATAGTGCCTTCCACAACGCCTTCGAAAATATGTTCTTTCCCTTCCCACATCAGCGAAATCACCGTAACAAACCTGGCTTTCCGGTTTTCTACTCCTTCCAACCCGGTTAATACTTTTTGGATATTGGCCGCATGGTTACCGTGCTCACCCGCGTAACGCGCCGAGTAAACTCCGGGCTCACCATTTAAAGCATCTATCACCAGCCCGCTGTCATCACCAAAGCAATTCAATTCGTATTTATTATAAATGTATTTGCTTTTAATGGCTGCGTTCTCTTCAAAGGTCGCCCCGGTTTCTTCGATATCTTCCGTACAGCCGATATCGTTCAGGGTCAACAGCTCGAAATGGTCGCCAATTTTATGGGATACTTCCTCCAGCTTGTGGCGGTTATTGGTAGCAAAAACTAATTTTAAAGACATAGATTATAAACTTTTCACCTGCTCCCAGAAGGCTTTTTTATTGTCCACATTGCTCATCATCGCATCAAAGGCGAAAGTATATAACAGGGTGACGCCATCGCGTTTTTCAACCTGGTTGAATTCAGGCTGATCGATACCTGCCGGAGTGGCCTGCTGCCCGAGGATCAGTATAGTTTGGGGCTTAAAATGAGCGAGTAGCTCCGAATATTCTGAACTATTTTTAGCAACGTTCAATATCGCAACGTCTTCCCTACTATGATCTTTACGGCCAAGTACACTTTCAAGCGCAGCAAGATGATCATCGGCAATAAAATCGTGACCGGTATAATATGTCAACACCAGGAAATGCTTTTTATTAGCGCCGAGATAATTAAAAACAGGATTTGGCGTTACTGTTTTAGGTTGAAGTTGAGGGGCCGGAGCCTGCTGATTATCAGGGTTAGCGTAGTTTAACTTATCTTCATTAAGCAAGTAAATTTCATCCTGGAGTATAAAACGTAATGCCTGACCGCTTTCAACTTTCACTTTTAACAATTTTTAACCAAAAATAGATAATTGTTTGAGCGTTTATAAGCATATTCGCACAAATTATTAATAAACAGATTATTGTTAAATTTGCGCCTTCGCATATTTCGCAGACAGATAAAATATAAATGAGAAAGTTCGGGACAGCCATTTTACTTACTATTTTAACAGTTTCTATTTCCTTAGCGCAAACGCCTGCTGATACTTCAAAAAAGGCAGTCGCTGCCAAACCAGAGGTGCCTGCGGGACCAAGAAAAGTGCTGGATAAGATAGCTGCCGTAGTGGGCAGCAGCATAATTTTACAATCGGATATAGAGCTGCAATATGCCAATTACCTGGCCAGCGGTAACCCGCCCGACGCATCAATTAAATGTATCATCCTGCGTAACCAAATGACCCAAAAGCTGCTTGCCCAACAGGCCGTGATCGATAGCGTTACCGTGAAGGACGACGAAGTAGATAACGAACTTGACCGTCGTATGCGCGGCATGGTTGCCCGTGCGGGCGGACAGGAAAGGCTTGAACAATTTCTGGGCCGTTCCACCTTACAATACAAAGACGAGCTACGCCCGGATATTAAGGAGAATATGATAGCGAGCAAGATGCGGAATAAAATAACCGAGAAGATTAGTGTGACTCCGTATGACGTTGAAAAATACTTTAATTCGATCTCTAAAGACAGCTTGCCTACTTATAACAAAGAGGTTGAAGTGGGCGTGATACAGATAAACCCGAAATTAACCAAAGAAGAAAAAGAGATTTACAAGCAAAAAACACAGGAACTTTTGGACCGTGTAAAAAAAGGTGAAGATTTTGGTGCGCTGGCCCGTCTGTACTCACAGGACACCCAATCGGCACCCGACGGCGGCGACCTGGGTTTTGCTGATCGAACCACTTTCGTAAAAGAATTTGCTGCATGGGCGTTTAAGCTTAAAGCGGGCGAGATTTCGCCTGTATTTGAGACCGACTTTGGTTTCCATTTTTTACAGGTAATTGAGCGCCGCGGCGAGCAAGTGCACGTGCGCCACATTCTGATCATGCCTACGGTTACCCAGACAGCTATTGACCGGGCAAAACTGAAAGCCGACAGTGTTTATGGCGACATGAAGAAAAACAAAAATGTCACTTTTGCCACGGCTGCATCTTTTTATTCGGACGACAAGGACACCAAATACAATGGTGGCATGATGCTGAATGCTGAAAATGTTGAAACCCGTACAACCTATATCCCGACTGACAAACTCGATCCGCTAATTGCTTTGACTGTAGACACTATGAAAGTGGGGAGCATATCAAAACCGCAACTTTTTACAGACCAAACCGGTAAAAAGAGCTATAAGATACTTTACCTGAAATCTGTCACAGATGCGCATAAGGCTAACCTGAAACAGGATTTCCCTAAAATAAAAGAAGTGGCTTTATCAGATAAGATCAACAGAACAGTGAGCCAGTGGTTCGAAAAAAGAAGAAAAGAAAACTTTATCAAGATCGATCCTGAATACCAGGGTTGCCCTGTGCTTAAAGGCTGGGCAAACACGCCGCTGGCAGCACAAACAAAACAATAATACGATATGCAACACCGCACAGACGTTGAAGCAGCAGATGCTTTAAGGGAGACCTACAAGCAAATTCTAACCGAAATACATAAAGTAATAATTGGGCAGAATGAAGTAGTGAAAGCGGTGTTGATCTCTATATTCAGCAATGGGCATTGTTTGCTGGTTGGTGTACCGGGATTAGCAAAAACCCTCCTGGTGCAAACTGTAGCCCAGGTACTTGACCTTGACTTTAATCGGATCCAGTTTACACCCGACCTGATGCCATCCGACATTATCGGTTCGGAAATATTGGGCGAAGACCGCAACTTTAAATTTATAGCAGGACCTGTTTTTTCAAACATCATCCTTGCTGATGAGATAAACCGTACCCCGCCCAAAACTCAGGCTGCACTGCTTGAGGCTATGCAGGAAAAAGCGGTTACCGTGGCCCGAGCAACACATAAACTTTCGCAGCCATTCTTTGTACTGGCAACGCAAAATCCGATAGAACAGGAAGGCACTTACCCACTACCTGAGGCACAGCTGGACCGTTTCATGTTCAACGTATCGCTGGATTACCCGACATTTGAGCAAGAACTTCTTATCGTCAAGAATACCACCAGTTCTGCTACGCCGGAAGTTAAAAGAATATTGAATGCGGAGCAGATCATCTACTTTCAGCATTTGGTAAGAAATATCCCGGTAACCGACAATGTACTGGAATATGCTGTGAAACTGGTTGCCAAAACGCGCCCTACAAACGACCTTGCTTCGCCCGAGATAAAAAGATTATTGAACTGGGGGGCAGGCCCGCGCGCTTCGCAATTCCTGATATTAGGCGCCAAATGTCACGCCGTTTTACATGGCAAATATTCTCCGGATATTGAAGATGTACAGGCAGTAGCTAAACCGGTTTTAAGACACCGCATCATTCGCAGCTACCACGCGGAGGCGGAAAGTTTGACGGCGGATGATATTATCAGTAAATTGCTGTGATCGGTAACTGGTTAACCAGTTATCAGTTTTCAATTATTTAACCAGATAACTGATCACCGGTTAACTGATACCTCGCTCCCTACTGCTCCACCGCCGAGAATATCTCCAGCACTACATTCCATTTGTGATCCTTGTCAATTTCCCAGATACGTACGTAGTTGTAATTGCTGACGATCTCGCCTTTTTTGATGCGGGCCTGGCCATAACTATAAGCCAGGTCATTGCTGGTTGCCCGACCAACGTTAATGGTTTCAGCAGTGATGCTGATGGCCTCGTTGTCTAAAAACTTCATGATCTTATCCTGACCGGTAATAGGGTCAAAACCTGGAAAATAAAAACGGGCCTCAGGGCTTAAGAATTCTTTATAAGTGGCTAATGCCGAAAGCGTCAAAGCATGGTTAAATACTTTATCGGTACCTATAATTACGCTTCGGCCATTAAATGGGTCTTTGCTTGGAGCAGTGTGTTTGGCAGTATCGGGTTCTTTAAAATCTGTCAACTCCTGGTTTTCGCTTTCAGGGTGCTGTATACCAAGGTCGACCAACAGCCTCATTTTGCCATCAACATCGGTACGCCAGATCGATACGTAATCGCCATAAACTTTATCGTCTTCCGATTTTCCATTTTGGTAAATATACGGACCAGCTGTAAAAGCCAGATCGCCATTAGCTGAGATACGTGCAAATTTTGGCTCCCAGCTTAAAGTACCGGGCTGTTTGTCGATAGAGTTATAAAAATCTGTTATTTTGATTGCTTCGGGCTTAAACACAATGCCTTCAGGATCAGTTACTGTTAAAAATGCTTCTTTTATGCCTTTACGCTCAACAAGTTTTTTAAAGGCATGTTCGGCATCTATCACCGTACTTACTTGCACGGCCTTCTGTTGTGCAAAAATTAATAAAGGACTAATAAATAAAAATGCAATTAAGATAAATCGTTTCATTGGCTAAAAAAGGTTTGGCAATTTACTAATAAAAGTCAAACTGCTGTACGGGTGTACTAACCCGTTGTTTGGGTATAAGTTTTTATTACCGAAATTATTAACGGTTTCGATCCGCTAAAATTACAATAGTTTAATATTTATAATCATTATTTATAAACGCTACATTTTGCTCCAGGTAGTGCCTTCTTTGCCATCTTTTAGCTGGAAACCGATCTGCTGCAAGCCATCTCTTATCCTATCTGATGTAGCATAATCCTTGTTTGTCTTTGCACCGTTGCGCAGTCCAACAATCATATCCAGCACTTTAGGCAAATCATCGTTAGCAGCCTGCTCGTTCTTCAAACCCAAAACATCGATGATAAAATCATTCATCAGTTTTTTTAATAATTCCAGGTTCTTTGCATCAATCTTCAGTTTGTTGTCATAAACCGAATTGATAATGCGTGAGGCTTCAAAAAGCTCTGCAATCAAAACCGGGCTATTAAAATCATCATTCATCGCATCATAGCAACGTTGTTGCAATGGTGCAATTTCTATTTCGGTGGTGTTTGATACATTCAGACTATCGAGCAAGCTGAATGAGTTCATCAGCCGTTTAAAGCCTTTTTCTGATGCCTCCATTGCTTCATTACTGAAGTCGAGCGTGCTGCGGTAGTGCGCCTGCATCATAAAGAACCTTACCGTCATCGGGCTATAACCTTTGTTCAGCAAGGCATGGCTACCTTCAAAAAGCTCTTGCGGCAAAAAGCTGTTGCCTAATGATTTTGACATTTTTTGGCCGTTTACAGTCAGCATATTGGTATGCACCCAATAATTGGCCGGCATTTTATCGCAAGCTGCGACGTTCTGAGCGATCTCGTTGGTATGGTGAGTTGGCATCAAATCGATACCGCCGCCATGTATGTCAAAATGTTGACCGAGGTATTTGGCACTCATTGCAGAGCATTCTAAATGCCATGCCGGGAAGCCCAGGCTCCATGGTGACGGCCATTTCATCAGGTGCTCCGGTTTGGCCTTGATCCACAACGCAAAATCTAATGCACCGCGCTTCTCATCCTGACCGCCCAGATCGCGGGTATTATTGATCATATCTTCCAGGTTGCGCCTGTTCAATATGCTATAATTATGATTCTGATTATATTTTTCTACATCAAAATAAATAGAGCCGTCTACCTCATAAGCATAGCCATGCTCCAGGATCACTTTTACCAGTTCGATCTGCTCGATGATATGCCCGGTAGCCGTTGGCTCAATACTTGGCGGCAGTGCATTGAACACTTGCATGATATCATGAAAGCCAACAGTATACTTTTGCACGATCTCCATCGGCTCCAGTTGAGCCAACTTTGCTTTTTTCGATATCTTGTCCTCTCCCTGATCACCTGCATCTCCTTCTAAATGGCCGGCGTCGGTTACGTTGCGCACGTAACGGACCTTGTACCCCAAATGGGTAAGATACCTGAAAACCATGTCGAATGATATAAAAGTGCGGCAATTGCCCAGGTGCACATCGCTGTAAACAGTCGGACCGCAAACATACATGCCTACATGCGGCGCGTTAAGGGCTTCGAATTTCTCTTTTTTACGGGTTAAAGTATTGTATATAAACAGGCTTTGATCCATGTCGGCAAACTTACGATTTTTTCGATTTGAACCTGATATGTGCAGGGCCAAATCAACAAAGTGTTATTGGGATCTCAGGTTTTTACAGTTGGTTGACGAATTACTTCAATACCAGATCACTGCACACGGGATAATGATCAGACAAGCGCTTTTCAATAATGGCGTAATTCAATACATCAAACTGCTGACCTGCCATAATATAATCGATCTGGTAATTAGGAAAGCTGCCGTTATAGGTTCGGCCCAAGCCTGAACCTTTTTCACGAAAAGCGTTTTTCAGTCCCTTACTCATCTGGTTAACGGTAAATGATGTTGGCGTATCATTAAAATCGCCGGAAATGATATATGGGTAAGCACATGAATCTGCGTGTCTCTTTATCTTAAACACCTGTTCACTTCGTTTCTGGAAAGCGATCTTGAGCTTATATAACAAACGGTTGGCCGAGCCTTTTTCAGGCTTACCTTGCTGTGAGATATTATTCAGGTAACGGTAATCATCGGGGTCGAAGCGGATAGACTGCAAATGAACACTGTATACTCTAAATATCTTATTCCCTTTCTTGACATCTATATAAATACACTGATTCTCGCTTCTTTTCTCCGTAAGTTGAATATAGCCATGGGCCACGATGGGCAACTTGGAAAATAATGCCAGTCCGATGGCTTCGGTCCTGTTTTCAACCACCGACTCAAAGAAGTAATTATTGCACTTTAGTATCTTTTGAATGGAGTCGAGCATGTTATACTGCCCTTTGTTGCGCGTATAAAATTCCTGGAAACCGATAATATCGGGCTGCTGATCGGCGATAATGGATAGTATTTCGTGCTTGGTAGGGATATCATTCTTTGAACCGTACCGTTTAAAATTATGCACGTTATAGGTCATCACCCGTATAGCTTCAGCCTTTTTTATTCCATAAGCTGACGGAAAACGCAGGCCGATATTCTTTTTCAATATCCCCCATCCCAGGGCAACGGTAATGACAGACAACAGTATCCACTTGCTTTTTCGCAATAACCAATAGGCTACAAGAATGATGTTTGCCAGCAACAAAAACGGGTAAGCTAAACCGAAGAAGGCGATGGGCCAGAATTTTTCGGGATTGACAACCGGTGCAAGGTAGCTTATCAATAAGCCTCCGCAACAGGCCACATTGACCCAAAGGAAAAGTTTATCAATAAAATTTAGTCCTTTTTTAGGCTTCATTGTCCTTGCTGGCCCTGGATAAAGTCTCTCTTTCCTGTTTGTTCAGGCTTTCATAGCCTGATTCGGTAATCTTGTCTAATATACGGTCTATTTCGTCCTGGCGGGGCTTTCCAGATGCATTTCTATCCGAATTCCTGGATACGACCTTCATTTTTGACCTTTTTTTGAAGATTCCGGCAATAGCGCCTATCCAATCGTGGCCGCGTTGTAATTGTTTAATATAGATAAAGCCAAACAAAGCACCACCCAGGTGGGCAAACTCGCCACCTGCATTCGGGCCAGCAATACTCAGAAAATCAATAACCACATAGAAAAGGGCGATCCACTTCAGTTTCACCGGACCGATCAGAATAAGGCTGATACTATAATCAGGTAGCAAGGTGGCGGTCGCTACTATTATCGCCATGACACTTGCCGAGGCGCCTACAACAGTGCTACCTGCAAGGACCGATGCAAAAAATGGGAAAATGTTGTATGCTGCAATGAAAAATATAGCACCCGTTAATCCGCCTAAAAGATACAGACCGATGGTTCGTTTATTGCCCAGGTATTCTTCAAATATTTGCCCTATCCAATACAGCCAAAGCATATTGAACAGGATATGAAAAACACCCGCATGCATAAACATGTAGGTAAACGGCGTCCAGAAATGTCCGGCTAACCTGGGTAAAAACGCCGGCAACAAAAGCAATTCATCAGAGTAGTAGTCGATAAAGCTGCTCTGAAAAACCAGCCTGTCTATCACCCCGGCGACATTGACCAGTAAAAAAATAAGCGCATTAATACCGATCAGCAGGTTTACCCTGCTGCCCGATCTGAGCATTTTATATTGAATATTTTGCCAGGTATTCATATTTAGTTTATATCAATAAACGCACCAGAATTAAAAATAGTTGTTTGGTTTGTTCAATCGCCAGAATTTTACAACCAGGAAACCAAATAATGCCCCACCAAGGTGCGCAAAATGCGCTACATTATCACCTCCGCGTTGCCCAATCCCTAAGAACAGTTCCAGCAGTAAATAACCAGGTATTATATACTTCGCTTTAATCGGTACTGGAAAATAAAGCATAATTATTTCCATATTGGGATAAAGCATAGCAAACGCCATCAATAATCCAACAACAGATCCAGAGGCACCCACAATAGGCGTATTATAAATATCAAATAGTTTTTGTGCGGCTGGGCCATAGGCTATATAGCTCGATTCCAATTCAGGGTGTGAAATGGTAAATCCACCAGTAATGCCATGTATCTGAATGGCCTGTACCAACCATTGAATAAGGATGGCGCCTATACCGCAAATAAAATACAGGTTTAGGAACCGTTTCGGGCCTACACTATATTCCAATATTGGACCGAACATAAACAGGGCCAGCATATTGAAGAATATATGCATAAACCCACCGTGCATAAACATGTAGGAGATGATCTGCCACAACCTAAAGTTTGGCGAATTGAAATAATATACTGCCAGCCATTTTTCCATATCGAAGGTATGGCTCAAAACATAAGTGGCGATAAAGAAAATAATATTGATGATCAGCAGGTTTTTAACAACTGGTGTTAAGTTAGAAAAGGGCGATTGCCTGTATGCACTCATAGGTAAATTTTATTCTTTTTATTTTTCAAACCTTTCGGCCAATTCATTCATGGTAAATGTACTGATAACAGGCTTACCGTTCAATGCCAGGTTTGGCATTTGGCAGGCAAAAAGCTGATCGATCAATAAGTTCATTTCTTCAAGCGATAGTTTTGCACCGGCTTTAATGGCCCCATTACGGGCAAGCGACCGCGCCAGGTTATCGCGCTTATCTAACTTCAGGATGGCCAGGTTATTTTTAAAGCCTTCCAACAAGTGTTCCAATAAAGCATGTTCGGCAACGTTGCTCAGATCTGCCGGAATACCTTCTACTACTACCGTATTCTTACCAAACTCTCGTATATCAAAACCCAACCCACGGATATCTGTCAAAAGCTCTTTGAGTAATTCAAAATCACTACCGTTTAGCGTTACTGTTTGCGGGAACAGACTTTGCTGACTGGTTCCTGAATGATTATCCAATTGCTGTAAAAAACGTTCGTACAATATTCTTTCGTGTGCCGCCTGCTGATTGATCAGCATAAATCCTGATTTAATCTGCGACAGGATATAGCGGTTATGTATCTGGAATAATTGACGCTCACTCGATTTACTCACCTCTTGTTCTTGCACCGGAATAGTTACTTCGGCATGCAATTCCTGCTGTACATCCGATTCTTTCCTGGCAATCTCATACAGCGTATCCCAATTTTGTGGTATTGGTGTACGGCGATGGTCAGTCACCTCACGCGTATAAGATGGCGACGATGAGCGCTCAGTTTTGGGCGCCTGCTGTTCATTAGCAAACGGATTAAAATCCGGGTTGAAGCTAATCGTCGGCTGAACGATCTGTTCCAGTGGTTTCTCCGTTATCAAATGCCCGATGCTGTTTTCCTGGTCAAAGTCTAGCGTTGGTGTAATATTATATTTTCCCAGCGACCGTTTCACTGCCGACCGGATGATGGCATAGATCGATTTTTCGTCCTGGTATTTTATTTCCGTTTTTGTTGGATGTACGTTAATATCAATTTTTGACGGATCGATATCGATGAACAGTACATACAATGGGTAGCTTTCGTCAGGCAACAATTCTTCAAAAGCCGTCAGCACCGCATGGTTCAAATAAGCATCCTTTATAAAGCGGTTATTGACGAAAAAGAACTGCTCACCGCGTGTCTTTTTCGCAAACTCAGGCTTGCCAACAAAACCATGCAATTTGATAATGGTTGTATCTTCCTCAACAGGCACCAGGCGCTGATTGTAGCTATTGCCAAACAGGTGAATGATACGCTGCTTTAATGACGCGGCGGGCAAGTGAAAAACTTCCTGCCCGTTATGGTGCATCGAGAAAAATATATTCGGATTGGCAAGCACCACTCGCTGAAACTCGTCTAAAATATGGCGCGTTTTTACCGGGTCACTTTTTAAAAAATTTTGGCCAGCCGGGGGATTGTAAAACAGATTTTTTT
>JACXTT010012371.1_pt1 | contig 11329 bp, 9 predicted proteins | sample 9270951 | NCBI WGS metagenome assembly JACXTT01 (sample SAMN15532306, study PRJNA645909) | rock metagenome | isolation source: weathered quartz diorite | place: Puerto Rico | collected 2017-06-21 | reverse complement strand
CAAATGGCTCCTGCGGGGCGGTGTGCTTTTCGACATCGGCCGCAAATACGGCTACTACGCCGTAACGCTCGCATCCACACTCGGCAATGAGTGTCGCGTGCACGCCTTCGAGCCGTTCCCTGCTACATACGAGCGGCTCTTGACCCATATAACCTTGAACGGCTTGACGGAAACAATCAGCGCCTACCGGCTGGCTCTGTCCGACCGGGAACGCGTGGCGCATATGCGTATTCGCGTCGGAAGCAATTCCGGCAGTGCTCGGCTCGATACTACTGGAGAGGAAATACCCACGACGACGCTCGACATCTTTTGTTCGCTGCATCATATCGATCGGCTGGATTTCATCAAGATTGATGCTGAGGGCCACGAGGAATTCATTCTCGCCGGTGGCGTGCAGACGATCCGGCAACATCGACCCCTCATTCTGCTCGAGTTCGATCCACCGTTACTCCACGCTGCCGGCTCCTCGGTCGAGCGTGTGGCGTCACTTTTGCGGAGCCATGGATACTCTCTTCACACTGCGCGCCGAGACGCCCTGTTGCCCATGGAGACGCTTCCCACTGGGCGCGTTGTCGTGAACGCGTTCGCCATTCCCCGATAGCGCGATCTCTCGCTTCTACGCCTACCACATTCGCCGGAGTTTTCCGCGAATCCGTTCGCGAATGCCATCAGCATGAAGCTTCGCCGTGAAAACGGATCGAAACACACTCTGAATCGCTGTATGTCTCGGTTGCCGATCGAACGCGTGAACGTAATTGGTCTTGTTGCCGAAACCGAGAATCCGCTGATCCTCCTCCGAGAGCTTGCCCAGGAACGCTGCATTCAGGATCAGTGGATGATAGCGGTAGTAGTCCAGATCCTCCTGCTGCAGTGGCACGTCCGGGTCGTGATAGTTCAAGAAAACGGCGCGCCGCTCCTCGAGCATGGGCACGCCTTGCCGATGCACCCCCGAGGTATCGAAGAGGAACGCCGTGCCCGCTGAACCGGTGACCTCCAGGATGCGCGCAGACGCTACGTCTCGCACTTCGCTGTTTCTGACGCCCCGCGGGTGTTGCTGTCGATGGCTGCCGACGATGTAGTTGAAGGCGCCGCTCTTGACGTCGGTCAGGTAGAACGCGAGCTTCACCTCTCTGGGGATGTCATGCAGTCGCTTCTGGTCATACCAGGCGTCGCCGTGCCAGCCGTGGAAATCTTGGTTGGTCGGCAGGGACTTCCAGCCCTTGGCTTCGGAAAGCTCATATCGACTGCCGAGGTACTCGTTCAGGGTTTCCCGGACCACCGGATGGAGCGCGAGATCCACAAAGCCTTGGTCCAGCGTCAAGACGTCCTGGACCATGTGTCGGTTCGGCTCGGTTTTCTCATAGCCGTCGAAATTGTTCCATCGCATGCGGCGCAGCCGAACATCGAACGCCTGCTGCATGCCTGCGAGCTGCTCTTGCGTCAGAAGATCCCGGAGCACGACGATACCCTTCTCTTCCAGTTCAGCCGCCAATGGGTTACTCATGCTGTCCTCCGCGCGTCGAGACTCGATACAAGTCGAGGTGCTCCCTTACTCTCTTGTCCGGCGAAAAGCGCTCAATCATGATCCGACGACCCTCCGAGCCCATCTGCCTTCGCTCCTGGGGGTTCTCGGCAAGACGCCGGATCCTCTCGGCAAGTTTTGCATCGTCGCCCGGAGTGAAGAGAAAACCCGATCGCCCATCCTCGACGAATTGCGGAATTCCGCCGACGCGGCTCGCGATCACCGGAAGCCGGCAAGCGAGCGCCTCGAGATTCACCAAGCCGACGGCTTCCGCCCAAAGCGTGGGACAGACGAGACAGTCGGCGCCCTGCATATAGCCTGACACATCAAGTCGGTAGCCGAAGAATCGGGTCTTGGCTTCTATCCCTAGCGCCACACAGCGCTCCTTGAAGCGCTTCGCGTCTGGCCCGTCGCCAACAATCCACGCGATGATGTTCTCCGGTAGTCTCGCCAGGGCCCGAAGGAGGACGTCGATGCCCTTCCACTCGACGAGCTGCCCGACAAGCAGAACGACAAATCGTTCGCCAACGTCCAGCTCTCTCCGGACGCGCAACCGGGTGGTTTCGTCAGGCCGAAAACGTTCGGTATTGATGAAATACGTGGCGGTGCTGGCGTTGGGCCACACGCCTTCAGCTTCGAGGCTACGCAGCACAAAATCGCTGATACAGAAGACTCGGCTGTATCGCCGCAGCAACGTCTTCTTCAGGACTCGTCTCACGCCGACAGCCGGGGGCGAGAGCGGCAGCTCTCGCGTATTGTGATCCGTCAAGTAATGGCGCAGCCGTGGCATGAGAAACGTCAACGAATGAATATAGAGATTGATGGGCGGATAGAAATTCCAGTGGATGAGCTCGATCCGATGCTCGTGGATGAGCCGCACCAGCCGGCGCAGCGTCGGGACGTTGAAGGATTCGAGGCTCAAGATCTCAGGCGCGAGGCCGGCGCCCTGGTACATGGCTTGGGCCTCCGCACCGAGCGGGGACTGAAACAACGGCAGGAACAGTCCCCCTTCCTCCTTGAACGCCCTCGCCAGGCAAAAGATCTGCTCCTCCAGCGAGCCGAATTTCAAGGAGGGATTCAAGCCGATCACGTACAAGACTCGCCTGAGACGGCCTGGCCTTACCCCGGAGCGTTGGGCGTCCGCAGAATAGGTCTGCCGGAGCATCGTCAGGCTCCTTGAAGCGGGACGTTCTTTCCCGCCTTGGCGCAGTGCCTTCGAAGCCGGTAACCGCGCCGCCGGCCGCGCTTCCTCACGGGGCCGACTCGAGGATGGACACGAGTCGTTTGGTCAGCTCTCGCCTCTCATACATCGTCGTATCGGAACGCCGACGCCGTCGCTCGTCATCGCCTCCGGTCGTCCATTTCCGGTAGCTCTCCAGGACAGCGTCCCCGATCCGCTCCACATCTCGCGGCTCGACTACAGTACCGGTCTCGGTTTTCGTGATCAGATCCGCCGTCGCGCCTTCATCCGTCAGGGCGAGGATGTCGCCGCCCGAGGCCATGTATTCATAAGCCTTGCCGGGGATTTCGAAGGGTTGGTCCGGAGCCAGCAGCACGAGGAGATGAGAGTTCACTGCATACTCCAAGGCACGCTTATACGGTACGGAGTCGATCACTTTGACGACCGATGAGAGACCGAGCGACGCGGCCAAATCGGCGGTCAGTCGACCTTTCACCTGTTGACAGTTGCCAATCAGCTGGACTTGTATTGTCTCGATTGGAATCTTTGCGCGGGCGACGAGGCGCGATATCGCAGTCAAGAAATGCTCCGGCGTTCTCTGGTCATAGAAGCTGCCGATATACGTCACCGTAAATTGCTTGACCGTTCGCTCAGCGACGATAGATCGAAAATCCTCAGCGTCGTATCCATTCCAGATGGTGGTGAACTTCTCCCCGTTCACCGAGGGATAGGTTGAATGAAATTTCTCTCGCATCCAATCTGTTGTGAGCGTGATGGCGTCTGCTTGCTCGACGACCTTGCGCTCCATCCATTGCTCAGCGCGTTCGGCGAGCCGGCTCTGAAATGGCTTCGGAAAGAGCCAGACGTCTCTGAAATCCGCAACCCATTTCACTCGACACACAGCTTTGATGGCCAGGCCGACCAGATGAGTCGTGTGAGGCGGATTCGTGGTGTAGATATGCGTAATGCGATGCTTCCTGATCAACCGAATCCCTGTGAGAGCCGCCATGGGTAGCCATCCCAAGACGTCATCCGGCGGAATCCACAACAGCGAACTCAAGAAACGCCGGACAGCGTTGCCGCTGGGGGATTCCAGGCCAGTTTCAGCACTCGCTTCGAGTAATTTCTGTCGGAATTTCTGCTGCCGGGCCGTCGCTGTGTAGTAAGACTTCTTCAGTTTCTTGTACAGAGTATCGGGATGCGGCAGCATCCCGGTGCGGAACACCCTGTTCAGGGATGGAACCTCGTCCAGTCGAGACTGATCGAGAGCCGGGTAGTACCGGGGTGAGACGGTCAGCACGTACGGTTCCCACCCATAGGAGGGCAAATATTTGGCGAACTTTAATGGCCGCAACGCGCCGACCGCCGCGTCCGGAGGAAAGTGATACGCGATCAATAAGATTTTCTTCAAGGGTTGTCGCACCAGTCTAGTCACTCCTTTCCATCTCTGCCCGCAGCTGTACCTGCGGCGCCCGGGATCGGTCCGATGGGGCGCGCAGGATTACCAGCGATGATGACGCCCTCTGGGTAAGCGCCCGCACAGACCGCGCCAAATGCGACGACCGAGTTTCGTCCGATTGTCGTGCCGGGCAGGATCCCGGCGGCCGCCGCCACCCATACGTTATCGTCGAGGCGCACCGGCGCGACGCGTACCGGGGCGCTTCGGTCGTATCGATCGATGTGAGTGCTGTGGAAATCGGTATCGAGGATCCGTGCATCCCCGAGGATGGCCCGAGCGCCGATCGAGATCTCGCGAGCACAACCGAACCGCGTGCCGTTGACGTACGAATCGCTCCCGATCCGGATCACCGCCTCAGCCGTGTACGTCCAGGGCGTGACGACGCCGTCGATGTGGACATTGTTGCCGAGGACGACGCGTCCGGGACCGCGCATGTGGAGTCGGCCGCTCGCGCGGAGATTACGCCCCGCTTCAAAGCGCAGACCCCGTAAAGGAAACCACAGTTTGTACCACCAACCGCGGGCGAGCTGGACCACGGCCCGCCGCGCATTCCCAGGCTCGCGAAACACGCGCGCCGCGATCGATGCGATGGCCGGCAGCTTGCCCTCTGACGCGACCGTGCCTCCGGCCTCGGAATCACTAACCATCCGATGGTCTCTATAGCGGTTGCTCGAGACGGTCGGCAATGCGTCGAGCCGCCTGCCCGTCCCCGAAGGGGTTCCGGCGGCGCACGAATCGTCGGTAGGCTCGTGGGTCATCCAGGAGTCGAGTGACGGCGCGCCGAATCGAAGACGCGCGGGTCCCGACGAGCTGGCAGACGCCCGCCTCCAGACCTTCTGGACGCTCGGTCTTGTCACGCAAGATCAGCACCGGACGACCGAGCGACGGCATCTCCTCCTGGATCCCCCCGGAGTCCGTCAGGGCGAGGTAGGCGCGATTCATGAGCCAGACGAATGGAAGATACTCCAGCGGCTCGAGCAAATGGATACGCGCGACCTGCTCGAGGATGCGTCGAACCGGCCCGGATACATTCGGGTTCGGGTGGACCGGGTACACGATCTCGATATCGTCTCGGGACGTGGCCAGTTCTTTCAGCGCCGAGCATATTTCCTCGATGGGCGCACCGAAGTTCTCCCGGCGATGCGCGGTGACGAGGAGGATCCGGCGCCTGGTCTGGGCAAGACCGTTCAGCGGGAGCGCGGCCGGGCGGCACCGGACTGCCATGCGGCGCGCGTGGAGAAACGCGTCAACAACTGTGTTCCCAGTCACGAGGATCTGGGAGGATGGAATCCCCTCGGCGAGCAGGTTGGCGCGTGCCCACTGGGTGGGAGCGAAATGGAGCCGCGCTAGATGAGACGTCAGACGCCGGTTCAGCTCCTCCGGGAACGGTGCCATGAGATCTCCGGTCCGCAGGCCCGCCTCGACATGCCCCACCGGGATTCGATGATAGAAACTGGCCAGACTCACTGCGAACGCCGTCGTCGTGTCTCCCTGGACGAGGACGATGTCCGGCAGAGTCTTGGCAAGCACGCCGCCGATTCGATCCAGGATGCGAGATGTGAGGCCTTCGAGCGTTTGATCGGCGACCATGAGGTCGAGATCGAAGTCGATGGGGATTCCGAAAAGGTTCACCACCTGATCGAGTAAGACGCGGTGCTGTGCCGTCGCACACACGGTCAGGTTGAAGTGACGGCGACGGCGCTGTAGCTCGCGAATAACGGGCGCCATCTTGATGGCCTCGGGCCTGGTTCCGATCGCTATGAGCACGTGCCGACGGGCGCTGCGTCGGCTCACGATGAGGCTCCATTCCGACCCGCGCGTTGGTCGTGCAGCCCCTGCATCGTGCGAAGCGCGCCGACGAACTCGGACTCCCAGTTGTACTTCGTGATGATCGCACGCTGGCCGCGCTCACCCATCGCCACTCTGGCTTCGGCAGCATCTCGGAGCTCAAGGAGGATCCGGGCCACGTCAGCCGGCGTGCTCTCACGCGGAATGATCCTGCCACACCCGACTTCTTCGATGATTCGACGAGTCGGTACCATGTCGGTGGCGACTGTCGGAATTCCGGCGGCCATGTAGTGGAAGAGCTTATTCGACACCGTCGTGTTGGAGAATTCGTTGACGTCATACGCCACGACACCGACGTCGGCGTCCTGGAGCCATTCGGAGAGCTTGTCGGGAGGAACGAACCCGCAGAAGGTCACGGAGTCTTGGAGCCCCAGCTGCTTTACGAGTCCTTCTATTTGTCGTCCGCCGGCGATGCGGAGCCTGATGGGCTGCGTCTGTTGAACGAGGTCACGCAAAGAGTCGAGAATCAGCTCCACGGAGCGGACGCCGGGCGCAAACAGTCCGATGTAGGCGAGGGTGAATGGCCGGTCGATTTTCTCCTGGCGTGGCGGCTTTCGATACACCTCGTCGAGTGAAGGAGTATTGCTGAGCACGCTGACCTTCGTGAGGGACGGCCCGTGCCGGTGGAGACTCGCGAGGCGCTCCTGGACGACGACCCACACGTGGTCCGAGAGTCGTGCGGCGAGCGATTCCAGCCAGCCGACGAGATAGCTGTTTCTGATGAGATAGTGTACGACGCTCGTCTTCGGGTACAGCTTGACGGCCTCTCGATTGTTCTCTTCCAGATCAAGGACGCTCGGCAGTCTCAACCAGGACGCGGCGAGGATGGTTGGCAATGCTACGCGGATGTTGCTCGACACGAGAACGTCGAGTTTTTCGCGGCGCGCGACACCGATGATCCAGAGCGACCAAAAAAAGTTCAGCGGGGATGCCGTAGCCAGCCACCGGTGGATCCGCGAGCTCCGGAAGTAGGCGAACCTGTATACGGCCGCCTCGTCCAGGGCCTCGTATTCGGGCGCATTCCTCGGACCGGACGCGAGAATCACGGCGTGATGACCGGCTCGCGTCAGTGAGCGCGCGAGGCGGCGAGGCCTGACGAGCCCGAGATGTGGATACTCATTCTGAATGACGATGCCGACTCTCATGACACCCAAGGGCTTTCCAGTTCTTCGCGGCGCGTCAAACAGATACCTTCCAGCGCTCCTGCCACCCGGTAAGCAGCAGCGCCGCCCAGAGCCCAACCGCGTCCTCGCTGTCGCCCGCGCAAAAGCGCACCCATGCGTCCTGGAGCGGCTTCGCCCGGACGAGACCCAGCCGAGCGAGCCGAGACGGGCTCAGCAGATCGCTCGCCCACTCGCGGAGCGGCCCGCGGAGCCATGCCGCTGTCGGGACTGTGAAGCCAACCTTCTCACGATCGACCAGCTCGCGCGGCACGCGACGATACAAAGCCTGCCGGAGGATCCACTTGCCCCTTCCGTCTCGGATCTTGAAACGGCGCGCGAGTCGCCAGCTGAACTCGACCAGGCGGTGGTCGAGTAGGGGGACGCGTGCTTCCAGGCTCACCGCCATGCTGGCTCGGTCCACCTTCGCGAGGAGGTCGTCCGGCAGGTAGCTGCCCTGATCGGCGAGCATCATTCGCTCGATCAAGTCGAGCCGATCGTCGGCCCGTTCGAACAGTACGTCGCTTCGGCCCCGCCGTTCCCGGCCTCCCTCCACCAGCGTGGCCGGCTCATGCCACGTCGACAGCAGTGACCGATATTCGGCGTGAGCTCCGTCGTTCTCGAGCATCCGGCCGAGCTTGCGAAGTTTGACCCCCGCCAGGCGTGTTCGCGCGCGGCCTGAGAGCACCGGCGTCAGTGCCCTTTGCAGCCTGTCCCACTCGTCCGCAGACAGACTCCGAATACCTTTGGCGGCAAGCCGACGAAGGGCCTGCGGCCAGCGCGCCGTCCGCCCAATCATCCTGGCGCCCGCAATGTAACGGTTGTATCCACCGAACAGCTCGTCGCCGCCGTCTCCGGTGAGCGCGACGGTGACGTGTCGTCGCGCCAGACGGCAGACAAGGTATGTCGGGATGTACGACGGATCCGCCAGGGGCTCGTCGAGCATCTCTGGGAGTTGCGGCATCAGCGCCAGCGCGTCGCTGCCGTCAACGTGCAGCTCCGTGTGATTCGTGCCGAGGTAGCGGGCGATCTCGCGAGCATGGGCGGACTCGTCGTGCTCCGGGTGGTCGAAGCCGATCGTGAAGGTGCGGACCCTTGTGCTCGCGGCAGCCTGCATCACCGCCACGACTGTTGACGAGTCGACCCCTCCCGAGAGCAGGGCGCCGAGCGGCACATCCGCTTCCATTCGAAGCTTCACGGAGTCTGTCAGTAGGCGGTCGAACTCCTGAACGGCGTCCTGATCCGTCAGGTCAAACTCGGTGCTCGTCCCTGCTTGAGCGACCTCGTCAACCGACCAGTAGGGACGCGCCTCCGGCAGCGGCGCGACGGGATCCCCAATCGTCAGGAGGTGGCCTGGCAGGAGCTTTTGGGTGCGGCGGAAGATTGTCGCCGGCGCGGGAACGTAGAGATAGCGAAGATATGCGGTGACCGAATCCATGTCGAGCGTCTGATCGAATCGGGGACCGACCCACAGTGCTCGCAGTTCCGAGGCGAAGCTCACATAGCCCGGCTCGGCGTAAATGAACAAGGGCTTGATACCCAAGCGGTCGCGGATCAGCGTCAGTTCCTTGCTCCGGGCGTCCCACACGGCGATGGCGAACATGCCAACGAATCGCTTGACCGCCGGTTCGATTCCCCACCGCTCGAAGGCCGCGAGGATTACCTCGCTGTCACTATGCCCGCGGAAGGTGGCGCCGCCGCGCTCGAGCTCCCGCCGTAACTCCCGATGGTTGAACACTTCGCCGTTGAAGACCATCGTGTATCGTCGACCGGCCGACGACATCGGCTGGTGCCCATTCGCCGAAAGGTCGATGATCGCGAGGCGCCGGAACCCGAACGCGATGCCCGACTCTGGCTCGGCCCAGCGTCCGGCATCGTCAGGGCCGCGATGGACGAGCGCCGATGCCATCACCTCGGCCCAGTGGAGCAACTGGCTCTCGCTGCCCGGCCTCTGGAACAACCCCACGATTCCGCACATGTGTTCGCTCGCTCAGCTGTCAGAAGACCATGTCGGCGTTCATGTCCCCTCGCAGGACCCACCAGTCGCCGAGAGTCGTTGGTTCTGGAAACGCGTCGGCCGTGCTGCGGACGAGCAGATGCAGATTGCCAGCGAAACGGACGAAGCCACGACGCGCAAGGAGCGGGCCATGGCTCCGGTGAGCGGCGCTCGCCATCAGCGCGTCGGCATCCATCTGACGCGCCGCCCGCTCCGCCCCCGCCAGCAGTGCCAAGCCTACGTCTGCGCGGGCCGGATCGTAGAGGAAGTCCGACAGCGTCGCCACGCGAATGCCGGCAAGCCTTGGATCTCCGTGCGTGCGCGGAGCACGGATTACGGCGAGCCCACGCAACGTACCGTCTTGGACGACACCGAGACTTCGGTAAGGACCGCCGGGCGACACATCGTAACGCCCCATTAGGTAGGCCGAATCCCTCGCCGCCACGCATCCGAGCCTATCGCGACAATCGTTCCACAGGGCGTCAGCCTTCACCCCGAGAACGTGTGTGCCGTCATGCACGCGGACGCCCGTACCCGGTCTGCCGTTGAGCACCGTCCACACGCCGAGGCCCACGCTGGCGGCGAGCCCGGCAACGGCCGGGACCATGGGAAGCCGAGCCGCGCGGGTCGCCATCCTGACGGGTCGGGAGAGCCCGGTGAGCCCGAGGGTCTTCGGATCGAGCTTCGCCAGCATGCGACCAGGCCGAAGCGGCCGAAGGTAGTTGGGCAGTGTGCCGAGCTCGCGGAAACCCACGGCGGTCAGCAATCGGATCGTGGTCTGTTGGACGGTCAATGACAGGGTTGTCTCGAGCTCACGCACGGCTTGTTTGAGAAGAAGGAAGCCGATGGGCCCATTGCGATGTTCGGGATGGACCATGAAGCCGATCAGCCAGTAGGCCGGTCGATCGACACCACCAGCCCGCAATCGTACGGGAATCGTCGTGAGGTGCCCAAGAATGCGTCCGCGCTGCACGAACAAATACGTCGGAAACTCGTCCCCGGGTTTGACCACGTTTTGTGCTGCGTCGCGCGCCCGTCCACGCGCGACGCTCTCCGGCGTTGCCTTTGGATCCCAGACATTCCGGTAGAAATCGGCCAAGGCATCGAGGTACCGGGGCTCGAACCGTGTGACGAACGCTGACCGGTCGGTGGCGGCATCTACCACGTGATGCCCCGTTCGGCGAGGGCGCGCTTGAGTACCTCAACGCTGGTCAGAACGAGCACCTCCTCGGTCGAGAAGGACACACCGAAATGACCCTCCACCTCCATGATCAAGGTTACGTGCCCCAGCGAATCCCACTCCGGCGTGTTCTGGTTCGAGGTGGCGTCGGTAACATCACTTGGATGAAGCCCAAAGACCTTCGCGACCAGGTGCTCAGGCGACATTGGGGTCCCGGGTAATCCAGGCAGGAAAGGAGATGCTGACTGGAGCTAGCGACCGTTCCCACTGCTGCACGCCGTCGATCGTCTCCCGCATCACGAGACCGTGACGCTCGTAGAGGTCGCGAGCGGGCTGATTCTTCTTAGTCGGTACGAACTCGCCGCAGAGTCGCGTCGCGCCGTGCGCCAACGCGTCTTCGGCAATGACCGCCAAGAGCGCTGTCTCGATCCCGTAGCTGATTACCCTGCAGCTCATGAGGAAACTCTCGATCGTCCACGCGGAGACATCGAGTCGCGCGATCGCAATAGCGACCAACCCATGGTCTGAGAACCGATCGCCGGCGCGGAGTGTGTACAGGCGCCACCCTGGATCCGTCATGCGCTGGGCGAGGAGTGGCGCATCGTGTCGTCGCGTCGTCACGTTGAATTGGTTTGTCCGCTGGAAGAGTTGGGCGACGCGAGACAGATTCGCCTCTGAGCATGGGGCGATGGCGACTCGAATGCCCAGGGAGTGCAGGTACTCCTCGAGCGAGGCCATAGTCATCCGCATCTGCTCGCGCTCGCGCTTGGCTCGATACTGACCGACCCGAGAACGGTCCTCGCCGGTCACCTCGAGCGTTTGCAGTTCGGGAAGTGCCTCGAGCGTGGCACGGTACAGCGCAGGATCTCGAGGCATCTCCACCGTGAGAATCTGCGGCAGGGCATGCCGCATCAGCTGTCGTTCCTTGGGGTTGTCGTCGACGAAAACGAACGACTCGACGCCGATTCCGAGCTCCTCGGCGAT
>JACXTT010012370.1_pt1 | contig 11330 bp, 10 predicted proteins | sample 9270951 | NCBI WGS metagenome assembly JACXTT01 (sample SAMN15532306, study PRJNA645909) | rock metagenome | isolation source: weathered quartz diorite | place: Puerto Rico | collected 2017-06-21 | reverse complement strand
TATTTCGCCGGCGTCCACTGGATGCGAAAGCTCAAGTCGTCGATCCTCTACGGTGTCGGTGAGGACGCTGAGTTGGTCGCCAGGCAGATCATGGCTCGCAAGTCGTGAAGATCGCTGTTGCCATGTCGGGCGGTGTTGATTCGTCGGTCGCGGCCGCCCTGCTCCAGGCCCGGGGACACGATGTCGTCGGCGTCACGCTGCAGCAGTGGCCTCGCGACGACCCGGACGAAGCCGCGCGCCACGGCGGCTGCTGCTCGCTCAACGCGGTGGAGGACGCGCGCCGCGTGGCGAACCTCCTCGGCATTCCTTATTACTGCTGGAACCTCGAGAAGGAATTCGGCGAGCGCGTCATCGAGCCATTCCACCGCGACTACCTCGAAGGCCGCACGCCGAACCCTTGCATGCGTTGCAACGCATTCGTGCGCTTCGACCTCATGCTCGCTCGCGTGCTCGAGCTCGGTTTCGACCGCCTGGCAACGGGACACTACGCTTGCGTCGTCAGCGGAGCGGACGGCCCTGAGCTGCACGCCGCGGTCGACCCGGCGAAGGACCAGTCCTACATGCTCTACCACCTCGACCGTGATCGCCTCGCCCGCATCCTCTTTCCGCTCGGCGGCATGACGAAGGGCGAGGTTCGCGAGCACGCGCGAGAGTTCGGGCTTCCCGTGGCGAACAAGGCCGAGAGCCAGGAGATCTGCTTCGTGCCGCGCGGCGAGACGGCGCGTTATCTCTCCTCCAGGCTGCCGATTCGTGACGGGACGGTGGTCGACTCAGGAGGTCGCGCTTTGGGCACGCACCGCGGAGCGGCGCTGTACACCGTCGGCCAGCGCAGCGGGTTCGGGGACCTGGCGGAGCCGGGACCGTGGTACGTGCTGCGGGTCGACGCGGCCTCGAACGAGATCGTCGTCGGACGCCGGGAGGAGCTGGCGGTGCGCGAGGTTGAGCTGCAGGATGTGACCTTCACGCACGGCGTCGTCGCGGACCCGCTTGCATGCGAGGCGCGGCTGCGTTACCACGCGCCGGCCATCCCCGCGGTCTACGCGCGCGGCCGGCTGACGCTCGACGTACCGTTCCTTGGCGCGGCGCCGGGGCAGGCCGCGGTCCTCTATTCGGGCACGCGGGTGCTCGGCGGAGGGATCATCGCCTCCACGGCTTGAACGGTCCGCCCGACCTCGTCCTCGCGGCGCTGCACTGGCTCGAGTACCTCGGCCTGCTCGGAGGAATCGGATCGTTCGTGGTCCGGCGCCTGGGCGGGATCACGCCACGCGTCGCGTGGGCGAAGCCTCCGATGCACATCGCCTTTGGTGCTGCGCTTGCGGGCGGGGTTGGCCTGCTGGCTTTCGAGCCTGGCTGGTGGCTCGTGCCACGTGTGCTGGCCGAGGGCATCGCGCTGCTTTTGTGCCTGCGCGGCATCCCCTACGTTGCTCCCTTCGCCGTCCTCGCGGCCGCGCTGCTTCCTCTCACCAGCCACGCCGCGGGCGCCGGCGCCCAGTTCGCCGACGCCCTGCACGTGCTGTCAGCCGGGATGTGGGCGGGCGGAATCCTCGCCCTGGCCAGCCTGCGTCCGCCGGGCGGTTGGGGCTCGCCCGAGGCGCGCGGCCTGGTCGAGCGGTTCGGCCGGGTGGCGTTGATCGCCTTCGGAATCACCGCCTTCACGGGCGCCCTGCGCGCGACCGAGCAGCTCACCGCGCTCAGCGACCTGTGGTCGACCCCCTATGGCGTCGTCCTGAGCCTCAAGTCGGCGGGGATCGTGGTCATGCTGGTCCTCTCCGCCGTGGCCTGGCGAAGGGGCATTCCTGTGGCCGGAGTCGAAGCCGGGCTGGCAGTCGTCGTGGTCGGAGCCACCGCGGTGCTGGCCGCTTTTCCGCTTCCGGCATAGGATGAGGCCGTGGGGCAAGTCCGGGACGTCATGTCGACCCGGCTTCACACCGTCGAGCCGTCGGATTCGGTCGGCGAGGCGGTGGCGGTGATGGCCCAGAACCGGGTGGGCTCAGTCCTCATCATGCAGGGCGACCGGCTGGTCGGGATCTTCACCGAGCGCGACACGGTGCGCGCACTTTCCCAGGCGCACGACGCGGCTCGCCACGAGATCGTGTCCTGGATGACACACGATCCGAGGACAGTCAGTCCCGACGAGGACAGCGACGCGGCCCTGCGCACGATGCTCGACAACGGCTTCCGCCACCTGCCGGTCGTGGAGAACGGGAAGGTCGTCGGCATCGTCTCGATGCGAGATCTGGCGGGCTGACCCAGGTTGGCGGCGCGCTAAACTAGTCGACCCACCGCCAAGCATCTGTTCAACGCGCCCTCACGCAGGGCGCAAAGGATTGCGAACCCTTGGGTCTGCTGGCGCTGCGGCGCTACCTGCCGTACCTGCGGCCGTACGTCGGGCTGGTCGCCATCTTCGCCCTCCCTCAGCTGGGAAGCCTTGCCGCTGCCGCATCGATCCCCAAGGTGATCCAGTACATCATCGACGGGCCGATCACCCACCACGACCTCGGTCACCTCATCCAGACAGGCGGCCTGCTCGTGCTGATAGGTGGGCTCGAGTTCATCTTCATCCTGCTGCGACGCCACTTCTCGGGGGTTGCGTCGCTGCACATGGAGACGGACCTGCGCAACGACTTCTATGCCCACCTGCAGAGCATGCAGGTCTCGTTTCACGACAACTGGCAGTCGGGCCAGCTCCTGTCCCGGGCGATCTCGGACATCGCGACGGTGCGCAGGTTCGTCAGCTTCGGGCTGATCTGGTTCATGCAGATCATCGTCACCTTCGTGGTCGTCCTGGTGCTGATGGCGCAGCTCGACTGGCAGCTGGCGCTGGTCGTGGTCCTGTGCATGGTCCCGATCGCGATCGCGAGCCACATCTTCAATGACAAGTACAAGATCATCGCGCGCCGGCTGCAGGACCTGACCGGCGACCTGACCACGACCATCGAGGAGATGGCGACCGGGGTGCGCATCATCAAGGCGTTCGGCCGGATGCCGTTGATGCAGCAGCGCTTCGAAGCCCAGGCCGGCACGATCCGCCAGACGAGCCTGAAAGGAATCAAGGCCCGGGCCGAGCTGTGGAGCGAGATGAACTTCCTGCCCAACCTCTCGCTGGTCGCGGTCCTGCTGCTCGGCGGCGTCAGCGTCGTCGATGGTCGCCTCACGATCGGCGGCCTCGTTGCCTTCATGAACTACATCTTCATGCTCACCTGGCCGATGGACGCGCTGGGTTGGGTGCTCTCGATGAGCGAGGAGTGCCAGACCGCGTCGCATCGGCTCAACGAGGTGCTCGACTCGCATCCCGAGATCTCGGATCGGAAGAGCGCGCGCCCGCTCGAGCACGCCAGAGGCCGCCTGGAGTTTCGCGAGGTCGGCTTCAAGTACCCGAACTCGAACGAGTGGATCCTCCGCGGACTCAACCTGGTCATCGAACCGGGCGAGACGGTCGGCCTGGTCGGCCGCACCGGAAGCGGCAAGACGTCGCTCGCCTACCTCGCGCCGCGCCTGTACGACGTGAGCGAGGGGAGCGTCCTCCTCGATGGGATCGACGTGCGCGACGTCATGCTGCGCTCGCTCCGCTCCCACATCGGGTTTGCGTTCGAGGACCCGATCCTGTTCTCCGCTTCCGTGCACGAGAACCTGGTGATGGGACGCCCGGTCGTCTCGGACCATGAGCTGAAACGCGCCATCGACGTGGCGCAGGCCGGTTTCGTGTGGGACCTGCCGTGGGGCCTGGAGACGCGCGTCGGCGAGCAGGGCTACACGCTGTCCGGCGGCCAGCGCCAGCGGCTGGCGCTCGCGCGCGCCGTTCTCGGCTCACCGCCCGTGCTCGTGCTGGACGACCCGCTGTCCTCGGTCGACGTGCACACCGAGGCGGTGATCGAAGACGCGCTGGCCAGGCTTCTCGAAGGCGTGAGCTCGCTGCTTGTCGTGCACCGTCCGTCCACGCTTGCCCTGGCGGACCGGGTCGCGCTCCTGGACGGCGGGACGGTGGTGGCATCGGGCACGCACGCGGACCTCATGCGATCCAACGCGCTCTACCGCGCGCTGCTTTCCCAGGAATACGAGGAGGCCCTGGCATGAGCGCCGTTCCGATCGCGGATCGCTGGCGCGGGGTCGCCTCCGAAGAGGTCGACGAGTTCTCGCCCAACGTGGCGGGACTGCTGCGCCGGCGCAGCCGCCGCCTGCTGGGGAGCCTCGCGCGACCGTATCGCGGCCGCATCGCCCTGGCCGTGCTCCTGATCTCGATCCGCTCGGCGGCCTACCTCGCACTTCCATACCTGGTCGGCCTGGGGATCGACAAGGGCATCCGGCCGGGCGCGAGCGGAAACCTGAACACGCTGGTTCTCATCGTCGGCGTGCTTCTGCTCGCGCTCGCCGTCAACGCGCTTGCGAACTACGGCTTCCTTCGCCTGTCGGGGCGCATCGGCGCCGACATCATGTTCGACCTGCGCCGGATGCTCTTCTCGCACGTCCAGGAGCTGTCGCTTTCCTTCTTCGAGCGCTACACATCGGGCCGCATCATCTCGAGGCTCACCTCGGACATCGACGCGCTCAACGAGCTGCTGGCAACCGGGCTCACCACGGTGATCACCTCCGTGATCTCGGTCGTGGCGATCACCGCGATCTTGCTGCACCTCGACCTGCGTCTCGGCGTGGTGACCTTGATCGCGATGCCGCTCGTCCTCGCGCTGACGTACTGGTTCCGCGTCAACTCGGCGCGCTCGTATCGCGCGGTGCGGCGCGCGATCGTGCTGGTCATCGTCCATTACGTCGAGTCGTTGGGCGGCATCCGCGCGGTGCAGGCATTTCGCCGCGAGCCGCGCAACCAGGAGATCTTCGAGGACGTCACCGCCCGCTATCGCGACGCCAACATCTGGTCCAACCGGCTCGTCTCGACGTTCGGGCCCGCGATCAACCTGCTCGGACGCGTGACCACGGCGTCCGTGCTGCTGTACGGCGGGTACCTCGTCGTCCAGCACCAGCTCACGCTCGGCGTGCTGACCGCGTTTGTGCTCTACCTGCGCCAGTTCTTCGACCCGATGCAGGAGCTGTCGCAGTTCTACAACGTGTTCCAGGCGGCCGGCGCCGCGCTCGAAAAGCTGGCCGGGGTCATCGAGGAGGCGCCGACCGTGCCCGAACCAATCGACCGGGTCGCCCTGCCTGACGCGAAAGGCGCGATCGCGTTCGAGCACGTCACATTTGCGTACCGGGACAAGCCGGTGCTGCACGACATCGACATCCGCGTGCCGGCGGGACAGATCGTCGCGATGGTGGGGGAGACCGGAGCCGGCAAGACCACGATGGCGCGGCTCATCGCCCGCTTCTACGACCCGACCGAAGGCCACATGACGCTCGATGGCACAGACCTGCGCTCGATCGCGGTGCAGGACCTGCGGCGCGCGGTCGTCCTCGTCACGCAGGAGAGCTTCCTTTTCTCGGGCACGGTGGGTGACAACATCCTGTTCGGCAGGCCGACGGCGACGCGGGAAGAGATGGAGTCGGCCGCGCGCGCGATCGGCGCCCATCACTTCATCGCGTCGATGCCCAACGGCTACGACACCGACGTGAGGCGGCGGGGCGTGCGGCTCTCTTCAGGCCAGCGACAGCTCGTGGCTTTCGCGCGCGCGTTCCTCGCCGACCCGCGAGTCCTCATCCTGGATGAGGCGACGTCCTCGCTCGACCTGCCCTCCGAGCGGTTGGTGCAGCGCGCGCTGCGCACATTGCTGCGCGGGAGGACGGCGGTCATAATCGCGCACCGGTTGTCGACGGTCGAGATCGCGGACCGGGTGCTGGTGATCGACGGCGGGCGCGTGGTCGAGGACGGGGCGCCGGCCGAGCTGCGCCGGAACGCCGGCCGCTACGGGTCGCTGCACCGCGCGTGGGTCGAGTCGCTGGCCTGACCGGTCAGCCGTAGCGGCCCCTTTGGCGCACAACGTGTGGAATTCGGGTGAGGACCTTGACCCTGCGATACTCCCGACATGGCCACGCGACGGCTCAGACGGTGGTACCCGGCACGCATGGGGGTGTCGGCGGTCGGCCTCGCCTGGCTCGGCCTCGTGGCGGCCTTCGGCTACGCGGCTGCGTCACAGCAGCCGAGCATCGCCGCGGCGGCCGCGGCGGCCGCCGGCATTCTGGTTGCCGCATCCGCCATTCTGTATGCTTGGCGCGAGCCCGACCGGTAGCCGAATAGCCCGCGTGTAAAGCCGCTCTTTTCATTACACGGAGTGTTCATGGACTCCCTCCACGCGACTGGTTTCTACGCGTCCTCCGGCGTTTCGCTCGCGGGAGCGATGGGAGTCGCCCTGCTGCGGCGCCGCGGCCTGCGCGGAGCTGCGATGGCGGTGGTCGGGGTTGGGCTGGCCGGAGTCTACCTGTCGCTCTCGGCCGGTTTTGTCGCGGCCGTCGCGCTGGTTTGCTACGCCGGCTGCGCGCTGCTGGTCGCCAGCCCCAGGTACCGCCCGCTGGAAGGCGTCGCCGGTCCGCTGTGGCGGCAGGTCGGCGCCATCGGCGCCGCCGCGCTGCTCTGCGTGCTGGCCTACTCGGCTTTCCGCGGCGACTTCGCGCACGCAGCTTTCTACGGCGGACCGTTCGGCGTCGCCAACCTGGGCCGGCTTCTCTTCGCGCACGACGCCCTGTCGACAGAAGCTGTCGCGATCCTGGTGCTGATCGCGTTTGCTGGAGCGACGGCCGCCTGGCGGGGGAGAGAGCGGACCCGGTGACCGTCAGCCTCGTCGCGGTTTTCTTCGTCGCCGCGGGGCTGATCGCGGCCGGAGCGTTCGCCGCGGCGTGGCGGCGAGACCTGACCGCCGCGCTCGCGGGCTTGCCCCTCATGTTCGCGGGGGCGGGCGTCGCCTTTGCGGGGATCGCCCGCTTCGCCGCCGCCGGCGGCCCGCAGCTGTTCGGCCACGAGTTTGCGGTGGTGCTCGCCATCGCGGCCACGGCGCTGGTCTCGCTCGGGATTGGGATCGCTGGCCGGGAGGGCCCTCGCTGAGCCTTCTCGCCCGCGTCGGCGAGATCGTCGCCGCGGCGTCCGGAGCAGCGTCGAGCACGCGGTCGGGCTTCCTCAACTTCGACCCGGTCTCGACTCTGCCCTGGGCTGTCCCGCTCCTTCTCATCCTGCCGATGGCGACCTTCGTCCTGGCGCTCTCCAGTGTCCGCACCAGACGATCCGCCTCCGCGACCGCGATGCTGGGCACCGTCCTGACGCTGCTCCTGACTGTGCTGGTGGGGTGGGGACTGACCAGGCGGACGACCCCATATGAAGCGACCTACCACTACTTCACGATGTCCGTCGCCTTCAGCGGGCCGACGAACTTTCAGACCTTCGGGATCGACCTGATCCTTCACGCCGATCGAATCGCGATGGCTGCGCTCGTGGCGATCGAGATCTGTTTCATCGGGGCCATCGCGTGGCACCAGGTCGCGGGACGCTCCGAGCCCGGGGCGGCGCGTTTTCACGCCGTCCTCACGGCGCTGCTTTTCGCATGCGTCGGCGTGGCCCTGAGCCGCGACCTCGCCGAGCTCTTCGCGTTCTGGGCTATCGGCGGCGCGCTTACCTACCTTCTGCTGGCGCACCGCTGGGGCCTCGACGCTGCAGCGAGCCGGGCCAGGGTTGCACTCGCGCTTCCGTTTCTCACCGACCTCTGCCTGCTGTGTGGGATCGCGTGGCTCTACGCGCGCTACGGCACGCAGAACCTCAACACGCTGCTCCCCATCCTGCACACGAACCCGGGCTGGACTGTGAGGTCGCTGGTCGTCGGGTCGGTGCTGCTGTCACTCGGAATCGCGGGCCGGCTTGCGCTGTGGCCTTTCACGGCATGGATCACGCAGACGACGGTCACCGCTCCGCCCGCGGCCTCGGCCATCGCGCAGTCGGCCTGGTCCGTGCTCGCGATCGTGCTGCTCTACCGCGTCATGCCGATCCTCGCAGCCTCCAACCAGCAGACCCTCCAGGCATGCCTCGGCGCGTGCGCCGTCGCCGCTGTGGACGCGCCGCTGCTCGGACTGTTCGGCAACGAGCCGCGTCGCGTCATCGCCCTCGCGGGCTCAGGCGTCGCGGCGATCGGCGCGGCGGTTGTGATCTCGGGCTTTCGCAACCAGTCCACAACCTTCGCGGTGGCGGGCGTCGCATGCGTGCTCGCGATGACGCCCGCCCGCGCCGCAGCCTGGCTCGCCATCTCGTCGATCGCCAACGCGATGCGCACCGACGACCTGGCCGAGATGGGCGACGCCTGGCGGCGCATGCGCGCCAGCTCGACGGCGCTATTTGCCTCCACCATCCTCATGGGGATCGCCGCCTGCGGCGCGCTCGCGTTTGGCGTGAGCTCTCGCTCGAGGCTCGGGCTGGCGCTGGGCGAGGCGGCGCTGCTCGTCGCGATCGCCGCGCTGCGCGTCTTTCTCGGCGCGGCGTTGGGTCCGCTGCAAAGACGGCGGGCGTTCGAACCGGACCGCGTCCGCGAGGCGCCGCAGGGTGCGCTCAGTTGGCCTTACTGGCTCGCCCTCGCGGGCGCGGCGTTTCTAGTCGCCTCGCTGACCACGGGCTGGCTGAATTTCCTCGACGCTCAGAAGCATCCGGCTCCCGCCGCCGTGACGGTCCTCGTGTGGGCCGCGGCCGCGGTCATCGGATTTGCGGCGTGCACACTGACCTACGCGCTGGGCAAAGGCAGCGCGCTCCGCGCTTCGGCGGCCGCCGGGGCCTGGCTTGGCCGCGCCGTGAGTGCGATCTTCCGCGTGGTCGATCGCTTCCTGATCGCACCCGTCACGGACATCGCGCGCCGCCTGGGCGAGTGGATCCCGGCGGGCGATGGGGCGCTCGGGCGGTTCGCGACCGTCTCGGGGCAGCTGGCACTCACGACCGCAAGAGCCCCCGCGCTGCCGCTGCTCATCGTGCTCGCGGTCGTCCTCGCCGTCGTCTTTGCGCTGGTGGCGGCGGTGGCCGGACCGGGGTTCGCCCGATGACCTTGATGACGGCCATCGTCCAGGCGACGCCCAACCCCGCGCCGGTGCCGGGCGCCGGCATCTTCACGTCGCCCTTCCTGCTGAGCCTGCTCATCTGGATCCCGGTCGTGATCGCGACGGCGATCGCGTTCATGCCGAACCCGCGCGGCCGCTACGAGACGCTCATCAAGCAGATCGCATTCTTCACGAACCTGGGGATGATGGCGGTGCTCTTTATCGCCTACAACCAGTTCGAGAACTTCCTTCCGACGATGCAGTACGAAGAGAAGATCTCCTGGCTGCCCGGGATCGGGGTCACGTACCACCTGGGCATCGACGGGCCCGGTCTCGCGATGCTGATGCTGTCGGGCCTGATCGGGATCGCCGCGGTGCTCGCCTCGCTCGGCGTGCGGGAGCGAGTGCGGGCGTACTTCAGCCTTCTCCTGCTGGCGCAGGCGTCCGTAAACGGCGCCATCGTCGCCCGCGACATGTTCGTGCTCGTCGTTTTCTGGGGCGCGTCGGTGGTCCCACTTGCGCTTCTCATCGCCGGCTGGGGTGGGCCACGAAGAAATGCGGCCGCGTGGAGGCTCATCGGCTATTGGGGCCTGGGGACGGCGGTGCTGGCGGTCGGCGTCCTCGCGCTCTACGCGGCAGCGGGCGCGCAGAGCTTTGACATGGACGTCCTGCTGAAGGCCCAGCTGAGCCCCCGGATCCAGATCGTGATCAGCCTCGTGATGATCGTCGCTGCCGCGACGAGGCTGCCGCTGTTCCCGTTTCACGGTTGGATACGCGACGTCCTTGCGGAGGCCTCGCCCGGGGTCACCATCGTGGTCGCGGGCGCAGCCTCGCGACTGGGCGCGTTCCTCCTCCTGCGGACGGTCACTGCAGCGGAACCGGCGGCCGGACACCTGCTGTCCCCGGTGCTCGCGGCCCTGGCGGCGATGACCGTCGGGTACGCGGGCCTCGCCGCCCTGCGCGCGATCGACGTCCGGCACGCCGCCTCCTACCTGGCGATGGTGCCGGGCGGGATCACGATCCTCGGTCTCGCCGCGATCTCTCCGCTGGGCATCGCGGGGAGCGTGCTGAGCCTCTACACCGGCGGGCTCGCGGCCGCGCTGATCGCGGGGGTTTGCGCGACCCTGGCGGAGCGGGCGCAATCGCGCAGCGCCCTCGTCCTGAGCGGCCTTGCGCCGCGCATGCCCAACGTCGCCTGGCTCCTGACCATCGCCGCGCTCGCGCTGCTCGGGGTTCCGATCCTTGCCTCCTACACAGCGGAGGTGATGACGTTCTTCGGCGCCTTCAAGAACCAGCCCATCGGCGCCTTCGCCGTCGCGGCCGGCCTGGCGGTGACCGCGGTCGCGCTGGCGATCCTGCTGAGGCGCCTGCTGTTCGGCGCGCCGAACCCTGACGCGCCCGGGGTGTCGGATTCATCGCTCGGCGAGACCTGGTACCTGGGTCTTCTCGCCGGCGCGCTGCTGTGGGTCGGGCTTTTTCCGGGCGGTCCGAAGATCCCCGGCACAGACGTGCCGCTGTTCGATCCTGGCTTCCTCAACCAGATGGCGGCCGGGATCTCGGACATCGCCTCGCCGTACACGGCGCCCGGGCCGCCGCCGGCGCAATGAGGTACCTCGTCCTCCTCCCGGAGGTACTGGTCGTCGGCCTGGCCGTCATCGTCATGGTCGGCGGGCGTCTCGGATGGTTTCGGGGTGCCGCTCGAGCCTATCTGCCTCATGCGGCGGCGGTGGTCGTCCTCATCGCGTTTGGCGTCGAGCTGTGGGCCGGCGCCACGGTGAAGGCCTACTTTGGCGGCGCCCTGGTGCAGGACCGGTTCTCACTCTTCACCAAGGCCGCCGCCCTGCTTACGGCCGCAGTCGTCCTGGCCACCACCGACTGGACCGCGGAGGACTCGCTCCACCTGGGCCTGGCGATGCCGCCGGCAGCCGCTTTCGGCATCATGGTCGCGGCGTCGGCGGGGGACATGCTCGGCCTGTGGGCAGGGCTCGAGGTGGCGGCCGCGGCGGCGGTGGTCCTGGTCGCACTGCACCGCCCCGACCTCGGCCTGCGCCTGCTGGTGGCGGGCGGCGTCGCGAGCACCCTGCTCCTGGTCGGGCTGGCGTTCGTCTACGCCACGACCGGGAACTCTGACCTGACCGCCATCCGCGACGTGCTGACGAGCCGCACGCCGACGATCGCGATGGCCGTACCCGTGCTGCTGCTGCTCGCAGGTCTCGCGATCCGGGCGGGCCTGGCACCGTTCCACGTGGCGAGCCTTCCGGTTGGCTTCGGCGCCTCACCGCTTGGCGCAGGCCTCCTGATCGGCATGGCCGGGGTCGCCGCCGCGACGGTCGCGATCAAGCTGGTGTCGGCGCTCCTGCCGATCCCGGACGTGTACGCGCCCT
>JACXTT010012369.1_pt1 | contig 11330 bp, 8 predicted proteins | sample 9270951 | NCBI WGS metagenome assembly JACXTT01 (sample SAMN15532306, study PRJNA645909) | rock metagenome | isolation source: weathered quartz diorite | place: Puerto Rico | collected 2017-06-21 | reverse complement strand
CAAAGCCGTGTTGGTCGGAACGGCCACTGCACCGATCTTGATCGCGCCGAAATATGCAGCCGCAAATTCCGGACCATCGGGAAGCAGAAGAAGAACTCGCTGCCCCTTCTGAACACTTAGCCGCCGAAGTCCGTTGGCCGCGCGATTGACAAGTTCGGCCACGTCCGCGTAAGTGAGCGTTCGGCCTTCACAGCGAATGGACGTCTTTTGAGCGCGCCCTTGTCGAAGATGACGATCCACGAAGTCGTCTGCCAGGTTGTAGCGCTGCGGCACCTCGATTTTCTGGACCATCGCCTCAGGCTATTACAGCAGTTCGAAACGAAGCTCGGCCACTACGCTCTCGATCGGGATCTTCGCGGCCTCCGAGCGCGCCAGAATCGTTTCCATGACGATGCCCGTGCCGGTGAATTGAATCTCTTCAAAAGGATACTCGCCATCGAGAGTGATCAACTGCGCGTCACGAAGAATCCGCAAAGCGGAATACATCGCGTCCACATCGAGGCCGCATGCTTCGTGAACCTCTGGCATGGTGGCTATCCCAGGATCTTTGGAACGCAGCACGCCGTGATACGCCTGTCGCGCAATCACGCATAGCAGCTTTCGCGCAGCGACGGGAAGAGCGCGTACCTGACTGGCGAAGTCGCCGAAGTCTTCGTTGGCCACTTTCGACTCAGTTGAAGCGGACGTATTCAAAATCGATCGGCATGCCTTTGATGCCGCGCACCGGAGGCGAGATCCAATTTGCAAACTTGCCGGGTTCGACTACTCGTCCCATCAGCGATTCGATGAACGCATGATCTTCCGCGCTCGGAAGCCAGTCGTGCTTCTTGCTGTTCCAGGCTGATTCCGTGAGCACTTCGCCGGTGAGACTGATATGGTGTCCCGCGAAGTTGCCGATTTTCCGATGAAAGCCGAGGTGCGGCAGCGTACAGCGGAACGGGATGCCGAGCTTTTCGGGAATGCGATTCCAGCGGTCCAGACCGGCCTGAATCTCCCGAATATAGTCGTCGCGGAGACGCGCATTGATCGCAGTCAGCGCAGGCACGGCGCGTGTGACGATTCGATCTCCATCCACTTCCTGCACCGGATACTGGTCGCTCGAGAGCTTGTGATCGTCGGAAAGTTTGCTCTCCTCGAAACGGCCCTTCAAACCCGTCGTATAGTAACTGGCGGCGTTGGACGAAATTTCGGACCCATACAAGTCAAGCGTAACGCTGTAATGGAAGTTCACGAATTTCTGGATAGTCTCGAGGTCGATCGCGCCGAGCGCACGCACCTGGGCCGGATCGCTGACCTTGTGGTCGCGCATCAACTCACACGTACGTTGAATCACGCGCGCCACACCAGCCTCGCCGACAAAAAGATGATGCGCCTCCTCGGTCAACATGAACCGGCAGGTGCGAGAGAGAGGATCGAAGCTCGACTCAGCCAGCGACGCGAGCTGGAATTTCCCGTCGCGATCCGTGAAAAACGCGAACATGAAGAACGCCAGCCAGTGCCGCGTCTCTTCATTGAACGCCGTCAGGATTCGCGGATTGTTGGCGTCACCAGCGCGACGCTCGAGCAACGCTTCGGCTTCTTCGCGCCCGTCGCGGCCAAAATAACGATGCAGCAAATAGACCATCGCCCAAAGATGCCGGCCCTCTTCGACATTCACTTGAAAGAGATTTCGCAAGTCATATAGCGACGGGGCGGTCATGCCCAACAGCCGCTGCTGCTCCACCGAAGCCGGTTCCGTGTCACCCTGCGTGACGATGATGCGCCGCAGTGTCGAACGGTACTCACCCGGCACCTCCTGCCATGCCGGCTCGTTCTTGTGATCGCCGAACGCGACCGTGCGGCTTTCGTCACGCGGCACGAGAAAAATGCCCCAACGGTACTCCGGCATCCGCACATAGCCGAAGTTCGCCCAGCCGTCCTTCTCCACGCTGATGGCGGTTCGCAGATAGACTTCGAGCGTCGAACTGTCCGCGGGACCCGCGTTGTTCCACCAGCCGAGAAACGCCGGCTGCCATTTTTCGAGAGCGCGCTGGAGCGTTTTGTCACCAGCCAAATCGACGTTATTTGGTATTCTTTCGGTGTAGTCGATCATGCTCAGACACGCTCCTTGTCGAATTTCGGCCGATTGCCGGTTCCGTAGACCTTGAGAGCGCCGCTCGGACCGACCGCGTTCGGACGAATGAAAATCCAGTTCTGCCACGCCGAGAGCCGTCCGAAGATCCGCGTTTCCATGGTCTCGGGAAGTCCGCATCGCAGGTTCGCCTCCAGGCCCGTGAGCGCATCAGGCGAAAGTGCGGCTCTTCCCTCGATAGCCTGGCGCAGTTCATCGGCCCAGTCCAATTCGTCTGGCGCGAACGTCACCAGGCCAAGCTCCAACGCTTCACGCGTCGACAGCGGAATGCCGATGCGCCCGCGCAGGGTTTCGATCGCGTCGGCCGATTGATAGAACCGGACTGCGATTCGCGACTCTCCGCTTACCGAGGGCAACGCGCCGAAATTCATCTCCGACAGCCTCACGGCCGGCACGTTCTCCCCTTCAGAAATATCGAGCATGTAAACGCGGTCCGCCGCCAGCGCGAGCTCGAGCAGCGAGCCCGCGAAGCATGAGCCTGGCTCCACGACGGCATAAAGCGAACGTGACGATACATCCAAGCGAGCGAATGTACGCCTCATCATCCCCACCACTTCGCGCACGAACCAGTGACTCTGATGCTCCACCATCTGACGATCGACGGCCAGCACAGCTTCGGGATTTCCCACAGTCTTCAAAATCCATAAGCCCAGTTCCAGTTCGTTTGTGCGCAGGCTGAGGATGGCGTCGTCCAATTCGCGGCTCATTTGCAACGGCCACCAATCGGCGCTCGCGGCAACGATCTCGTCCAACGTGTTTTGCAAAACTGCCTCAGGAGCACGAACCGTGAACGTTGCCGTCAGCGCCCTGCGATCCAGTTGCACATCGACATATTCGTAGTGATAACCCGCAGCGTCGATGGTCCGCTTCAGAGGCGTTAGCGCGACGCCTTGCGTCCCCGCCGGCCGGTCACTGGCCTTCGCCAGTTCAACCGCACGCTTATGCACAAATTCAGCGAATTGCTGCGGCTTCGCCAGCGCGTCCACGAAACCCCAGTCCTTGGCGCGCTGCCCTTGCAGCCCTTCGGACGTGGTGCAAAAAACGTCGGCAAGATCGTGGCGCACCTTTCGTTTGTCGACCAGCCGCGTCAGGCCTCCCGTCCCTGGAAGCACACCGAGCAATGGAAGCTCAGGAAGACTCACCGCCGACGACCGGTCGTCAATCAAGACAATTTCGTCGCAGGCTAGCGCCAGCTCGTAACCGCCTCCCGCCGTCGAACCGTTGCAGGCGGCGACGAACTTCAAGCCCGAGTGTCGGCTCGAGTCCTCGATGCCGTTGCGTGTTTCGTTGGTGAATTTGCAGAAATTAACTTTCCAGGCGTGACTCGAGAGTCCCAGCATATAGATGTTCGCGCCCGAGCAGAACACGCGAGGCTTCGTACTGGTGATCACGACGCAACGAGTTTCCGGATGCTCGAACCGAATGCGTTGCAGTACGTCGTGCAGCTCGATGTCAACGCCGAGATCATAGGAATTCAGCTTGAGCTTATAGCCCGGCCGGATGCCGGCGTCTTCCTGAACATCCATCGTGAGTGTCGCGATGGCTCCGTCGTAGGCGACTTTCCAATGCCTGTAGCGCGCCGGATCGGTCTGGTAGTCGACGAACCCGGTTTGCGTTTCTGATTCCTGCAGTAACGACACTCTATAGGCATTATATTAGACGCGGCTGGGATTGGTTCAATATACTGCATATTTCAGGCCCTCCACACGAATGAGTCTCCTCACGGTCCAGGGACACAGCATAGAATACGATTTCATGGTTGGCTCTACAGCGCAATCGCCGGTGATCGTATTCCTCCACGAAGGCCTCGGGTCGCTCGCGATGTGGAAGGATTTTCCGAGTCGATGCGTTACGGCGACCGGCTGTGGGGCGCTGGTGTATTCGCGCTTAGGCTATGGCAAATCTGACGAGCTCCAAGGCTCGCGTGGCGTTGATTTCATGCACGACGAGGCTCTCAAATCACTGCCCGAACTCCTGGATAAACTGGAAATCGGTCGACCGATTCTGTTCGGCCACAGCGACGGCGGCTCAATCGCTCTGATTCATGCAGGAGGCTGCCTGCGTCCGGTGCGAGGTCTCATCCTCATGGCGCCGCATGTCATGGTTGAGGACTACGGCATCCGAAGCATCGAGATTGCTAAACGGAATTACGATAGCACGAACCTGCGCGACAAACTCGCCCGCTATCATGCGCATCCTGACACGGCGTTTTGGAGCTGGAACAACATCTGGCTGCGCCCGGATTTTCGCGAGTGGAACATCGAGAAGTACCTGCCGCAAATCCACTGCCCTGTCCTCGCGATTCAAGGTGAGGATGACGAATACGGGACCATGGAGCAGATCGAACGTATCACGCGAGCGATCCCACAGACAGAGGTGCTCAAGTTGAAGAATTGCGGCCATTCGCCGCATCGCGATCAACCGAAAGCCGTGATTGAACGCGTGGCCAGATTCGTCAGCGAGATCTGACTATTGCTTGTCTTTGGGATCCACGCGTCGCCAACCGGGCGTGGCAGTGCTTGGCGATTGTCCGGCCGGCGACGGTTTCAATGGACCGGATGAGGATTCGTCGTTATCGGCGCCCGGCCCAGAAATCGGCGATCCGTCTTGATTCACGGCCACGCGCCGGCGGCGTGTCGTCGAAGGCTGAGCGGATACATCTCGATCCTCGGCCGGAGCGGAAGAAGCGCGCGTTACACGAATTGGCGCAGAGTCGCTGTCGCGCGAAGTGGAGCCCATGAATACGCGCCGATAGCGGATCTCAGAATCGGGATGACGCCGGCGCGCCGAAGCCGTAAGATCCACTTCGATATTGCGCTCATCGCCGGGCCTCACGCCCTCGGGAAGATTGAAGTACAGTGTGTACCGTTGACGCAAGCGCGTAAGAGTCTCCTCGAGCGCCGAAGCGTCATTGACCGACATACTGTCCCCACCGGATTCGCGGGCAATCTCAGAGGTTCCCGCGGACTTGGTGCGATTTCCGCCCATTCCTCCGCCACCTCCCCCGGGATATCGACGGCCGCCATAGGGGCCGCCGCCGCGCGGCCCGAAGATGACGCCGCCCGGTCCGCCGATACCTCCACCGCTTCCCCAGGTCCCGCGGCGCTGCCCGCCACCAGCGGGAGCGCCTCTACCGTACGCCATCGCATCGGGTGCGATCAAAGCGCACATCACCGCATCGGCGCGCGCCAGCGCCCGGCCCACCGCAATATCGTCGCGGTCCAATTCCGTCTGATCGTCGGTCAGGATCACGATCGCGCGCCTGGCGTCGCGGCGCCCTTCCCTGCGGATGTAGTCAGCAGCATCGAGCATCGCGCGCGTAATATCGGTGCCGCCATTGAAATGCTCCTGATGGAGCAGGCGGTCGAACTCGCGCTGCACTTCCTGATGGCTGCTGCTGAAATGCAACCGCACCCGCGTGGAGCGATCGAAAACCATGATGGCCATGCGGTCGTCTTTGCCGAGCACAGTCAAAGCCTGACCGGAGGCGTCGGCGATGCGTTGTACATGCGGCCGCATACTGCCGCTGACGTCCAGCAGGAACAGCACATCCACAGGCATTTCCTCGCTGGCAAAATTGCGGATCGGAACCACCCGGCCGTCTTGCCGCAAAACAAAGTCTTCGAGGTTCAGACGCGTAATCGCCCGATTGCTCGCATCCACAACCTGGGCGTCGATCCGAACCAAGGAAACATCGCTATGGAAGACAATCTCGTCGTCGGCAGCGAACGTAAGGGTTGCCAACCCGCAGGCAAGCGCGGGGATAAATACAGCTCGGAACATTGAGTCCTGACTATCGGGCAAAAGCCTACTGGACTATAAAACGTATGGCAGATTCCCAACGTTACACGAGAATTGCACTTGGTTTCGAGGCGTGTTATAGTCAAAACTGTATTTGACAGTCCTGCCGATTTAGGCATCGTTCGCATCGTCCGGTCCAACCGTCCTCGTTCGATCTTGCCCCGATTAGCGACGCTGCCAATTCAGAAAGATAGACAAATGAAGAATATTTTCGTAGGGAATCTCAGTTTTGGAACGTCAGAAGAAACCGTTCGCTCGCTCTTTGAGGCACACGGAACCGTTGACCGCGTGAATATCGTTAGAGATCGCGATACCGGGCAGCCCAGGGGCTTTGGGTTCGTCGAGATGAGCAACGACGCTGAGGGACAGAAGGCCATCAGCGCTTTGAACGGCACGGATCTAGACGGTAGAACGTTGAACGTCAACGAAGCGCGCCCGAAGACCGACCGCGGCGGATTTGGCGGCGGCCAGCAACGCAAGAACCGCTGGTAAGTACATCTCAGGATCATCAGGCGGAAAGGGGCGCGAGTTGCGCTGCGCCCGGCGCGGTGTCCGATGTGCTCCAATCGGGCAGCGGTGCCGGGTGGCCCAGCAGGAAGCCCTGGATTTCATCGGCCCCGATGCTGCGCAACACGTCCAGTTGTTCGCGCGTTTCCACACCCTCCACCACCACTCGCTTGCCAATGCTGTGGGCGAGCGAAATCATGCCCTCGATCAGCGACAGCGCGGTGCTCTTCACTCCCAGCTCGGCCACAAAGCTGCGGTCGATCTTTAACACGTCCACCGGCAGCCGCGGCAGATAGCCGAGCGACGAATACCCGGTCCCGAAATCGTCGATCGAGATCCGTATCCCGCGTTCGCGCAGCCGCGCCATGCGCCGGACCGAGTCTTCCATGTCGCGCATGAGAGTGGTCTCAGTCAGCTCCAGATCGAGCAACTGGCCCTGCAATCCGGCGTCATCCAGCACGCGCAGCACCTGCGAAGCAAACTCGACCCGCGCAAACTCCAGCGCCGATACGTTCACTGCCACCCGCACCCCCGCCAGCCCGTGATCTTGCCATTCGCGGCACTGCCGGCAGGCTTCCTGCATCACCCAAGCTCCCATCCGCACGATCAATCCGCTTTCTTCAGCCACCGGAACAAACTTGGCCGGTGAAATCGGACCTAGCACCGGATGCACCCAGCGCAGCAGCGCCTCAAACGCAGTCTGCTTGCCGCCCTCGGCTTCAAAGATGGGCTGATAGACCAGCGACAGCTCATTGCGGTCCAGCGCGCGGCGCAGCTCCGTATCCAGTTCCAGACGCTCGAGGAATGTATCACGCATCGCAGGCGTGAAGAACAGCACACGATCCTTGCCCCCGCGCTTGGCTTCATACATGGCGGCATCGGCGTTGCGCTGCAGCACGCTCACGTCCTGCCCATCGCGGGGATACATCGCGATCCCCAAACTGGCCGTGATGAAAAGCTCATGCCCGCCCACGCTAATGATTTCCTCAGCGCCGCGCGCAGCCGTTCGGCGATCAGCAGCGCGATCTGGTCCTCGCACACTTCGTTCATCAACAGCATGAACTCATCGCCGCCCATGCGCGCCAGCGTGTCCTGTTCGCGGATGCAGCCCTTTAGGCCCTCGGTCACTTGCTGCAGTAGGTCATCGCCGGCCTCGTGCCCCAGCGAGTCGTTGACCAATTTGAAGCCGTCCAGATCCACATAAATCACCGCCGCCATCGACCCGCTGCGGCCGGCTCGTTCGATACTCGACGCCAGCCGGTCAGCCAGCAGCAGCCGGTTGGGCAACCCGGTCAGATGGTCGTGCTGGGCCTGGTGCGCCAGTTCTACTTCGGCTTTTCTACGAGCGGTGATGTCGCGCGCAATGGTAGCAACGCCGGTAATCTCGCCCGACGTCCGCCGGATGGGCGACACGGTCAGCGAGACCGGCACTTCAACTCCATTCTTGCGCACGAACACCGCTTCATCCAGCCGGCTCACCGCTCCGCGCGTGCTCGGATCGAGAATCTCGAGGGCTTGCCCGGTGCGCGGCAGCAGAATCGCAAGCGGAGCGCCCAGCGCCTCGCCCGCCGAGTAGCCCAGCAGCTTTTCCGCGCCCCCGTTCCAGGTCTCGATGCTGCCCGACAGACTGGTCCCGATGATGGCGTCTTCCGACGACTGCACGATCGCCGCCAGTTGCGCGATTGTTTCCTCGTTTTTCTTGCTTTCGGTAATGTCGGTCGCAACACCGATCCACTTGTATGGTTCTCCGCCTGCGTTGCGAATGGCCTGCCCGCGATCCAGGTAGTAGTAGTTGCGCCCACCTTCGCCCACCACGCGGTACTCCATGCTGCACCTTTCACCGCTTTGGATGTGCCGAGCCACATGATCAACTGCTTGCTCGACATCATCCGGATGAACCAGGGCGCGCCACTCCTCAGCACTTCGAGGCAGTGGTCGATCGCCGAGCAGACCTGTCGAGGATCCATACCCGTTTCTTTCGCCGGTGCGCAGATCCACTTCATAGATAACCGCGCCGGCATTCTCCGCTGCGATGCGGAACCGTTCTTCCGATGTTCGCAGGGCATCCTCAGTCTGCTTGCGCTGGCTGATGTCGAGGAACGTCACTACTGCGCCGACGATAGCGCCATCTTTTCGCACCGGGTAGGACCAGTATTCAGCCGGAAAGCTGGATCCGTCGGCGCGCCACAAGACCTCGTCGTCGACATGACTCCCTTCTCCCCTGCGGAACGCCTGATAGATGCGGCAGTCCGCCACCGGATAGTGCCGCCCATCCGCGTAACTGTGGTGCATAACCTCGTGCATGTTCTGGCCGAGAATATCAGCCTGATTCTCGTATCCGAGCAACTTCAGACAAGCGCGATTTGCCAGCGTGCATTTCCCGTTCACGTCGATGCCATAGATCGCTTCGGCGGTCGAATCGAGCAGCAGGCGGACACGCTCCTCGCTAGCAAGCAGTGCGGTCTCGGTTCGCGTACGTCCTATGAACTGCGCGATGCCGCCGGCCATTGCGCCGAAGGCCTGGAAAGCGGCCTTGCTGAAAGGCTGGCGGGCGAAAGCCGCTACAACGCCGACTGTGCTGTCGCCCAGAATCAATGGGAACCCAGCGAATGAGACCATCCGTTCACGCCGGGCCCACTCCGGATCACCGATCCAGGGATCCTGCTGGACATCGTTCGTCAAGTGCGGCTTGGCCTCCTGGGCAATCCGGCCGATCTTGAATTGTCCCAGGGAAACCCGGCCATGTTCACCGTCCAGATGCGTATACATGCCGGCACTGGCCTGCATTTCGAGGACGCTCTGTTCAACGTTCAAAGTCCAGATGCGAACAAGAGCCGCATCGAGAAAAAACACCATCAGCTCAGCCGATCGCTGCAGCGTCCCCTGAATCTCTGCCCCCGCTGCCAACAGCAGCGCGATGTCTGAGGTAAGCGCGGCGAGCCGGCCTTGTTCGGCCAGATCACCCGTACGTTCTGAAACCCTGGCCTCCAGGTAGTCACGCGATTGCTGCAGGGCGGCCTCGGCGCGCTGCCGTTCTTCGACCTCCGTGGCGAGCGCCTCGTTGGAATGAGTCAGGCTCAGGACCAACTGCGCCTCGCTTCGAAAGACCGCAGACATGCTATCAAATAGCCCCGCCAGCACGAACAAGTAAGCCAAAATCTTGGCGGCATGGGCGGCCAGGTACAAGGCGTCGAAAATCCGATTCGAGAATGCCATGTAGACCATGTGCCCCACAGCCGAGGTGATCAAGAAAAGCATCAAACCGTACGCGAACCCGTCGTTCCTCCACCGCCTCTGACGAAAATAGCCCAGCGCCGCCAAAGCGAAGAGGAATCCTGCTACCAGTTCTGCCGGACGGTGAATCAGTAACTGCGGCTGATAAGCCTGAGGAAGGGGCGCCCATAGAAAGAAGGCGAAGCTGCCGAAAGTGCACGCGGCAACCAGCAAGTAGATGGTGCGTTCGCTGATTCGAGGCATCCGCGGTCCGTCCCCATCCGTTTCCGCAGCCAGCCAACTCGCGCACATCAGGAGCGCCAGAAATATGCGAGAGATCACACCGGTCCACGGAACAAGCGCCGAAAGCGACGAGGGCGAACAATTCAAGCAATACGAAGATGTAATGATCGCGTGATAGCCATCCAGAAGAGCCGCGCCCAGGAAGCCGCTGCCTAATAGCAGATAAGCCGTCGATTTTTGCGTATAGTAACGGGTCAGCGCCATGGCGCCCGTTACGAACGCGAGCAGTGTCGCGGCGGTCTCGAGCAACGTGTGCGTCTCCGCGCTGCCCGACCAAGTTGTCAGCCCGATTGGAAGGCGTGCGGCAAGCAGGACGGAAATCAGCGCAGCATAGGTCGAGCTTCGCGTTCGGTCAAAGTTAGTGCTCCGCTTGCTCATCAATTCCCTTATCGGCGAGAGTTGCGGAGGTAATACTCGATCAGTCTGGGTTAGCGTCCCGCGCTCGCTACTACTACCAGGCTTTGGGCAGCCCTGGACACGCTGCCCTTGTCCTCGAACACCTTAACCGGCGTCAGCCATTCCGGCAATACGCGGCCTTCTTCGTCGGTGACGGGATAAGGATCGAGAATCGCACGGCGCTCCTCTTCCGAATCGAAGTCGGAGGCCGTGAACGGCACCTGGTTCGCTTCCGGCGGAGCGATGTCGGTACCGGGAATATGCGTGCGATCGGGATGCGGCGCCGGCCGGCCTTCGAGCGTGTGGAACGTATCCATGAACGTGGTGCACCAGCGCTTGTTCGAGAGCAGCACAGGGACGTCGCCTGCCAGCTTCTTCAATTTCGCGCGCGGAGAATACGCCCGGGTGCGCAGCCATTCGTAGGCGGCGATCAGGTTCTCGACGGTTTCCCTTTGTGGCCGGATTACGAGGCTGTAGCCATTGAAATCACGCAGCATGCCGTTGGGCATCAGCGCGGGTTTCTCGGAAGTCGCCATCCGTTCGAAATAGGGAGTCCCGGGGAAAGGCGCCTCAAAGCTTAGGAAATTCGGCAGATGCAGATGACTCTCATGCAGGTAATCCGGAATCCGGCGGACGTAGTCTGCATCGTCGGTCACCGGATTGATCAGCAGCCCGGACTCGATCATGATTCCGTTCTCGATGCAGTGATCGATCACACTGCGTGTCTTGTCGATCACGTTCTGGAACTTTCGCATGTCGTTCAACGTGGCCGGATTGAAGGTCTCAATGCCGACAAACAGCAGCCGGCAGCCGGCGCGATTTAGAGCCCGCACAAGCTCGCGGTTCGAGACAACGTTGAACGTGACGGCGGCGCCCCAGCGCAGATTCAGCGGCTCCATCAGCTCGCACAGCCGCTGCAAATACGCGATATTGCCGCCGAGGTTGTTGTCATAAAACGTCACCACCCGCAGCATCGGGC
>JACXTT010012368.1_pt1 | contig 11330 bp, 7 predicted proteins | sample 9270951 | NCBI WGS metagenome assembly JACXTT01 (sample SAMN15532306, study PRJNA645909) | rock metagenome | isolation source: weathered quartz diorite | place: Puerto Rico | collected 2017-06-21 | reverse complement strand
CAAGGCCTGGTCGAGCGAGTCGCCATGACCGCGGCGACAGTGACCCAGAACGCCGCGGTCGCTAGCGCCCCGCAAGGTTCGCAAGCCCGGGTGAAGCACATCGACCTGGTTTCGCTCGAGCCGTCCGAGGTACTGCTCATCCTGCTGCTGGACGGGAACCTGCTGCGCCAGCAGGTGCTGCACGTCTCTCAGTCATCGACCCAGGCGGACCTGACGACGCTGGCCGGTCGGCTCAACGAGCGACTGGCCGGGCGCCTCAGCGACGAGGTGCGCCGCCATTACGACGGCGCGTCCCTCGGGCTCGAGAAGGAGGTCGTAGGCAGCATCGTCGCCGCGGTCGACCAGTACGAGAAAGGCGCGGAGAACCTGGTCGTGCACGACGGTGTACGCAACCTGGTGCGCCAGCCGGAGTTCGCCGAGTCGTCGCGCCTGCAGCAGGTGCTGGAGGTGCTTGAGGAGACCCGCTACCTGGCCGTGCTGCTGCGTGAGCTCATCGGCGAGTCGGACCTTCAGATCGTCATCGGGTCGGAGAACGCGTCCAGCCACCTGCAGGGATGCGCCGTAGTCCTGACCAACTACGGGCCTTCGCACCGTCTCAAAGGCGTGCTCGGCGTCATCGGCCCTACGCGAATGGCTTACAGCCAGACAGTCGCCCGTCTTCGCGCCGTGGCGCGCGCCGCCAGCGACCGCATGGGGGAGTTGGCGCTGTAAGTATGGGGAGGAACCCGCCGGGTTCCCCTCATCGCGACGCTCCCCGTCGCTACTCTCCCTCCCCTAGAAGAGATCTTTCTCAAGGAGACTCCCAGCCACGCGTGGTGTGGGGGAAACAGAGTTGCGGCCGGGCAGAGCCCAGCCGCCCCCGCAACGCGGGAAACGAGGTTGGCGGTCTAAGCCGAGGCCTTCAGCGGCTTGAGGTGCTTGGACGCGTCCACGCCCTCGAGCAGGAGGTCATGCTCCAGCATCTCGCGCACGAGCGCCTCGAATGATGTCCGCGGAGTCCAGCCGAGCTTCGCTGCCGCTTTGGACGCGTCACCGCGCAGCTCGTGGACGTCGGCCGGCCGCATGTACGCCTCGTCCACCACCACGTACTGCTGCCAGTCGAGACCCGCGATCGCAAAGGCCGCCTGCACGAAGTCGCGAACCGAGCGGGTGTGGCCGGTGGCGATGACGTAGTCGTCGGGCTCGTCCTGCTGAAGCATCAACCACATCGCCTCGACGTAGTCACTCGCGTGACCCCAGTCGCGTTTCGCGTCGAGGTTTCCCAGGCGCAGCTTGTCCAACTTGCTCGCGAGTATCTGCGCGATGCCGCGTGTCACCTTGCGCGTGACGAAGTTCTCACCGCGCCGCGGCGACTCATGGTTGAAGAGAATCCCGCTGCACGCGAACAGCTGATGCGCCTCACGGTAGTTGACCGTCATCCAGTGCGCGTAGAGCTTGGCCACCGCGTATGGGCTGCGTGGATGAAAGGCCGTCCCCTCGCTCTGGGGAGGCGGTGCCAGACCGAACATCTCAGACGTCGAGGCCTGATAGAAGCGCGCCGGCAGGCCGGTGGTGCGGATCGCCTCCAGCAGCCGCGTCGTGCCGAGACCGTCCGCATCGCCCGTGTACTCGGGTTGGTCGAACGAGATGCCGACATGGCTTTGCGCCGCCAGGTTGTAGATCTCGTCCGGCCTGACGTTCTTGACGAGGCGGTTCAAGCCGCCCGAGTCCGTCATGTCGCCGTAGTGGAGGAGGAACCGCGAACTCCCAGGATGAGTCGGGTTCGCGTGCTGGAGGTGGTCGATTCGACTCCGATTCATGCTCGAAGAGCGGCGAACCACGCCGTGCACCTCGTAGCCTTTCTCGAGGAGAAGTTCGGCCAGATATGACCCGTCCTGCCCAGTGATACCGGTCACCAGAGCTGTTTTTGCCATGCTCGTGGTGAAGTCTATGGTTTGGCCACAGGCGCTCGTTTGGTAAGAACCACGCGGGAATGACAACTCGCAAGCACCCTTCCGAAGGCTCTGACACCGAAGGCTCGACCACCCCCATGTCGCCCATCGAGGCCCGCCTCCAGGCCAGGATTGCCCAGCAGCAGGAGAGCATGCAGTCTGAAACGGACTCCGCCCTGGCCGAGGCAAAGGACCGCTACCTGCGCCTCGCAGCCGACTTCGAGAACTACAAGAAGCGCAGCCGCCAGGAGCAGCTGGACACCATAAAGCACGCGTCCGCAGACCTGATCAGCCGGCTACTGCCCGTGCTCGACGACCTCCGAGCGGCGCTCGAGCACGCCCCTCGAGGCGTGGACGAGGCGTGGCTGAAGGGCATCGAGCTGGGCGTCCGCAAGCTGGAGGAGGTCCTGGCCGCCCACGGTCTAGAGCCCATCGACTCTGTAGGCGCAGCGTTCAACCCCAAGTTCCACGAAGCGGTGGGGCATGAGGAATCGGCCGAGCACCCGGATGACACAGTCGTATCGGAGCTGCGCCGCGGCTATCGCATCCGCGACCGCGTCGTGCGGCCTTCGCTGGTGAAGGTCTCGCGCAGGCCCGAGCTGCCGGCCGCCGGCCGGAACGCCGGCCCAGACTTCTAAGCTCAAAGCGTGGCGGTCAAGCGGGACTACTACGAAGTTCTCGGTGTGGGACGTCAGGCATCTGCTGAGGAGCTGAAGCGCGCGTTCCGCAAGATCGCCATGGACTCCCACCCCGACCGCAACCCTGACGACGCCGCGGCCGCCGCTCGCTTCAAAGAGGCGAGCGAGGCATACACGGTCCTGTCCGACCCTGGCCGGAGGCGCAGCTATGACCTGTTCGGGCATGCCGCCACCGACATGGGCGGCGGGCCCGCCGTCGACTTCTCGGACATGCCGTTTGCGGACCTGTTCGAGACGTTCTTCGGCGGCGGCTTCGGAGGCCGCGCGAGGCGCCCGTCGAACCGCGGCGACGACCTCCGGTACGACATGACGATCACGTTCGAGGAGGCCTTCACCGGGGTCGAAAAGAGCATCGACGTCCCACGGCTGATGACCTGCGAGCGGTGCACCGGGTCGGGCGCGGAACCGGGGACTGGAGTCGACACGTGCAGCACGTGCGGCGGCGCCGGCCAGATCCGCCGGGCGCAGCAGTCGATCTTCGGGTCGGTCGTGACGGCCTCGACATGCCCAACGTGCCAGGGCGCCGGCCGCGTGCTGCGCAACCCATGCATCGAGTGCCGCGGCCACGGCCGGGTCCAGCGCACGAGGAAGTTGGGGGTGCGGATCCCCGCCGGGGTGGACACCGGCTCCCAGATCAGGCTGTCAGGCGAGGGGGAGGCCGGGGTCCGCGGTGGAGAGCCTGGCGACCTGTACGTCGTGCTGCGCGTAAAAGCGCATCCGCAGCTCGAACGCCGCGATCGGGACGTCATCTACAAGCTCCACGTGAACATCGTCCAGGCGTCCCTCGGCGACCAGATCGAGGTGCCCACCCTGGAGGGCCCGGTCGAGATCGGCATCCCGCCCGGCACCCAGTACGGCCAGACCTTCCGGCTCGCCGGCCGGGGCATGCCTGACGTCCGGGGCGGCCGGCGGGGCGATCAGTACGTGCTCGTCCAGATCGTGGTCCCGAAGGACCTGTCGGCCGAGCAAAAGGTCCTGCTACGAAAGGTTGGCGGACTGACCGGCAAGCCTGAGAAGATCAGCAAGGGATTCTTCGAGAAGCTGCGGGACGCGATCAGCCTGGACTGACGTTTTCGGCATAACCGGGGCCCGGATTCGGTAGTTACTTACTTGGGTATGAGAGGAAGGAATGTCTCGAACAATTGATCTCGAGCTGACCCGCGCCGAGGTCGAGGTGCGCGAGCTGGAGGCGCGCCTGCGGGTGGTGCCAATGAACGACAGCCAGCTTTCCGACGCCCTTCGGACCGCGCTCGCCGCCAAGAAGGAGCGGCTGGAAAAGCTGCGTGCTCTGCATGCGGCCGGCAGCAAGCCCGCCCGCGCCCCCCGGCCTGCGATCGTGAGCCCCGACGGCGATGGCGCGGCTGAGAGCTCCCTGAGCCGCAAGATCCCAGTTCACGGGGGCCACCGCACTCCTCTGAAGCGCACGATCCCGCAGCGATCGAGCGCCGGCACGGCTCCTTCGGGGAAGTCCAAAACCCGGAAGTAAAGCCCTGGCTTTAACCCGCCGGGCGTAGGCCGGCGCGGGTTGAGAGCCCCGCCGTTATGGTGGTCGCCATGATTCCGGCCTCTGGGCCGTCTCCTGTCGTGCCCGATCCCCTTTTTGCCGCCCACCGCGGGGGTTCGGTCCTCCCTATGAACGGCCTGGGGTTGCGCCGCTCGCGCTGGCCGGCGGCCGTCAGTGCCATCGCCCTGGTCGCGATCGTCAGCGCGATCGCCCTGCGGCTGGCCGTGGCGGGCATGCCGCCGGACGTGGTGCGTGCGGAGGCGGTGGTCATCGCGGCCGGAGTCGTCTACGGCGCGATCGCGGTGTCGATCCGCTCGACGCGGTTGGCGTCGCGCGCGCTGGTGCAGGTGCTGCTGATGGCGGCCAATGCTGTCCTTGCCATCGCCGCCCTGGGCGAGGCCGGGCCCTGGTTGGGCAACGACCTGCCGCCGCTGGCCGTCGCCGTGTTCGCGGCCATGCTCCTCTACTTCGACATGGGGCACAACGCCAAGCACTTCGGCTACGTGCTGCTGGTGGCAGCGGCTGGCCTCGCGGTGCTCTGGGCCGATGCCGTGATCAACCTGATGATCCCGCTCACGACCGTCGCGACATGGACGTTGGTCCTGGTCGGGCTTGTCCTCCTGGCGTACGTCACGCACCACGTCATCGATCGAAGCCTGCTGCGCCAGGCGGGGCGTCAGGAGTCGCTGCTATCGGCGATCAGCGACATGGGCGAAGGCCTGCTCGTCACCGAGGACGGCAGGTTCGTCACCGGCAACGAGGCATACGTCAGCCTCACCGGCTACACGACGGCGGAGCTACAAGCCGTGCCGTCCCTGATCGACCTCGCTCCGCCCGAAGAACGCGAGGCGCTCGCCCACCAGCTGGCCACTCGTCTTGGCGGCGGAGAGGTGCCGCTGCATTACGAATCCGCGCTCATCAGGAAAGATGGGCGAAGGCTCCAGGTCGAGACTTCGATCCGACCGCTGACCGCTGAGGGACCCCGCCGCTTGCTTGCCGTGGTGCGAGATGTCACCGACCGCCATCGATCCGAAGAGGCGGAGCGCGAGAGCGAAACGAGGTTCCGCACGCTGTTCGAGCAGTCCCAGGCGGGGATGGCGTTCGCTGATCTCAATGGACGATTGACGTCGACCAACGAGGCCTTCCGCCAGCTGGTCGGGTACACAGCAGCCGAGCTCGAGGGCGTCTCGCTGGTCGAGCTCACGCATCCCGAGGACGTGCCGCTGAGCGAGGAGGTCCTGCGCCTACTGCTCGCCGGCGAGACACCCGGGTTCCGCGTTGACAAGCGGTTCGTGCGCAAGGACGGACAATCGGTCTGGGTCGACGTGACCGCGAGGATGGTGCGCGACCCGCAAGGCCGAGCGCTCTACATCCAGACCGTCGCCATCGACATTCGAGACCGGATGCGTGCGGAGGTGCTGCAGTCGGCGCGGTTCGCGGTGACTCAGGCGCTCGTCACATCACCGGGTTGGGACCAGGCCGCACCACACGTGCTTGAAGGCCTGTGCCGCTCACTCGACTGGGAGCTCGGCGAGTACTGGGAGGTCGACGGACATCGCGAGTCGATGCGTTTCGCGACGTCCTGGAAGCGGCCGGGCCGCGACACGTCAGCCTACGAGGCGACCGCCGCCCAGGTCAGCTACCGCCGCGGCGAAGGACTGCCCGGGAAGGTTTGGGAGCTGGGCAAGCCGGTCACCCTGGACGACCTGGCGAAGGATCCCTCACCTCGATCCGCTGCCGCGCTGGCGGTCGGCCTGCACGGGCTGACCGCATTTCCCGTGCGCAGCGGCCGGCGGGTCGTCGGAGTCATCTCGCTCGCCACCTGGGCGCCACGCCAGCTCGACGAGGCACTGCTGGCCGTGATGAACGACATCGGCACCCAGATCGGCGAGTTTGTCGAACGCAAGCGCGCGGAGGCGGCGCTGCAGGAGAGCGAGAAGCGGATGCGCTCGGTGCTCGACAACGTCTCGGACGGGCTCGCGACGCTCGACCAGGCAGGCGTGATCGAGTCGGTCAACCCAGCGGTCGCGCGACTGTTCGGCTACGACGAGAAGGACCTCGTCGGCCAGAAGGTCGACATACTGATCGCGACCACCCATCGCAACTCCTTTTCCAGCTACCTCGACCGCCGGCTCATGCTCGAGCTGCCCGCATCGGGGGCACTGGAGACGATGGGCAAGCGAAAGAACGCAAGCCTGTTCCCGCTCGAGTTCGTGGTCAGCTCGATGCAGGTGGGGCCGCGTCACCTGTTCATCGCGACGCTGCGAGACATCTCCGAGCGCAAGGCCCACACGGATGCGCTCGAGTACCAGGCACTGCACGACTCGCTGACCGGGCTGCCGAACCGCACGTTGTTCGGTGACCGCTTGCGCCAGGCCCTGCTCTCGGCGCGCCGCAACCAGATGATGTTCGGCGTCCTGCTGCTCGACCTCGACCGGTTCAAGGACATCAATGACGCCCTCGGCCACGACCGGGGCGACAACCTGCTGCAGGAGGTCGCCTCACGCCTCAAGGGCGTCCTGCGCGCCACCGACACCATCGCGCGCCTCGGTGGCGACGAGTTCGCCGTCGTCAGCACTGACGCGAAGCATCCCGACAACGTGATCGCCACGGCGCGCAAGATCCTGGCGTCGCTCGAGGGACCCTTCACCATCGCCGAGCAGTTGGTCGAGACGGGCGCTTCGATCGGCATCGCGATGTATCCGCTGCATGGCGACGACCCGGGCACGCTGCTCCGGCGTGCCGACGTTGCGATGTACGTCGCCAAGCGTGCCGGCGGCGGCTTTGCCGTTTACTCGCCGGAGCAGGAGGCCCAGACGCTGCGCCATTCGGGGCTGGCGGGGGACCTGCGCCGGTCGATCACTCAGGGCGAGCTGGTGCTGCATTACCAGCCGATCGTCCTGCTTCCGGGGCGCAACACCTACGCCGTCGAAGCGCTCGTGCGTTGGAACCATCCACGCGAAGGGCTGCTGCCGCCAGACCGGTTCATCGCGCTCGCTGAGGAGACCAACATGATCCGGCCGCTCACGGAGTGGGTGCTCGACGACGCTTTGAACCAGGCGTGTCGCTGGCTCCAGTCGGGCATCGAGGTTTCGGTGGCGGTGAACGTTTCGCCGCGACTCCTGGAAGACCACTCGATCGTCGACGACGTCGCCAAGGCCCTGGCCGCCTCGAAGGCCGAGGCCCGCAGACTGACGCTCGAGATCAGCGAGAGCGTCGCCACGTCAGGGGCGGCCGGCAAGGCGATGCAGCGGCTGGCTGAGATGGGCGTCCGCCTGTCGCTGGACGACTTCGGCACCGGCTACTCGTCACTCGTCTTCCTGAAGCGGCTGCCGGTGCACGAGATCAAGATCGACCGCTCCTTCATCAAGCAGCTGCCGGGCGACCCCGACGCGCTGGCGATCGTACGGACGGCGATCGGCGTCGGCCACAACCTCGGCCTGCGGGTGATCGCGGAGGGTGTCGAGGAGCCCGAAGGCGAGGCTGTCCTGGTCGAGGCCGGCTGCGACGGGATCCAGGGCTATCTGATCGGTAAACCCGTGCCTGCGGACGAGATGACCATGCTGCTGGAGTCGGGTCGTGAGCTAAGTGCCTCACCCTCCGGCCCTCCCCCCGATGGGGAGGGAGGGCTCAAGGGAGGGGTGAAGACAAAGTGATAATCAACACTTTAGCGGACACTTAACACTTCGCATCCGCCTTAGCCCGCCAATTCCGCATAAAAAAACTCGGGCCGGGCGATTTCTCGCACCGGCGCCGAGCTTGGCTGCGGGGGGTGAGGTTCTATTGAATTGCGGCCGACCCGAACGACGAAGCCGGCCTCGCGAGGCTCAGTCTAGGCGCGTCCCTGACGGCCTGGAGCCGGATTTTGTGCTCATTTTCAACGACAAAGCGCCGATGCCACTCTCGAAATGCCAAGGGTCCGGGTTGTCGGACGCGAGCGCCATCTGCTTATGATTCGTTGGCTCAGCGCCCCACTTGCACACTACGACTCGATCGAGGGAGGCTGCCAATCGCCTGGAAGAGGGCCAGGCGGTGGTTCGGCGTGCGCCGGAAACGTCCTTCGGTGACCGTCCCTGTGGAGAGAGGAACCGGGACTGATGGCTCGTTTCGGCGCGGCTGCGGGCCTCGCGGGAGGCGCTGTCCTCATGGCGTCCGGGGCGGCTGTGGCGGTGCTCGCCCCTGGGAATCCGGTTTGGGGCCGGCCCGCCGGCTTGGGCCTGCTCGTTGTTGGCCTGATCCTGGTCGCGGTGCAGGTGTGGCGACTCCGGGGCACCCGGGGCGGCGGGGGCCTGCTCTGGTCGACGGTCCTCGACGCGGTCTTGCTGCTGGCCACCGTCATGGCGGTGCTGCCGGCGGTCGCGGTCATCCGCGGTTTTGTCGAGCTGTTCGCGCACACGCATGTGCACGACACCAGGGAGGCGGTCGCCTACACCTTTGCGTTCGCCGGCCTGCTGCTGGGCGGCCTTTTTTTCGCCTACGCGGTCAAGTACTACCTGAGCACCGTCCTGATCCTGCTGACCGCGCTCCTGCCGGCGGGATCTCGCATGCGGGGCGGCCACGACCGGGTTGGCAACGGTAGGCAGCACGCCTCTGGCCTGAGCGGCATCAGCCGCAACGGCAACGGCAACGGTTATCACATCGACCTCGGCTACAAGCCGTTCGTATCCGTGCACGTCGCCGCCTACAACGAGAAGCGAGTGATCGAGCGCCTGATGACATCGCTCGACCAGCTCGACTACCCCGCATACGAGGTGGTCGTGGTCGACGACTCGAATGACGAGTCGGTGCAGATCCTGCAGAGGTGGACGGGCAAGCCAAAGTTCAAAATCCTCCATCGCACCAGCCGCCAGGGCTTCAAGGGCGGCGCGCTCAGCGAAGCGCTCAAGGTCATGGACCCGCGCACCGATTACGTGGTCGTCTTCGACGCCGACTCGATGCCGTTCCCGGACTCGATCGAGCGGTTCCTGCCTTACTTCTACGAGTCCCGCGAAGAGCGGCCGAAGCGGCGCGAGGACGTTGCGGCCGTCCAGAGCTACCAGTGGCACGTCCTGAACAAGTCCGAGAGCTGGCTCACCGAGGCGGTGCGCGCCGAGTACGCGGGCAGCTACATGGTCGAGCGCCCGTTCCAGGACGCGATCGGCTCTTTGAAGATGGTCGCCGGGACCGCGTACATGATCCGCGCGGACTTGCTGCGCAAGGTCGGTTGGGGTACGAGCCTGACCGAGGACTGGGAGCTCACGCTCAAGCTCTACGCCCGAGGCTACAAGGTCGCGTACACGCCCTGGGCCGAGACTCCTGCCGAATGCGTCGCCACGTTCCCGCGCCTCGCGCGTCAGCGCATGCGCTGGGCCGAGGGACACACGCACAACGTACGCAAGTACTTCTGGCCGATCATGCTGTCGCCTTTCGTCGCGCCCCTCGAGAAGCTCGAGTTCCTGTTCGACGCCACTTACTACTTGCAGGCAGCCCTGTTCGTCGTCGGCTCGGTCAGCTGGCTGCTGTCGGAGCTTGTGTTCCAGACGCATGTGCCGGGCTGGACCGCCGTGCTCGGCTGGTCACTTCTCTTTTCGAACATATTCGCCCTGCCTCTCATGAATCTCGGCGGCCTGATCCTCGAGGAGGCACCAGGCCGCGACGTGCAGGGCGTGCTCGGCGCGTTGGTCCTGTCATTTGCCCTTGTTCCGTTCCAGGGCTGGGCGGCACTGAAGGGGCTCATTAGAAAGGACGAGGGCCCGTGGTTCAGGACCCCGAAGACCGGCCACATCACGGACGAGGTGCACCACCTGCGCCGGCTCCGCATGCTGCGGCGCTGGCTGCTCGGTGCACGCGAGTCCCGGCTGCAGCGACCGTCATCGCCGGCGTACTCGATCGCCCCGCCGGCCGCGCGACGGCGGCACAGGCGCGCCGGCTGGATCGCGGTCGGTGCGTTGGCGGTCGCGATCTCGGCACTCGCATGGGGTTCGACGAAGGCGCCGGTGAGCCAGGCCGCGGGCAACCCTCTCTACCTGCACGGCACTGGTGTGGCGCCGGGCTGCGTGCCCTCCACCACGGATCAGACGATCGGCGTCCGCGCCGCGGCGTGCTCCATTCAATCGGCATCGGGAGGCGCGACATCGATTTATGCGTTCTCCCTGATCCCGGCGCAGACGGTGGCGGCCGGGATCTGGTCGTTCACGGTGTACTGGAACGGCGGCTCCGGCAGCACGCTGGACACCGTCACCGTGAGCGCCGGCGCGACTGCGTCGCCCACCTGCGTGGGATTCACGCCGACCATCCCGACAGGGGGCACGACCTGGATGACCACTTACGGAGCGAGCGGGGTCAACACGACCAGCCCGTTCACTGTCGACACCAGCGGTCCACAGCCGGCGCTTTCAATACCCGCCGGCGGGTCCCTCTGCGTTCAGGTGGTCCTGACGCACTCGACCGGCGGCAAGCCGTCGATGCTCTATGACGGCGTCGCCGGCACGGCCGACACGCGGGTGACGCCTCCCAGCTCGGTCGTTCCCGAATCGCTGCTCCCGCTCGCCGGCGTTGCCCTGGCGGTGCCGTTGATCACCGGGCGCAGGCGGCTGATCAAGTTGTGGCGTGGGGCAGCATGAGACGAGGCGAGCGCGACACCTTGAACCTGACGCTGATCGCCGCTTCGTGCGCGCTGCTGATGGTCCTTCCGCTGGTGACAACGTTCGACGATTTCCTGACCGGCTGGGCGCTCCACCTCGGCGCGAACAATCCGCTGCAGTCAATCGTGCCGGTAGAGGCGCGCATGGTGGTCGGGCTGCTTGGCGTGCTGGGCATCCACTCCGCCGCGGCGGGCAGTCACCTGGTGGTGTGGGACCGCTCCGGCGCTATGCACGTGCTGCTGATCTCGTGGAACTGCATCGGCTGGCAGAGCCTGGTGCTGCTGGCCTTGAGCTTTTTCTCCGGCCTGCGCGGGCGGCATCCGCTGGAGTCACGCGTGCAGGTCGTGATCATCGGCATCGCGGGCACGATGCTGTTGAACCTGCTGCGGGTCGCGGCGGTCGCATGTCTCGCAGCCACGTGGGGCCAGACGCCGGCGATTCTGTTCCACGACTACGGCGGCACCGTTCTTGTCGTGGTCTGGCTCTTTGGGTTCTGGATGTTCGTGCAGCGCTGGATCCTGCCGGCCGAGGCGTCTGAGGATGTGATGGAGGCCAATCCGGCATGAATTCAGTA
>JACXTT010012367.1_pt1 | contig 11330 bp, 9 predicted proteins | sample 9270951 | NCBI WGS metagenome assembly JACXTT01 (sample SAMN15532306, study PRJNA645909) | rock metagenome | isolation source: weathered quartz diorite | place: Puerto Rico | collected 2017-06-21 | reverse complement strand
CCGCGGCTGCATCGCGCGCTGGACGAGGCGGTCCTTCCAGAGCGTCTCCCGGTACTGCAAGAGCTTCTGGACGCGCTCCTTCAGCAGATCGACCGAGAACGGCTTTTCGAGATAGTCGCTGGCGCCGCGGCGGAGCGCGGCGATCGCGGTGTCGAGCGCGGCGTACGCGGTCATCACGATGACGGCGGCCCGCGGGTTGAGCACGCGCGACCGCTCGAGAACCTCGAGCCCGTCCAGGCCCGGCATCACGATGTCGGTGACGATGATGTCGAAGTCTTCCGCTTCGACCCGGGCCAGCGCTTCCTCGCCGTTCCCGGCCGTCGCGACCCGATATCCCTCGGCCGACAGCGCCCAAGTCAGGATGTCCTGGATCGCGGGCTCGTCGTCAACCACGAGGATCGACGCGGTCATAGCTGGGATCACCTTTGATCTAGCTGATCGCAGCCCTGATGCTGCGAGACACCGCCGGTCGCTGGCGGACACCCTCCGCTCGGCGAGGGAACTGCCGCAGTTCCGGGCCCTGCGAAGCCCCGCTCGGGCGCGACTTTATCACAATAGCAGCTAGCTCCGTCATCCTGGAACAAGGTCGGGCTCGCGCTCTCCCTTCTGAGAATTTCGGGCTCTGGGCTTCTCAGGCTTAATAATCACGCTTCCACGCTGCGGAACGAGATGTCCGGATACGCGTTTGTTTCCAGATCTTTACCCGCCTCGATGGTCGTGGCATTGGGCTTGCGCTCCTTGCTGGCCGCTCGTTGAACCGTGCGAGCCGTGCATTCCGCGTAAGGAGCAAAAATGAGCAGAGTGAAGATGCGAGTCCTGGCGGCCCTGACGATCATGCTGTTCCTGGGACTGTCGCAAACCTTGACGGCGCAGTTCCGGGGAGCCCGTGACCCCGGCGTGCGGAGTGGACCGGCCGGAGCCGGAGACATGCTGGCGAACCTCACCGCCGCTCAGCAGACGATGTTCACGAATGGGCTGGCCGAATTCTCCGCGGAGGAGGAAGTCGACGAGGGCGTCGGCCCGCGCTTCAACTTCGTGAGCTGCGCGGGCTGTCATGCGCAGCCTGCGGTCGGGGGCACGAGCCCCGCGAACAACCCCCTCTTCCGCGTGAATGACCCGGCCGACCTCAAGTTCGCGAACAACACCATCCCGTCGTTCATCACACGAAACGGACCTGTTCGCGAAGCTCGTTTCCAGTTCAATCCGGATGGCTCGCGGGACGGCGGCGTCCACGCGCTGTTCGTGATCAGCGGGCACCCGGACGCGGTCGGCTGCAACATCCGGCAGGAAGACTTCGAGACGCAGGTCCGCAATCGCAACATCATCTTCCGGATCCCGACGCCAACCTTCGGCGCGGGGCTCATCGAGAGCATCACCGATACCACCATCCTCTCCAACCTGAGCTCCAACTCGTCGGTCAAGAGCTCCTTCGGGATCAGCGGCCGTGTCAATCGCAACGGGAACGACGGGCGGGTCGCCCGATTCGGGTGGAAGGCCCAGAACCCCGGCCTGGCGATCTTCTCGGCCGAGGCGTACAACGTCGAGATGGGGATCACCAACGAGGGCTTCCCGATCGAGCGTGACGAGACGCCGAGCTGCCAGTTCGCCGGCGTGCCCAACGACGTGACCGCGGATGTCAATCACATCAACGCGGTCGATAATTTCGGCAACTTCCAGCGCTTCCTGGCGCCGCCCACGCCGGTGACCAGCTTCACCGGCGCGTCCTCGTTCTCGATCAACCGCGGCAGGCAGACCTTCACCAGCATCGGCTGCGCGCTCTGCCACACGCCGCAGCTTGCGACCAATCCCAAAGCCTCGGTCGCCCAGCTTGCGGGCAAGACGGCGAATCTCTATTCCGACGTGGCGCTCCACGCGATGGGCCCCGGGCTCGCCGACAACATCCTCCAGGGAGCCGCCCGTGGAGACGAGTTCAGGACTGCGCCGCTGTGGGGTCTGGGCAAGCGGATCTTCTTCCTCCATGACGGCCGGACCGACGACCTCGAGGTGGCCATCAAGGCGCACCAGAGCTTCGGCAACCAGACATTCGGACCGTCGGAGGCGAACCGGGTGATCGACAACTACAACCGTCTCAGCGACGGTGATCAGCAGGATCTGCTGAACTTCCTGCGCTCGCTGTAGCTCGACGCATCGCGCCGGGGCGCCAGGCAAGGCGCCCCGGCGCCCGCTTCACGGTCGCGACAGGCCGCGGCGGGCGAGCTCGCCCTCGAGGTCGAGCTCGGTGGTGCGCGCGGACACCCCACCCGGCACCGTCCAGAAGATCTCGAACTCGAGCCCGTCGGGGTCCTTGGCGTAGAGCGAGAGGCTCACGCCGTGATTCGACGATCCCACGAGCGCCCCCGCGTCGATCAGTCGCTGGCGCGCGCGGCCCAGATCGGTGAGCTCGTCGACCTCCCACGCCGAGTGATACATGCGCGCCACGCGCTCGTCGGGGCGCGGGACGCCCGACTGCTCGAACAGGCCGAGGTTGTGATCGTCGGGCGTCCCCGGGATCTTCAGAAAGGCGGCATTCGGATAGCGCCGCTGCACCTCGAAGCCCACGACGTCGCAGTAGAAGCGCACGCTGCGCTCGACGCTGGACACCCACAGCACCAGGTGCTGGAGCCGCTTGAGCCCCGTCCCCGTCTTCGTCACGCTCATCGCGGCGCACCCTGGGGATACTCGATGCTGACGGTGATGGCGGCGCAGGCGATGAACGTGTCCGAGGTCGGTGAGCGCAGCCCGCCGTTGACGGCGTGCACGGTCACCTCGCCGTGCGGCAGCTCCTTCCGGACGACGTCGAGCTTGACCGAGTCCGGGTCGGGAACGCCGATCGTCACGTCGACCAGCATGCGGCCGCCGCGCTCGCGAGCTTCCTGGAACAGCGGCAGGCTCGAGTGCCGGATCGCGTCGGACACCGCGCGACAGGCCGCCTTCGTGGCATCGCGCCCGTGCACGTCGACACCCATCCCGAATTCCAGCACCATCGGCTTTGCGCTCACGGGGCCACCTCCCTGGGTCCTTCCGCTCGAATCCGTCGGATCACACACCTATTCGCTCTTCCCCATCCGGGTCGCGTCGACGAACTGCTCGGTCGCGTCATCGATGGCGCGGCCCTTGCGGCCGTCCGCCTGGAGCACGTAGAGCTGCCGCGGATCGATCTTGGCCTGGGGCGGCGGCGGCAGCTTCATCTCGTAGGTGACCGGGCGGTGATGGTCGGCCAGCAGGAGCTTGGGATCGAAGACGCGGTCGAACTTCCAGAGGCTCCTGACGAAGTTCGTCTGGCCGTTCGCGAGGTGGCCCAGGACGATGCCCGCCAGATCCCGGAGCGCGGCCCATCCCATGTGCTTCATCGCCAGCACGCGCTGGGTGCGGACGAGCTCCTCGTAGAACTCGGCGAGCGGCAGCTTCGTGGGGAGCACCGCGTGCTGGATGTCGTAGAGCCGGTAGTCGCGCGTGTGGATGCGCCGCGCCTCCGTACGCCAGGTCTCCGTGCCCGGATACGGCGTGTTGACCGAGATGTTCACGATCTCCGGGATCTCCAGGCACCACTGGCGGACGACGGCGAAGCGCTCGCGGTCCCATTCGGGGTCGGCGATCAGGTTGATGGCGACCTGGACGCCGAGCGAGCGCGCGAACTCGAGGGCCTCGAAGGCGTGGCCGAGCGAGATCCGCTTGCGGTATTTCCGTAGGCCCTCCTCGTCGATGGCCTCCAGGCCGAGGAACATGTACGCGAGGCCCAGGCGCGTCCACATGCGGAACACGTCCTTGTTGCGGAGCAGCACGTCACCGCGCGTCTCGAGGTAGTACTGCTTTTTGATCCCGCGGCGCGCGATGGCCTCGCCGATCTCGAAGCCGTGCTTGGCCTGCACGAAGGCCACGTCGTCGACGATGAAGACCCCGGGCTCGCGGATCGAGGCCAGGTCCTCCACCGCCCGCTCGGGGCTGACCACGCGGTAGCTCCGGCCGTAGAACGTCCACGCGCTGCAGAACGAGCAGTCCCACGGGCAGCCGCGCGCGAACTCGATCGAGGCGCACGGGTCGAGCGTGCCGAGGAAATACTTCCGGCGGCGCCTGAGCAGGTCGCGTGCCGGGACGAGCGCGTCGAGGCTCTCGACGAGCCGGGCGGGCGGGCCCTCGCCGTCCAGGCTGACGACGCCGGGCACCCGGGCGATCGAGCGGCGGTCGTGCTCCACGGCCTCGAGCAGCTCGGCCACCGAGGCTTCGCCCTCGCCCGTGAGGATGCAGTCGATCGCGCCGCCCGCGTGCTCGAGCAGCTCCCGCGCGGTGAAGGACGCGCTGTGGCCGCCGACGAAGACGAACGTGCCGGGCCGCCGGGCGCGCGTCAGCTTGGCCAGGTCGACGACCTCCGGGACGTTCGCCAGGTAGTTACAGGAGAACGCGACGACGTCCGGCTCCCAGTCGTCGATCAGCCTGAAGTAATCCTTATGCGTGCCGGCCTGCAGGTCGAGCAGGCGCGCCTCGTGGCCGGCCCGGCGGACGGCCGCGGCGACCAGCTCGAGCCCGAGCGGCTCCAGCCGCAAGAAGATCTTCGTGTACATCAGAGGGCCGGGATGGACCGCGAGAACTCGCATGGCTCGGGAGTTCAGAGTACCCCCATTGTCTCGCCGCGGCCATCTGGACTAACTGCGGATGGCCCCTGGCCGTCCATCCTCGACCACGAAGGTGGCCAGCGTGTCCGCGCCGGCGCCCGGCTGCCTGACGCTCTGCACGGTGCGCAGGTCGGCGCGGAGCCGCTCCCGGGTGATCTCCATCCGCACGTAGCCGCGCCGCTCGCCGTTGCCGAGCCGGATGTGGGGGTTGTCGGGCAAGAGCGCGTCGACGTCCTCCTGTCGGCGCCGGAACTGCGAGGTGATCGACGTGCCGACGAACTCGGAAGCCACCACCGGCGAGCGCGGATCGTCGAAATCCGGCTTGAGGTCCGCGACCCAGAACGAGTGCACGTCGCCTCCCAGGACGATGGGGTTGCCCGGCTTGCGCCGGCCGAGATAGTCGAGCAGGCGGCCCCGAGCCGCGGGATAGCCGTCCCAGCCGTCGGTCCAGAACTGTCGGCCCGGCCCGGGCTTGCGGTCGAGCTGGGCCATGAGGGTTTGCTGCCCGATCAGGTTCCAGCGCGCCGGCGAGCGGTCGAGCCCCGCGGCGAGCCACTGCTCCTGCGCGTCGCCGAGCATCGTCAGCCTGGGGTCGAGCCGAGCCTGGCAATCCTCGACGATGTTGGCGCCGCCCCGCCCCGGCGGGGCGCACGGCTGGTGCGAGCGATACTGGCGATCGTCGAGCATGTGAAATTGCGCGAGGCGGCCGAAGGCGACGCGGCTGAACATCCGCATGTGCGGCCCGAACGGCACCATGGAGCGGCGCAGCGGCATGTGCTCGTAATAGGCCCGGTACGCGGCCGCGCGGCGCTCGAGGAACCACTCCGGTGTGTCCAGGTGCTCGGAGCGATCGTTCGCGTAGTCGTTCTGGACCTCGTGGTCGTCCCACGTGAAGAGCCACGGACAGGCCGCGTGCGCGGCGCGCAGATCGGGGTCGCTCTTGTAGAGCGCGTGCCGGACCCGGTAGTCGTCCAAGGTGTGCGGCTCGGGGGCTCCGTGCGTGCGCACGTGGTCCTGTCCCCAGGACGATTCGTAGATGTAGTCGCCCAGGTGCACGATCAGATCGAGGTCGTCGGCGAGCATGTGGCGGTAGGCATTGAAGTAGCCCTGCTCCCACTGCTGGCACGAGGCGAAGGCGAGTCGCAGGCGCTCGTTGTCGGCGCTCGCGGCCGGCGCCGTTCGCGTCCGGCCGACCGGGCTCGCCTCGCCGCCGACGCGAAATCGGTACCAGTACCAGCGGGCGGGCTCGAGACCCTCCACCTCCACGTGCACGGCGTGCGCGAAGGCCGGCGTCGCGGCGGCGACGCCGCGCCCGACGATCCGCCCCATGCGCTCGTCGGTCGCCACCTCCCACGCGACCGGCACGACCTCGGGCGGCATGCCGCCACCCGGCATCAGTGGCGATGGAGCCAGACGCGTCCACAGCGCCACGCCCGATGCGGTGGGATAGCCCGAGGCGACCCCGAGCGTGAACGGCGGCCCCGGCAGCCGGGGCTGAGCCGCGGCGCGGCGGATCACCGAGGGCGCGGCGCTCAGGGCGCCCAGCGTGAGCGCGCCCGAAAGAAGCTCTCGGCGTCCGATGCGGGGGCTTGTCGACGTCCTGGTCTGCGTCATGGCCCTGCGAAGCATAGAGGTTCGGGGGCGCGGAGGACAAGAAGCAAGAGCCGCCCTCACGGGAGGGCGGCTCGCGTCGCGAAAGCGAGGGGCGCCCGGTTGACGCCCTCGATCGCGGATCAGCTACGCTGGTAGACGGTCTTCATCGCGCGGTCGCCGCGCGGGCTGTGCATGGTGGTCTCGATCGTCAGCACGTGCCCGTCCGGCGAGAGCGTCCAGACGGACTGCCGCGACATCGTCTGCTCGCCCTGATCGGTCTTCTTCGTGCTGGTGTGCGTGACGATCAGCTGGTCACCCTGGAAGGTGGACCGGGTGACGACGCTGCCGTGGCGGTAGCCCTGCAGCACCTGATCGGTGCCGTCGGCCACGATCGTGTCGGTCATCGAGTGCGAGTGCGTACCCTTCGCGAAGGTCCGGGTGACCTTCAGCGTATTGCCCTGTTGAGCGACGACCAGCGTGATCTGCGGCGGCTGATTCGGGACCTGCGGCTGCTGGGCCTGCGGCTGCTGGGCGGGCGGCTGCTGGGCGTCGGGCGCAGCCTGGGAGCTCTGGGCGTGCCCTCGGTGCGCCGGGAACTGGCTTTGCGAGCGGTCGAGCACCCAGTTGCCGCTGAACTGGGGCTGCGCCTGCGCGGTGGCCACGCCGATCCCGAGCAGGAGCAAGGCCATCGTGCCAATCGTGCGCTGCAGACGTTTCATTGTAGGACCCTCCTTACGAGCCATCTGCCCGTACGACGGCTCGCTGTCCCTCTTTGTTTACGGCTGGTCACCCGGTATCCTGTGGCGCGCTCGCCGCCGGCGACGCGCACAGGAGGTACGAGCCCATGGACGAGTGGACAGGTGGACGGGCGGTCGTCGAGCTCTTGAAAGCCGAAGGGGTCCGTCACATTTTCGGAATCGTCGGCTCGACGTTTCTGGACGTCCTCGACCGGCTCTACGACGACTCGAGCGTCGAGTACATCAACGTCCGCCACGAGCAGGCCGCCGCGTTCATGGCCGACGGCCTGGCGCGCGTCACCGATCGCCCCGGAGTGTGCCTCGTCACCAGCGGGCCCGGCGCCACGAACCTCCTCACGGGCGTGGCCGCCGCCCACGTCGCCCACTCGCCCGTCGTGGTCCTGGTCGGCGGCATCGCGCTCGACCACTATCAGAAGGACGCGTTCCAGGAGTTCGACCTGGTCAGCATGTTCCGGCCGGTGACGAAGCAGGCGATCCTCGTCAACAAGGCGGATCGGATTCCCGAGCTCGTGCGGGGCGCGCTCCGGACGGCGATGAGCGGGCGCCCGGGCCCCGTGTTCGTCGAGATCCCGCGCGACGTGCTGAGCGCCAAGCTGCCGCCGCCGGCGGCGCTGATGCCGGAGGCCTATCGTGTCACCCACGCGCAGCCGCCCCACCCCGACGCCTTGCGCGAGGCCGCGCGGCGGCTCGGGCAGGCGGAGCGGCCGCTCCTGATCGTCGGCGGCGGTGCGAGCCGCGCCGGCGCCAACGAGCTGGTCGTCCAGCTGAGCGATCGCTACGGGATCCCGATGATCACGGCGTACGGTCGCAACGACGCCGTGCCCAGCGCGCATCCCCTCTATCTCGGCCCGCTCGGGCGCGCGGGCGCGCCGGAGGCGGCCGCCGCGTGCCGTCGGGCGGACGTCATCGTGGCCATCGGCTCGCGCCTGGCCCAGTTCACGACCCAGTTCGACGACCGCTACATCCGTCCGGGCGCAGCACTCATCCAGATCGACATCGAGGCGCGCGACATCGGCCGCTACTACCCGGTGGCCGTCGGCATTCACGCCGACGCCCGCGAGACGTGCCGCGCTCTCCTGGGCGCCCTCGCCGAGGACGGCGGGCTCGCGCGCAATCAGGCCTGGCTGAAGGAAGCCGAGACCCTGCGGGCGCAGCGCCAGGCGCGACTCGCCGCCGAGGGCCAGCTGGCGGCCCGGCCGATGAAGCCGCAGCGCGTCTACGCCGAGCTTCGCCGCGTGCTCCCGGCCGAGACGATCGTGGCGCTCGATGCCGGCGCCGCGCCCGCTTACGGCTACGACCGCTTGAGCTTCGCGCGGCCGCGGACGTTCCTGACGCCGCTGGACCTGGGCGGCCTGGGTTTCGCGTTTCCCGTCGCGCTGGGCGCAAAGCTCGGCCGGCCCGACGCGCCGGTCGTCGCCATCCACGGCGACGGCGGTTACCTGATGAACGTGCAGGAGCTCGAGACCGCGGTGCGCCACGGCATCGGCGTCGTCACGATCGTCATGAACAACAACTGCTGGGGATCGGAGAAGGCGTACCAGAAGCACTTCTACGGCGGCCGCTACATCGGCTGCGACATCGGCAACCCGCGCTACGACCAGCTGGCCCGGCTGTTCAACGCCGGCGGCTACTACGTCGAGCACCCCGATCAGGTCGGCGACGCCGTCAAGAAGGCCTTGTCCGAGCGCACCCCCGCGGTCATCGAGATCCCGATCGACCCCGAAGAGTTTCCCACGCCCGTCGCCGCGATCAAGCGCCCCGACTAGCCAGCCGTGGCGAGCAGCGGCGCGCTGTTGCTTCAGCGTCGTCGTGACACGCATCGCGAGACCGGACGGGTGGCACCGGGGCGCGCGGTCCCGCGAGCGGCGGAGTGGGACCCCCTCGTCCCGGCCGCAGCGCGAAGCGCTGCGATTCGGGCGAGCGGGTGGCGGAGCCGCTCGCGGGGCCGCGCGCCCCGGTGCCAGGCCCCGTCCGCCTCTCGCGAGGTGAGTCGCGAGACGAGAAGCGACTAGTAGCGGCTGATGTGCAGGTTGACGCCGTGGCTGGAGCTCGGCTGCACGGTGATCTCGCCGGTGCCGCGGAGCACGGAAGTCCCGGCGCGCGTGAACGCCTCGGTGAGCGCCGGAAAATCCTCGGCGAGCATCGACAGCGCGACGAGGCCCTCGATGCCGCCGACTTCCTCGGACGGCACCACCAGCACCGCGCCGCGACCGACCGCCAGCATCGAGCGCGGGCCGCCGTTCATCGCGACCTCTTCGAGGCCGAAGAGCGAGCGCAGCACGTCGCTCGCGCGCCGGACGTCCGAGGCGCCGATCACGAGGCGCTTGAGCCGCACCGGCGCCGGCGCGTCGACCGCGCCCTCGGGCGAGGGCGTGGCGAGCTCCACGAGGACGCCGCAGCACGCCCGCGGATGCACGAAGGCGATCTGGCCGGCGAGCCCCGCGCGCGGGGTCGCGTCGAGCAGCTCGACGCGCATCTCCTTGAGCGAGGTCAGCGTCTTGACGATGTCCGGCGTGTCGAAGCAGAGGTGATGGAGTCCCTCGCCCCGGCGCGCCAGGAACCGCCCGATGCCCGACGACGGATCAAGCGGCTCGAGCAGCTCGATCTCGCTCTCGCCCGCCCCGAGCAGCGCCGCGCGGACGTGCTGGTCGGGGATCGTCGCTTCCTTGACGAGCGGCAACCCCAGGGTGTCGCGGTAGAAGCGGTACGCGTCCTCGAGCCGGTTCACGACGATGCCGACGTGGTGAATGCGTCGCATCACGCTCTCCCCCTCAGCGAATGAACGGCGCGACCTTGCGTGAGGACGCGTCGCGGATACGAACCCGGTGATGATCCAGGAGCGTCGGCGGCAGCCGCCGCAGCGGGAAGTACTCGAGCGCCAGCGTCTCGTCGCAGGTCGTGAGCGATCCGCCGCGCACCGCGCACTCGAAGGACACGCTGATGTAGTGCCAGACGTTGCCGTCCGGATAGCGCACGAGCTGGAGCGACGGCATCGAGTAGACGCCGACCAGCCGCCGCACCGCGACGATCAGTCCGGTCTCCTCGCGCACTTCGCGCGTGACGGCGTCGCGGACCGACTCGCCGATCTCCACCGAGCCGCCGGGCAAGCCCCACTGCCCGCCGTCGGAGCGCTGCTGGAGCAGGAGACGGCCGCGGCGATCGAAGATGACGGCGGAGACGGCGGGGCGAATTCCGATGGCGCGCGCCGCGTCACGCTCGAGCGTGATCACTCGTTCACCCTACCCGAGGCGGTTGCCCTGCGCAATGTTTTGCGCCGCGCCCCGGGCGCGCCGCGCCGGCCGCCGGGCGCCCGGAATCACCCGCCGGCCGCGCTGAACAGCCGCTGGAACTGCTTCCAGGCCATCGGGGCGATCCCGACGATCGTCGCGTTTTCCTCGACGTGCGCCAGGGTCCTCATCCCGACGAGCGCCGTGCCGACGCCCGGCGTGGAGCGCACGAACTGGACCGCCCGCTGCGCGTCGGTGGTGAGCCCCGGGACGTACTCGGCCATCATCGGCGGCAGCCGCGTGAGCTGGCCCTGATGGAGCGAGGCCGAGGCCATCACGGTCAGGCCGAGCGCTCGCGCGGCCTCGAGGGCCGGGACCATGCGGTCCTTCGCGCGCTGGTTGGCCCGCGTGAAGGCTTCGGTCATGCCGAGGTTGTAAGGCAGCTGGACCACCTTGAAGTGGTGATCGGCCCCGCCCACGTCCCGGGCCGCCGCGACGAGATCCGGGAGCGAGAGATAGCCGGGATCGCTCGGATCGACGCGATACCCGGTCCAGGTGGCGGTGCCGTAGCGCGCGATGCTCCCAGCCGCGACCGCTTCCTCGAGCGCGCCGAACGCGGCGCGCACGCGGGCCATGAACTCGGCGCGATCGACCTCGCCGAGCTGGGTCTCGGGATTGTGCAGGTAGTAGACGTCCAGGGTCTCGAGCCCGAGGTTGGCGCGGCTCCGATCGATCTGATCGCGGAGGTAGCGCGGGGTCATGCAGTGGGCGCCCTTCACGACGTCGCCGGGCGTGATGATGCCGGTCTCGACGTACGTCGCCGCGAAGTACGCCCGCGGATCGCGCGGCACCGCGCCGTCGAACGGGATGAACCCGCCCTTGGTCGCCACGACGACCTCGTCGCGCTGGATCAGGCCCCGTCCGATCGCGCCGCCGAGCGCGGTGCGGATCGCGCGCTCGCTGCGCTGATGGCGATAGTTCACCGCGGTGTCGAGCACGTTGATGCCGAGCTCGAGCGCCCGGACGATCGCGTCCTGATAGAGGACGTCGGTCGCGCCGTCCTCAGGCCCCAGGTAGGTGCCGAGGCCGAGCGTCGACGCCGAGCCGCCGCCGGCCAGCTCGCGGAAGTGGCCGGCCGCCAC
>JACXTT010012366.1_pt1 | contig 11331 bp, 4 predicted proteins | sample 9270951 | NCBI WGS metagenome assembly JACXTT01 (sample SAMN15532306, study PRJNA645909) | rock metagenome | isolation source: weathered quartz diorite | place: Puerto Rico | collected 2017-06-21 | reverse complement strand
CATATGCGCGGGGTGACTGGGGAGTCGGCAGCGACCTCGATCTCATAGCCGTCGTTCAGGATTCTTCCTGTCGCTTGGACCAGCGCTCGTTCTCCTGGGATTTGACGGCGCTGCCTGTCCCAGCTGACCTGGTGATTTATACGCTGGAAGAATGGCAGCGACTCAAGCACGAGAGCAGCCGCTTGGTGTCAGAAATTGAAAAAGAAGCCGTCTGGATTTATTCTTGCCCGTCGGCGGATTTAGGACCTTAGTTCACCAACAACCGCCACCAGCCCTGCCGCGTCTCTCAAGGCTGTATCCAGAAAGATTACGAAACGGGTTGTCGCACTTCTGGTCGTTCTTATTATTACATCGCGGCGGCTTCACCTGCGGCTATTGAAGTGTTATTGAAGCCTTGCCGCTCTCCTTCAACTTCGCGAGGTTCGACTACAGTCCTGAAAGGACGACAGATTGTAGCCCAGGGTGCAACGGAGCGGCGGCAGCCGCACAGTGGAACCCTGGGAATTCAAAAACAATCAACCCAAGCCCCGGTACGGGCGGCGGAGGACGCACGGGATTGGGAAATCGAGCAATTCGCCGCCCTTCCAGGGCTGGCATCGTGTGTTATTGTTAACCCCGGGTTTCGCTGCGCTGCACCCGAGGCTACAATCCGCCGCCCCTACCGGGGCTAAAACAGGCATCCGGCAGGCATTTGCGAGTTTCAAGACAGAAAACTAAACCAACCGTGTTCTTCACTGAATTTTTCCTCCCGTCTTCCCAGTGGTTTTGTTATTTACTCCGTTCAGCTAGATACCGAAGCACAGTCGACCTGTCCTGTCCGGAAGACACTTCTGATTTGAGTTTTTCAAAGAGTTCCAGTTCTGCCTTGGCCTTGTCCTTCGCACCGAGCCGCTGATAACCGAGTCCCAACCGATAATGGGCCGCAGGGATTTTCGGATCCAACTGAACCGCTTTCTCCAAATACTGAACGGCCTTCTCCCACCGCTGTTCAGTTTCAGCGATGAGTCCGAGCTGCATATAAGCTTCAGCGAAATTCGGATTCCGTTGAACCGCCTGCTGCAGCATGACATTTGCTTGTCGGAAATCCGCTGTCCCACTGGACTGAGCCCGCAAGAAGAGAATCATGCCAAGATTATAATAGGCCCACGGATCCGCCGGCTTCGTTCCGCAGTAGCTCTTCAGTGCCTCATAGATGGGGGTCTGCGCCGACTCCACTGCCTCATAAATCTTTCCCATTAAGAAATAGGCCAATTGGGAACGAGGATTAAGCTGAACCACCTGGAGCAGCGCTTGTGCTGCCTGCTCATTTTTCCCCGACAGATAGTAGGCTGATCCTAATCCAAGCCGCATTCTCCACGATTTAGGGAAACGCTCCACTTCGGACGCGAATACGGTGGCAGCGGAATGGCTGTTCTCAAACTGCAGAAAGTGATTGGCATAGTCAAATTGAAAGTCCTCATTGCTCGGTTCCAGAGCAACGGCCTTTTGGAACGACGCCTCCGCCTGAGTCTGCTGCCCCAGTTTTTCTTGAACCGACCCGAACAGGTTATGAGCTTCGGCCTTGCTGTCTCGTTCCAGCAGCGGTTTAAGGATCGCATTGGATTTTTCGTACCGGCCCGAACGGAAATAGGCAAGGGCCAGGTTGAAATTCACATCGTATGACTGTGGGAAGGCCTGTCTTGCCCTTTCCATCAGCGGAATGGCTGACAGGTAGTCCTCATGGAGGGCCAACATAGTAGCCACTTGAAACAGCCTTGGGTCCTCCGGCGTGAGCAGGGAAGAGAGCTCCGCGACCGAGCGGCTGGCCTCCAACGTGCGTTTGAGCACGAGCTGGCTCTCCAGCATTCCAATCAAAGCGGGTACGTCCGTCGGCATGTCTCGATGAATTTTCTCAAACCAGATTAAAGCCTCGCTCGGCTTTTGCTCCATCAAGCCGATCAGCCCCAAATTGTAACTGGCGGACTGGTTGTTGCGATTGAGTCGCAGTGTTTTCTCAAAGCCGGCCTTCGCCTTGTCCAGCTTTCGCTGCTGCAAATAAGTATTGGCGAGATAGCTTTGAGCCAGGTCGTTGTTCGGCTGAAGGGCGACAGCTTTCTCAAAGTGTTTTTGGGCAGTATCAAGCTGGGTCTGGGCCGTGGAAATAAGGCCGAGCAGAAGCTCCGCATCCGCCAATCCCGGATCAATCTCAAGGGCCTTCACCGCGGCTTCCTGGGACTTTACCCAGTTCTGTTGCTGATAATAGTTGCGGGCTTTGGCGAACCAGGCCTCTGCTTGTGCTTGCTTATTGGGAGTTGAAGGATTCTGAAGGGCGGCAAGAAGCAGCAGAAACAAGAGACACTTCATTGCACGGAACCAGATGCTCTATTACCTTCGGAGCAGTGCGGCGGCATGCCACTACCTCACAATTCCAGTCCGGCAATGTATGCCGCCATTGTAAACGATGGAATTCTGCGAAAATACCGGGATGACGCGATAGTCTCTTGACACTTCCTTCGCTATCCTGTCAATAAGCTGATCCTCTGCGGCCCCCAACCCAAATTTCGGCAAGAACAAGAGGTCGTCTACCAGAAGGTTGTTAACATAACTGATCCCAGACCAGGGAATATCGCTGTCACCACCAATCTGTGGGACTCGGATTACTCGGAAACCAAGATCCTCGATTTCCCGAATCTTTTCATCGATTCTCTTTTGGAGTTCGGGGCTGGTCTCACTGAACTGACTCTTGATTATTGCGACATAGGTTTTAAACAAGGACTCATTAGCTCTCGATAGTAGGTAAGCATCATTACAGTCTCTAAGCAAGTCTATGTCATCCCTGAGGATTTCACCTTGACCAAGGGCAGGCGAGTAGAGTCTCTCGATACAGAGAGAGTCGTCTCCACATTTGAGACGCAAATATCTCGACAGTCTTCCTTGCAACTCCTGATCCTCATAGGTTACCCAACTAGCCTGGTTCTGTTTGGCCTGCATCAGTGCCTTATCCAATTGACTTTTCAGTTCGGGTAAGGCTCCTGGCTCCTTCTCATAATGGGCAAGCAAGGCCTTGAGGGTGACCAGTTCTGTCGGTGGGGGCTTCTTCCTACCAATCAATTCCAGCAGCCTTTCCACTGCTGTACCTGCAACAGAATAGTTATCTCTCAATGGTTCGGAAACCAACGCAATATTCTCTTTCGGAATAAAAGAGACAAGATAGTCCGCGTGAGATACGAAATCACTCAAGTCGACTGCAGAATCGGCTCCGAACTCTAATTTCAAAACGTAGGCATACTCCTCCGCGGTTAATCCTTGACCCCAGTAGGCCCTCCCACTTTGGCCATAGAAAAGGATCGTTTTTCTAGGGTTCTTCGGGTCAAGCACGAATTGCAGGTCTCCTCCCTCCCAGGACAACTTGGACCTGACGAACCGTTGTTCATTCAACCCGTCGAGAAGCGGTTCATAAAGTTCGCCATAATCGCGTTTGCCTTCATAGAGGCGATACGGTAACAGTATTTTTCTCTCACCTTTACTCGAGCCACTCTTGAGGTAGTCCTGGGGCCAGTTGTCAGCGTCAGTGTGGCTATTTCTTAAGACAATGTGGTGAACAGAGTTTTTGAAATGAAACTCTTTTGCCGCCTCATAAAACTTCTCATCGTGTAGTTTGTTGACTCCAATGTTCACCTGTAAGGGTCTTTTGATTTGCGACAACAAACATTTCGCGATATCTAGGGGATCTCCGAGAGGTCGGTCCGCCTTGCTTACGAGCCGAAGGGACTGGACATCGAAAAAAAGCTCGGTAATCGGCTTGTTCTCAGGATCAGCCTGAAATCCGTCAATCGTCGGCAGGTAAAATAGATGACATTTATCTCCCCCGATTTCCCGAAGCATAGACCCTTCAAAGGGAAGACGCCTTGACACGAAGTAGGCCTGGGCTTCGTCGGCATTGCTGAAGCATGCAAAGGCCAATGCGTCAGGGGCAAATGCTTGAGGAAACTCGGGACTCGCCTTTATGCTGATGAACTTTGGCGTCGAATAAATCTTGTTAACTTCGTGCTGGGGAATGCAAAGAGCGATTAGGATCGGGATTCTCTTCAGCACAGGAGGGATCAATCGACGTGTCTCCATAACTCCGTACGCCGAGGCTTGACGTGCAGAAGCAGTTGCCTAATTGGCGCGTTGCAAATCCTGAATCGACTGCCTGACTTGCGGCAGCAGGTGATCGTAATCATGAGGGGCTCTCTCTAGAAACTGAGTGAAGTAGTACAATGCCTGTTGCCGGTCACCTTTTTCGCGGTAAAGCAATCCCAAATGGAACAACGGCTCCACCTGGTTTGGATCCAGCTCGATCGCTCTCTCGAAGTTCGGACGTGCCGTATCTGCTGCACCTTGTTGCACGGCTGCGAGGCCCAGACCATTGTAAGCTGGGGCGTAACGATCATCTTGAAGCAGGACGGCCTTGAAGGCCTTCTCGGCCTCGGTTGGGCGCTTCTGCAGCAAGTGAGCGGTTCCTAAGTTGCATAGGTTGTCCAGATCCCTCGGATTCTTGCCGCCAGCCCTTTCCATGGCGAGGATGGCATTATCAAGATCGTTTACGCGCAAGTAGGCCTTGCCCAGACGCGAATATACCTCGTCGCTTGCTACATTAGCCTCAATTGCGCTTCGATAGGTTTCGATCGCTTGGCGCCAAGAGCCCTGTCTTTCCTGAGTTATTCCCAGATAGAGCCGAACCATTGGGTTTCCCGGGTCTGTCCGCAATGTGTTTTGCAAAAGCCGCGCAGCCTGGCCAAAAGATTTTGTCTTCAAGAGTTCCCTATGACGATGTAATGCATTGAGTGTCCCCACGTGATCCTTTGGATCGGATCCCTTCATGTCAAGGACGAGCTCTCTTCCACCTCCGGCATTTACGTATCCCAAGGATGCCAACTCCTGCCGCGTCTGGGCGTCGAGAGGTGTAACAAGCAACTTCCGATCACCCTGCGGTGGGCCAATGACCTCCCACATTTTCTTCTGGAGGTGATCTGCTTCTGCCGGATGCCGTTCGATCACGTTCTCTTTTTCTCCGGGGTCGTGCTGGAGATCGTAGAGTTCGGGTTTGGGCGCCAGAATGAATTTCCAGCGGTCGGTACGCATTCCACGAAGCTCCGACCAGTTCATGAAAGTCTTGGGATAGAGGGTCTCGAGATAAGCATAGTTCGAGCCCTTGCCTGTCAGCGGCTTTCCCTGCTCAACGAGCGGCCACAAGCTCGTTCCTTGTACGGCCGCATTTGTAGCAAGGCCAAGGTACTCAGCCACGGTTGGAAGCAAGTCAATGGAGCGCACTTGACTTTGAACCACGCGTCCTGCTGGCACGCGTGGCCCGGCCAGGATCAGGGGAACATGTAAGGTTTCGTCGTACAGGAAAACGCCGTGGGTGTTTTCCTGATGATCGTTTAACCCTTCACCGTGGTCGCCGATGACAGCCACAAGCGTCCGTTGTCGGAGATCGGATTGATCGAGGAACTCCAGTACACGGCCGACTTGCTCGTCCGAATAAGCAATCTCTCCGGAATAGAGATCACCGGCGTAATTGCTCTTGTAAGGCTCAGGCGGGTCATAAGGATCGTGTGGATCATAATAGTGAACCCAGAGGAAAAACCTCCCCTTGGGATGTTGCCTCAACCAATTCAGCGCTCGATCGGTGGTAGCCGCGGCTCGGCGCTCCGGCAAGACCAGTCTGCCCTCGACATCGCGCGTGGAGGTCATCTGGTCATCGTAGACGTCGAATCCTTGCTGGAGACCAAATTGGTGGTCCAAAGCTTTCGAGCCTACGAACGCGGCGGTGCGAAATCCAGCGGTCCGAGCCATTGAAGCCAGCGTCGTTTGTTTCGGGTCGAGGACAAATCCAATCATGTCTCGCAGCCCGTGCACTTCGGGATAGTTTCCCGTGAAGATGCAAGCATGCGAAGGAAGCGTCAGCGGCACCTGCGCAGTTGCTTTGGCAAAGCGCACCCCACGGGCTGCCAGCGCGTCCAGGTGAGGTGTACTGGCACCCTTCCTGCTCTTATCTGCTTTTTCCGCCGCATAACAACTCAAGTGATCGGCTCGCGTCGTGTCAAGAGTGATGAGTAAGACATTCAGGTCGTGAGTTTGAGGGGTTTGTTGAGGCTGGTTGCAGGCAATCAGAAACAGGAGTCCAACCAACTGAATGCGGCAGAGGTCGGCAGGTTTCATACGAATATCCAAGACTGCTGGGGGCCTAGCGCTTTTACTGGGTCGATCATAGTTAGGAATTGGCTGAGATTCAATCCGAATGAGGCTATAGTCCTCTCCGTTTTTCCTGGAAGCGCTCCGTGTGGGTAAGACCGAGCTACCACGTCATCTGCGCCGCAGCCTAATCCCGCCATCCTCAATCAGGCCAGCGTGCTCGTGGCTCAGCTCGAAGGTAGTTAAGGGATCGATTGGATTTCAAAGCGGAGTTAAAGCAGGATCTCCCCGACTAAATTACTACAAAGATGAGTTTTTTTCACTTGACAAGTTTTCATATCGATAATTACGATGACTTTGGATTTTCCCAACGATTGCGGCAGAGAATTTATGATAGAGCAGTTTGTCTTCGGATCTTGAAGAAGTGGAACTGTGCGCCGACGACCTTCTGTGGGTCTTTAGCAAAGAGCAAGGAGGCGGAGTGTATGAACGCACTGGCAGAATGTAGAGCATTTCGTTCCTCAGTACATTTCAGGAGTTGCACTGGGATGGTTCGGACAATTTTGACACTTCTAATACTCCTTGGTTCATCTACCGCCCTCCAGGCTCAGATAACGGGGAGTATTAGCGGTTACGTCAGAGACCCGAGTGCCGCCGGTATTCCCGGTGCCAACGTCACAGCTACCTCGACAGAGCAACAACTCACCCGTACAGGGCAAACCAACCAGGAAGGATTTTTTAATCTGCTGGCGTTGCCTCCGGGAACTTACGAGATAACTGTCGAAGCCAGCGGCTTCCAAAAACTAACGCAAAAAGATGTCAAGTTGTCTTTGGGACAAAATTTGCGTCTTGACGTCGAAATGAAGCTTGGAGCTGTGGAAACCGAAGTTACGGTTTCAAGCACAGCTACTCTCGTGAATACAACCTCTCCAACTCTCTCAGGGTTAGTGGACGACCAACGCGTGGTGGATCTCCCGCTCAATGGTCGAAACGTAATGGGCCTGGCAAGAATCCTTCCAGGAGTTCTCGGAGTGAGGGCGCCCCAAGACTTGGGCGAGTCTCGGGCGGGACCCAAATTGAACGTCAATGGCGGCCGAGACAATATGAACCAGTTTAACTTCAATGGTGCTTATTTCAATAACCCTTCCCGAAATACCGGGATGAACTATCCACCGCCTGATGCCATTCAGGAGGTCCGGCTTCAAACCCATAGTTTCGCTCCGGAATTCGGCCGCAATCCGGGCAGCAACATCAGCGTAGCCTCCAAGGCGGGCGGCAATGAGTTTCACGGCACCGTCTGGGAATTCCTTCGTAATGACCAGCTCAACGCCCGTAGTTTCTTCCAGACCCGGCGTCCAACCCAGCGCCAAAACCAGTTTGGTTTCGCCGTCGGCGGTCCAGTGATTAAAAATAAGCTCTTTGCCTTCGGCTCCTATCAGAGACTCTGGAATAGACAAGAGGCTGGGTCTACCCAGGCCTTTGTTCCCTCGGCTGCGGAGCGCAGCGGTGACTTCACCGGTTCAGAGAACACTTTGCAGAATCCCACCGATCCGATAACAGGGCTGCCCTACACGGATTCCGCGGGCAATCCCTGTGTTTCAGCTAATAGGGTTCTTCCTGGCTGTATTAGTCCGGTTGCGCAAAATCTGCTTGACAAATATGTTCCGCAGGTTCCGGGTGGGGTTGTCGTGACTTTAACTCCGTCACCACGAAACAATTACAACTGGATGTCCAGGGTTGATTTCATTCAAAGCTCGAAACACACGATTTATGGACACTTCTTCCGAGACCACAACGATTCATCCAGCTTAACTTCAGGTGGTACACTTCCCGGATTCTCGAAGAATCTGACGACTGTTGATGTTTACCAGGCGAATCTCAACGATACCTACACATTCAGTCCAAGCTTCTTAAACCAGGCAATCCTCTCCTTCCTGCGAACTGTTTCGGATAACAGGAACGCGGAAAATGTCCCTCCTGAAAGCCTGGGTATTAACCTTCCGCAGTACCCTCCAAACGGTGCTGTCGGTATCAACGTGAGTGGAAGATTCCGTCTTCGCGCAGCAGGGTTCTCTCTTCTGACTCATAACAGTTGGCAGTTTAAGGACAGCATGAGCAAGATTGTGGGAAGACACAATTTCAAGTGGGGCTATGAACTCTTGCATCTAAACTATCGTCAGATCTTCCTGGGCTCCCCAGGTTTCACGTTCAACGGCACACGTTCTGGCGATCCTATGGCGGACTTCCTGCTTGGAACTTTTAGCTCGCTGAACCTTAGCTTTGGCGTTCGAGATACAGATGCGATTACCAACGCTCACTCTGCTTTTTTCCAGGATGAATTCAAGATCAGCCCACGATTCACTCTCACTTATGGAGTGCGATACGAGCCTTTTTTGCCTTGGGTCGAACGTCATGACGCAATTACCACGGTTGTGCCTGGACTGCAGTCGACCAAGGTTCCCGATGCCCCGATTGGCGTGGTTTTCCCGAATGACCCGGGAATTCCGCGAGGCCTAGCCCCTAATGACTGGAACAATCTTGCCCCTCGCTTTGGTTTTGCTTGGGATGTTTTTGGGGATGGAAAAACAAGTGTACGAGGTGGCTACGGGGTTTTCTTTGAGAGCGTCAATGCCGATTCGCTGGCTCAGGAGAATCCTCCCTTCGCGGGGAATGATCAGATCTTCCGGGGAAGAGTTGAAGACCCTTACGGGTCTCTGGGGCGAACCCCTCCGCCTACCACTTTCACTGGAAAGTTTGGTTGCACCAAGATTGCAGAATATCCCGGCTACGACTGTCCTCTGTTCCCTTTGCCCGTTGGAGGAGTTTTTACTGACCGGTCATTGAGAACGCCCTACATTCAATCCTGGAGCCTTTCGATTCAGCGCCAGCTCAAGCAAGACTTGATGATAGAGGCTGCCTATGCGGGGAAAATTGGCACGAAGATCGAGGCGCTTCGAACTTACAACCCGGCTCAATTCATCAATTCTCCCATCACGGGTGAACCACCCTCCGATCAGAACATCAACGAGCGGGTGATCTTTGAGCCAGGAATACTGGGGCCGCTTGGTTTCCTACTGGGTAATGATTTTCGCAGTTGGTATCATAGCTTCCAGGCCCAGGTCACCAAACGGTTTTCGAAAGGCCTATCAATCTTGGGATCCTACACGCTGTCCAAATCGATCGATAGCAGCTCCACAGACAATCTGGGCGCGAATGTAGCCAACCCATTCAATCTCAGGGATGAGCGGGGGCGTTCAGATTGGGATCGGCGCCATGCCGTGGCGATTTCATGGTTGTGGACACCGCCGGTAAAATTCCGGAGTGGCCTGGCTAATAAGTTACTCGGTGGATGGACGATCTCGGGTATTCACACGATTCAGAGTGGAGATCCACTGCTCTTCATCATGGGCCAGGATGTGGCACTGGATGGCACGTATGGTTATCAGCACGCTATGCTTGCGCAAGGGGCAACGCGGAACACTATTAAACTGGATCATCCTAACCGGGATGCCTTCATCGAGCGTTTTTTTAATCCCGATGCCTTTGTTCCTGTTGACAGTGTGCCCCTCGGCACCTACGGGAATGCCGGTCGTGGCTTAATCAGCGGTCCGGCCTTCAGTACGAGCGACTTCGCCGTGCTAAAGGATTTTGCGATTCGCGAACGGTTTAAGGTGCAGTTTCGCAGTGAATTCTTTAACGCTTTTAATCAGGTGAATTTCAATGACCCGGATACAGCAGTGGTGGATTTGGGCGACACCTTTGGGCGAATCACCAGTGCCCAACCTGGGCGTGTCATTCAGTTCGCGTTGAAAATTCTTTGGTGACCCAGCCTCCTTTGAACCAACAAATCAAGGGCGGGATTCTCTCGCCCTTTTTTTGGCCTTGAGAAAGCAAAGCTAGCCCAATGGAGTCGGCGACGAGGGCAGTTCTGGCATGTTGTTTGGCGCTTGCGATCACGGTTGAAGCCCACGGCAATCCAGATAGATCCATCCATGAAACTGTTCAGGCTCCGGGAATCTTTGAACCAGGTCCGCTCGGTCTAGAACGCCTTAAGCGGGCGGCTGCTAGCGCAGGATTTCATGTCCGAGAGGTCCGCGCCAATATTCCCCAAGCGGTTCGCTCACACCTCCCCTTTACCTCATCTCCTTACGACGACAAGCAGCTCGCCACGTTGCGAGAGAAGTACCAACTTGAAAAAGTTATTGCGCCGGCACGGGACGAGTGGACAGCGCAGCTTTTGCTCAAGGAATGGGTGCACAAGGCGATCCCAGGCGGTGAGGCCAGAGCTAGCGCACATCATGCGCTGGACATTCTGGAGCTATCAGCCCGGGGTGAAACGTTCTGGTGCACTCATTACTCCATTACCTACATGGAATGCGCTCTTGCGCTCGGGTGGCAGGCGCGTCACTTAGGTGTGGACAGAAAGCATGGGCCGGAGGGGTTGGAGAGCCAACACCACGGCGTGACTGAGGTCTGGTCCAATCAGTTTCGCAAGTGGGTAGTCATCGATGCCCAAAGCAATTTACACTTTGAAAAACAAGGCATTCCTCTCGGAGCCTGGGAGATCCGAGCCGAGTGGCTAAAGGATCAAGGGAAAGCTGTAGACCGTGTCGTGGGTGTTCCTCCCGACGTCAAGAAGAATCCTGCCCTTTTGTTGTGGAAACAACCGCAAGATGCAATTTCCGTCTACTTCTGGATCTATATTGCTGACCACGCCGTTACCACCGGCACCTGGGAACGGACAAAGCTCATCTTTCTCCAAGACGACGCCAACTCAAACCTCATCTGGTTTCAAAATGACGACCCGCCAAAGAAGAGAGGCGTGATTCATCCAGGCTATCTCCGAGACCAGTTCGTGCTCACTGATCGGATTGATGATACCTATTGGACAGTAGGAATTGTTGAAGCCGACTTGACCGGCGTTTCGGGTCCGACCATCCAGATGAGTTTGGATAGCTACTGCCCCAATCTAGCGGCGTTCGAGGTCTCTTTCGATGGAGAAAACTGGGAAGCCGTTAAGGATAGAAAGTTGTTGCGTTGGACCTTGAAGCCGGGCTGGAACCCGCTTAGGCTCCACACCGTTAGTCACGGCAATGTGACAGGGCCGGAGACGACGGTGCTGTTGGACCTTGAGCGACCAGTTGCTCATGATGCTTCAGTCACCGGCGGGCG
>JACXTT010012365.1_pt1 | contig 11331 bp, 10 predicted proteins | sample 9270951 | NCBI WGS metagenome assembly JACXTT01 (sample SAMN15532306, study PRJNA645909) | rock metagenome | isolation source: weathered quartz diorite | place: Puerto Rico | collected 2017-06-21 | reverse complement strand
GAGAGCGCCCTCTTATGGTGCGGCGCAATAACGACGCTGCAGCGAGCGGTGCTTTGCGCCGGCCTCAGGCCTCGACAGCCGCGTCCGTTTTCTTGAAGGGATTGCGCTCCGGTGCCTCGTCGTGGTCGATATTGCCCAGCAGATTCTTGATCAGCGCATTCAGCACCGGCTGGCGATGCCGCACCCAGACCGCCATCGGCTCAGGCACGCAGCCCAGCCTGGCTTTAGGTTCAAGCGCGGTGCGGCCAAAGGAAATGCGTTTGCAGCCCATGGCAATCGATTCCTCGATGGCGGCATGCAGCAGGCGCAAATACACCGGCAGATCCTTGGCGACCTTGCGGTCGAAGCCGATGTGATAGCCGATGCACTCCTCGCGATCCTTGAGGGTAATGATGAAGCCGGCAATACGGTCGTCATTGCGCACCACGCTGCAACGCAGGCGCTCGCCGGCCATGGCGGCCAGCGCCGGGAAATAGTTCGCCGGCAGGGTGACTGGGCGCAGGGAGGCATTGCCGTGCACCGCCAGATAGAGCGCATGCAGGCGCGCGCTCTCAGCCGCCACATCGTGCAGGCGTTCGACGCGGTAGCCGGCCGCCTCGATCGGCTTGAAAATCTGGTTGCGCACCGCGCTCTTGTATTTTGAGGCAAGACTGCCGAGGTAATCGTCGTATTTTTTCCAAGCCTGCGGCACCATCAGCACCATGTTCGGCTCGGTATCGATGCGCCGATAGCTGAGTCCGATCATGGACGCCTCTTCGCGCAACTCGTTTGCCGTCAGGTCCTTGACCAGCACGAAACTGGCCTGGCCCGACAGTTTTTCGGCGCGACGAATACGGTAAAAAACTTCGGCCACCGCATGCCAGAGGCGATCCGCGTCCACATCGGGCGCGAAGGCCGCGGCATGAAATCCATAGGAAAGCAGATTGCCGCCGACCAACACGCGACTGGTCAAGGCTTCATTCAACACTTCGCCAACCTTGCTGCCGGCCTTGCCGCTCAGCTTGCTCAACAAGGCGATAGCCTTTTTGCGCTTTCCCATTTTCGCCTCGGCATCGGCCGGCTTGCGCAGACGATCCGGTGTGAGTTCGACCATCTGCATGTACAAGGCAGCCACCGGGCGGCCCGCGTCAAATATCAACGCATAACGCGGCGATAAATTCTCTGGGGCGACGGCTTCCAGCATGCGCAGATAATCGCGCTGCAGGAAAATCGTCGCAGATGCCGTCACCTTGTCCCACGCGGCGGCGTTGAGAAAATCGATGCCATCGGCAATCGCGAACTGAAATGGCGTCGCCTGGCGCAAGGCTTTCTTGCGCGCGCGATCGATTTTGATCGGCGCCGGTTTTTCTTTCTTGCTCATGAACTATGCCTCGCTGGGATCCGGGTCATCCGCCTTGCGACCACTGACAGCGCGCACAGATTCTGGCGCCTGCGCCGGAATTCGCGGTGTATTGACGACCACATCGCCATTCTGTGCACGGTGCACCAAGGCACGATCGATCAGCACAAGTGCCAGCAACGCTTCGGCGATCGGCGTCGCACGAATGCCGACGCAGGGATCATGCCGGCCATGGGTATTGATCACCACCGGATTGCCGGCAGTATCGATGGTCTGGCGGTCGAGGCGAATCGATGAAGTCGGCTTGATGGCGATCGATACCGTCACATCCTGACCGGTGGAAATGCCGCCGAGCACGCCGCCGGCATTGTTGGACAAAAATCCTTCCGGCAACATTTCATCGGAATGCTCGGTGCCGAGTTGCTCGACGCTGGCAAAACCGGCGCCAATCTCCACGCCCTTGACGGCGTTTATGCCCATCATCGCGTGAGCGATGGCGGCATCCAGCCGGTCATAGAGCGGATCGCCCCAGCCCACCGGCACGCCACTGGCCACTACATTGATGCGCGCGCCGCAGCTTTCGCCGGATTTGCGCAGTTTGTCCATATAGCTTTCGAGCCCGGCCACCGCGGCCGCATTGGGCACGAAAAAGGGATTGTCGTTGACCGCATCCCACGAATCGAAATCGATCTTGTTGATGCCGATCTGCGCGAGGTAACCGCGCACCAGAATGCCGTAACGTTCATTGAGCCATTTCTTGGCGACCGCGCCGGCAGCGACCGTCGGCGCCGTCAGTCGCGCCGAAGAACGCCCACCGCCGCGGTAATCGCGCAGGCCGTACTTTTGCAAATAGGTGTAATCGGCATGGCCGGGGCGGAAGCTGGCCGCGATGTTCGAATAGTCCTTGCTGCGCTGATCTTCATTGCGGATCAACAGCGCGATCGGGGTGCCGGTGGTCTTGCCCTCGAACACACCGGACAGAATTTCCACGCGGTCTTCCTCGCGGCGCTGCGTCACATGGCGCGAGGTGCCCGGTTTGCGGCGATCGAGATCGAGCTGAATGTCTTCCTCGCTGAGCGCCATGCCCGGCGGGCAGCCGTCGATGACGCAGCCGATGGCGGGGCCGTGCGACTCGCCGAAATTGGTGACCGTGAAAAGCTTGCCGAGTGTGCTGCCGGACATAGGATGGCTTTGAAAATGGGAACGGGTCGAGAGAAAGGAAAAGCGTCTAGTTTGCGAACGAGTTTAGCATGGCGAAATCGGCGCACTGAGGTGTTCGACGCCTCTCAGGGCGCGGTCGGTCGCCGGGAAATGAATTCGCCAAAGTCCAGCATTGGCGCGCTTTCCCGAACAAAAATGCCTGAAAAGGCGCGCCAATAGGCGTTCTACGTTTTTTATTTTTCGCGCTGCGGCCTACATCGACACGAACATCGCCACCACCGCGATCGCCATCACCAGCGTCGCCAGCCAGCCCAGCCAGCGCAGGCGCTTGCCGATGGCGTAGCGGCCCATCACGCTGGCGCGGGTGCCGAGGATCATCATCACGCCCATGATCGGCACGGCGATCACGCCGTTGATCACGGCGCTGTAGAACAGCTGCTTCATGGGGTCGATTGGCAGGAAGCAGAGGATCACGCCGCCGACTGTCGCCACCGAGACGATGCTGTAAAAGCGCCGCCCCTCGTAGGGCTTGAGATCGAGACCGGTGCGCCAGTCGAGCGACTCGGCTACCGCATAGGCGGCGGAGCCCGCCAGCACCGGCACCGCCAGCAGGCCGGTGCCGATGATGCCGAGGCTGAACAGGAAGAACGTGAATTCGCCGGCCAGGGGACGCAAGGCTTCCGCCGCCTGCGCCGAACTCTGGATATTGCTGATACCGCTGGCGTGCAGGGTCGCCGCCGTCGACAGTATGATGAAAAACGCGACCAGATTGGAAAAGCCCATGCCGACCAGCGTGTCCCAGCGGATGCGGCGCAGATGGCGGCGCACTTCAAGATGCGGCAATTGCGCAGCGCCGGCTTCGCCACTGCCATTCGCGCCGGGATTCGATTTGCGCAAATCTTCCATCTCCTGCGCAGCCTGCCAGAAGAAAAGATAAGGACTGATGGTGGTGCCGAACACCGCTACCACCATGACAATGGTGTCGTTGTCCCACCTAAGTGTCGGCAGCACAACGCCGTGCACCACCCTGGTCCAGGGCACCTCGATGGTGAACAGCACCGCCACATAGGAGAGCAACGCCAAGGTCAGCCATTTCAGATAGCGCACATAGTTTTCATAGGGCACGAATACCTGCAGCACCAGGCAAAGCAGGCCGAAGGTCACCGAATAAATATGCGTGACGCCGCCGGCAATCAGATGCAGTGCCTCGGCCATGGCGGCGATATCGGCGGCGATGTTGATGGTGTTTGCAACCAGCAGCAGGCCGACGATGGCATAGAGCACCCACAGCGGAAAATTCTCGCGGATGTTGGCGGCCAGCCCCTTGCCGGTGATGCAGCCAAGGCGCGCGCTGACCATCTGGATGCCGACCATCAGCGGATAGGTGAACACCACTGTCCACAGCATATTGAAGCCGAATTGCGCCCCCGCCTGAGAATAGGTGGCAATGCCGGAGGGATCGTCATCAGCCGCGCCGGTGATGAGGCCGGGGCCGAGATGCGCGACCACGGGATGCTCGGCGACGTTGTCGATGATTTTTTTCATGCCGGGGAATTTTGCGGTCGGGCGTCGGGGGTGTTGGAGCGTCGGTGTGTCGGATTGCGCAGAGGTCGCGACAAGCGAAGCCTACTTTATATTGCATTGTCGCCGCCAGCACTTACGTTTGCCTGACGGCGCCTTGACAGAAAATCCGCGCCAGGTTAATTTACGTGCATATGCACATAATTACCACTCATCCATGGCGTTGCCGATGAATCCAGCGACACCCGAACGCGCCAGACGAAGCGCCGCGCGCAACGTCTCGCGCAGCGCGCCTGCCGGGCCCCTGCCCTGCACCGGTGCGCGCCTGCGCCGCCTCAATCGGCGTATGACCTCCTTTTACGAGCAGCATTTGCGCGCCGTCGGCCTCAAGCTCGGCCAGTATTCGGTGCTGGTGCACCTCGGCCGCGAGCCCAAAACGTTGCTCAATCTGGCCGCTGAACTGGAAATGGACCGCACCACCCTCACCCGCGGCCTGCAACCCCTGATCGAACGCAGCTGGGTGAATGAAGTGCCGGGCAGCGACGCCCGTCAACGCTGCTTTGTGCTCACCGCCCAAGGCGAGCGCTTTCGCAAGGAAGCGAAGCGGCACTGGCGCGAGGCGCAACTGGCACTGGAAGCGCATCTCGGCCGCGACTTCACCGCCAATCTGCAGGCCCAGCTCGAACAGGCGCTCGACCGCCTCAAACCCGCACTCGCCGAGGACAACTGAACATGAGCCAAGCCCATTCATACCGCCCATTCTGGCCCGTGGTGCTGCTCGCCGCCGCCGTGCTGATGATCACCATGGGCGCGCGCCAGTCGCTGGGCCTGTTCGTCTCGCCGCTCAATACCGCCACCGGGCTTGGCATCGCCACCATCAGCCTCGCCATGGCCATCGGCCAGTTCATGTGGGGCGCGGTGCAGCCGATCGCCGGTGCGGTCGCCGACCGTTACGGCCCCGGCCGTGTGCTGGCCTTCGGCACCATTGTGCTGGCGATCGGTTATGCGGCAACACCGTATATGACATCCAGCTTCGGCCTGATGGTGACCATCGGCGTATTGACAGCGGCGGGCTCCGGCGCCGGCAGCTTTTCGGTGTTGATCGGCGCCGCCGCGCAACGCCTGCCCGGTGAAAAGCGCGGCATGGCGGCCGGCATCATCAACGCCGGCGGCTCCTTCGGCCAATTCCTGTTCGCCCCCCTGCTGCAAAGGCTCATCAGCGGGCTCGGCTGGATGGGCGCGATGTGGTCGATGGCGGTGATTTCCCTGTTGGCGCTGCCGATGAGCTGGATGCTGCGCAAGCGGCCTGCAGCGGCACTTGCGCATGCAGGCACCGTCGCATCCGCACCCGCCGCTGCCGATGGCGGCCTCAAGAAAGCGGTGCGCGTGGCCCTTACCGATCGCAGCTACCTTCTGCTGCACGCCGGCTTTTTCACCTGCGGCTTTCACATCGCCTTCCTCGTCACCCATCTGCCGGGCGAAGTGCAGCTCTGCGGCCTGCCGCCCAATGTGGCGAGCTGGTCGCTGGCCATCATCGGCCTCGCCAATATCGTCGGCAGCCTGCTGGCCGGCTGGGGTACCGGCCGCTTTCGATCCAAGCATATCCTCGCGGCCATGTACGCCTCGCGCGCCGTGCTGATCGCCGTCTACCTGCTGTCGCCGAAAACCGATACCACCTTCTACCTGTTCGCCGCCGGCCTCGGCCTCACCTGGCTGGCCACGGTGCCACCGACTGCCGGCATCGTCGGCAAACTGTATGGCACGCGTTATCTTTCCACCCTGTTCGGCCTCACCCTGCTCTCGCACCAGGTCGGCGGCTTCTTCGGCGCCTGGCTGGGCGGCATCGCCATCACCGCCCAGGGCAATTACGACTGGATGTGGTACGCCGACATCGCCCTGGCCACGCTGGCGGCGCTGTGCAATCTGCCGATTCGCGAAGCGCCCATCGTGCGTGTCGGCGCACTCAAGACCGCCTGAGCCGGCTGTCCGAACTGGTAACCCGAACCAAAGCCCCAAGCGCATGTGGTATCTCTATCTCATCGAATGCAGCAATGGCACCCTGTACGCCGGCATCAGCACCGATGTGGAAGCGCGCTACGCCAAACACGCCAGCGGCAAGGGCGCCAAATACACCCGCGCCAATCCGCCACGGCGGCTGATCGGGGCCAAGGCTTTTGCCGACCGATCAAGCGCGTCCAAAGCCGAGTACGCGCTCAAACAGTTGCCGCGCGAGCAGAAGATCCGCTTTCTGCTGGCCGCATAGCGAGCAGCGCGGCACGCAGGGCTTCATCCAGAGGGGTGTGCGGAATCTCACCGATGGCCGCGCGCAATTTCTTGCCGCTGAGGTGATGTGCCTCGTGCCAGAGATAGCGCATGCGCCACAGTTCGCGCCACAAGGGCATCAGCAAACCTACGAGTCCGATGATCCCCCAGGGCAGGCGCGACAGTTTCAGCGGCTTGTCGGCAGCACCAGGCAAATTCAATTCTTTCGCCGCCATCTGCACCGCCGCCATCAGTTCCGCGCCATCCACCGTGTGACCGGGAAAATGCAGGGTTTCAAAGGCTGCGAATTGATCGCGCACTTCCGCGACCTTGACAAAGGTTTTGGCGAGATCCGGCAAATATGCCCAGGCATGCGATAGATCGGTAGGGCCGGGATAAGTGAAAACGCCTTTGTGCAATTTGGTGACGATGGCCTGATCGAACCAGTTGCCGCGCCCAGGCCCGCCGAAAAAATCGCCGGCGCGGATGACGATGCTGCGCAGGCCCTGGTTGGCGCGCGACAGCATCGCCAATTCGACTGCGCGCCGGATCTCCCCTTTGCGGGTCGAGGGAATCTGTGCGCCGGTTTCGCGGAGCACCGCCGGCATGGTTGAACCGAAGTTGTAAACATTGCCGGGGAACATCAGCGTCGCACCGAGGCCCTGGGCAATGTCCATTGCCGCCTCCGCCAGCGGCATCACGGTGGTTTCCCACTGCGTGTACAGCGGATTGATGGCATGCACCACCACCGTACTGCCTTGCGCCGCCTTGACCATCTTCGCCACATCCTTGACCGCGACCGTGATGAACCGGATGCGCCGGTCCTGCGCTTCCTCGGCCGGACGCCGCACCTGGGCCAGAACATTCCAGCCTGCATCCGCGAAGGCGCTGGCAATCACGCGGCCCAGGCGGCCATTGGCGCCCAGCACCAGTACCTGGCGCGTTGTGGAATTGCTTTCGCCTGGCACACCCGCATTCATCATCTGTTCCATATTCCGCCCTCCGGCTGTTGAAGATGGTCTGATTATTCGCGCCGGCAAACAATTCCACAATTGTATAAACTGCCATATCTGGTTCTCATTTTTGAATATCTACGGGAAACGCCATGGCAAACACCGATGATTTCGACTGGACTCTGATGCGCTCTTTCCTGGCGGTGGTGGATGCCGGCAGCCTGCTCGGTGCCGCGCGCATGCTCGGCAGCAACCAGCCGACGCTGGGACGCCATATCGCGCAACTCGAGGCGCAGCTGGGCCTGGCGCTGTTCGAGCGCACCGGTCGCGGCCTCAGCCCGACGGCGGCTGCCGCGACTGTCGCCGAGCACGCACGCGCCATGCGCGACGGCGCCGATGCGGTGCTGCGTTCGGTCACGCGCCATCGCGAACGCACCACGGGCACGGTGCGCCTCACGGCCAGCCAACCGGTGGCCTGCTATCTGCTGCCGCCGCTGCTGGCGCAGTTGCAGGCGGCCGAGCCCGGCATCGCCGTCGAGGTGGTGGCGTCCAACAAACTGAGCAACTTGCTGCGCCGCGAGGCCGATATCGCATTGCGCATGCTGCGGCCGACGCAGACCTCGCTGATCGCCCGCCATATCGCCAAGGTCGGCGTATGCGCGGCGGCGCATCGGGATTATCTGTCCGTCCATGGCACGCCGAAGCGGCCCGAAGACTTGGCGAATCACCGCCTGATCGGCTACGACCAGGATGACATCATCATTCGCGCCTTCTCAGCACGCGGCCAGTCGATCGGACGCGATCATTTCACCGTGCGCAGCGACGATCTGATTGTGCAATGGCAAGCCTTGCGCAACGGCTTGGGAATCGGCTTTGTGGCGGACTATATGGCGGCAAACGATCCACATGTGCAGCGACTGCTGCCTGAACTCGCAATCCCGCCGCTGCCGGTGTGGCTGACGGTGCATCGCGAAATCCGCTCCAGCCCGCATATCCGCACCGTTTACGATTTTCTGGCGACGGCGATTCCCGCCCTGCTCCAGCAATAGCGTCGGCGACGCTCAGGCGCGCGGCAGGGTGAAGCGGAAGGTGCTGCCGTAGCCGATGGCCGATTCGACCGTGAATTTGCCGCCATGTTTTTCGACAAAGCTCTGGCTCAGGTTGAGACCCAGGCCGGTGCCCGATTCGCCGGCGGTGCCGGCGTGGCTGTTGCCGGACTCGCGCCCGACAATGCGATTGAGCGTCTCGGTCGACATGCCTACACCGGTGTCGGTGATGCTTATCTCGACCCAGTCGCCGAGCAGCCTTGAGGCCATGGTGACAATGCCGCCGGCGGGGGTGAACTTGAGCGCATTGCCCACCAGGTTCTGCAGCACCGAATGCATCATCGCGTGGTCGGCCCGCACCGTGAGATCGGCGCTGGGCGCCATCACCAGCGCGATCGATTTGCGTTCGGCGATGCCGCGCAGCAGGGCCAGCACGCCGCGCAGGACTTCATCGACCTGATGCGGCTCCGGCCGGAAGGGCATCTCGCCGGTTTCGAAGGTGGACCATTGCAGCAGGCGCTCGAGCAGATTGAAGGTCTTGCCGGCCGATGAATAAAGCATTTGCAGATCGCGCTGGATATCCTGCTTGCTCATGCCGTCGACGCCTTCAGCCAGCAATTCCAGCAGGCCGAGCACGCCGCTGAACGGCGATTTCAAATCGTGCGAGACCATATTGAACAGGCGATCCTTGCTTGCATTGAGGCGGCTGAGTCGTTCGGCCAGTTCGCGCACGCGGCCATAGGACACGCGCAGCTCCATGTTCTTCACCACCTGCTTGCCGAGGGTATTGAGCGCCTGCAACTGCCCGGGTTCCAGCTGCCGCGGCACACTATCGATGGCGCACAGCGAGCCGAGCGCAAAGCCATCGGGCGTGACCAGGGGCATGCCGGCATAAAAGCGGATATTCGGGTTCGAGGTCACCAGCGGATTGTCGAAAAAACGCTCGTCTTTGAGCGCATCGTTCACCACCATCAGCTCGTTCTGCAAAATCGTGTGGGCACAGAACGCCTGGTCGCGCGGCGTCTCGGGCGCGGCGAGCCCGACGCGAGATTTGAACCATTGCCGGTTTTCATCGATCAGCGACATCACTGAAATCGGCGTGCCGCAAATATAGGAAGCGAGCTGCGTAATCTCGTCGAACTCGGCCTCGGCAGCGGTATCGAGGATGTCATAGCGTTCGAGCGCGGCAAGGCGCGCGGCCTCATTGGCGGGTTTGGCAGCAATCTTCATGATGCTTCTTTCGCATGGGTCGAATGCAGGAGTTAATCGTTTCCGGCGCTTGCATTATTCGCCGCCTCGCCGGCGCGCGGCAAGGTGAACCGGAAGGTACTGCCCTGATCCGGCGTCGATTCGGCGAAAAACGTCCCGCCGTGTTTCGCAACAAATCCCTTGCTCAGATTGAGGCCCAGGCCAGTACCCGCTTCACCCGCCGTGCCGAAAGTGCTGTGCCCTGATTCGCCGCCCATCACCTGCTGCAACTGCTGCGCTGACATGCCCACACCGCTATCGGCCACGCTGATCTCGACCCAGTCGCCGGCGACTGTCGATGACATCGTAATGCTGCCACCGGCTGGCGTGAATTTGAGCGCATTGCCGACCAGGTTCTGGATGACGGAATGAAACATGGCATGGTCGGCGCGCACCGCAACACCCGCGGCCGGGATGGCCTGCAGTTGAATGGATTTGCGCTCGGCGATGCCACGCAGCAATGCGACCACGCCGCCGAGCACGTCGTCGACCTTATGCACCTCCGGCCGGAAGGGCATTTCCCCGGTTTCAAAAGTGGACCATTGCAACAGGCGTTCAAGCAAATTGAAGGTTTTGCCGGCCGAGTTGTGCAGCATCTGCAGATCGCGCTGGATATCGTCCTTGCTCATGCCCTCGACGCCATCGGCCAGCATTTCCAGCAGACCCAGCACCCCGCTGAAGGGCGATTTCAAATCGTGCGACACCAGGTTGAACATGCGGTCCTTGCTGGCGTTGAGGCGGCTCAGCTGTTCAGCCATTTCGCGAACCCGGCTGTAGGAGGCGCGCAGCTCCATGTTTTTCACCACCTGCTTGGCCAGGGTGTCGAGGGCTTTCAATTGCTGGGGAGAAAGTTCGCGCGGCACGCTGTCCATGGCGCAGAGCGAACCGAGGGCATGGCCGTCCGGCGTCACCAGCGGCATGCCGACGTAAAAACGAATATTGGGCGCGCCCATCACCAGCGGGTTGTCGGAAAAACGCGCATCGTCCTGCATATCGCGTACCACCATGCCTTTGTGCTCAAGGATGGTATGCGCACAGAAGGCTTCGTCGCGTGCTACCTGTGCGCCGGCGGCCAGGCCGACACCGGACTTGACCCAAAGTCGGTCCGAATCGACCAGGGTCATCACCGAAATCGGCGTGCCGCAGATATAGGACGCGAGCCGGGTGATGTCGTCAAAATCGGCTTCGGGCGGGGTATCGAGAATGGCGTATCTCGCCAGGGCGGCAACGCGTTCGCGTTCGTTGGCGGGGATCGGGGCGGCACTCATCAGGCAATCGGAAAAGTCTTGGCGTGGTGGTGGTTGATACGGCCCGGTAACCGGGCTCTCGTTTCTGGCAAATCAAGCTTGGTTTTCAGGGGCTTAATTTACCATTTTTGCCTTACGCAATTCTTAAAAATGGGCCTCGTCCCACAGCCCGATACGCAGCAAAGCGTCCGGCGGATGCGCCCGGTGGCGGCCTCGATTTCCAGGTGAATGCCCCAAAGCCCAGCACTGGCGCGGCTTGCAGGCCGATTCCCCGATGAGGCGCAGCCCCAATTTGCCTCGTCCGCCGCATTTTCCGCTCGGCCGCCCCTGCCCTGCTGCTATACTTCGCCCCGTGGCGCTGATCCAGTCCCCTTGCCACAGTCATCCTGACCTCGCTGCTTGCAGCAAACCCCTTCGCACCTAGACTGGCGCTATCACAGCGACAGGTCCGAGTTTTTCGAAAGTTATCCCCATGTCGTTTTCCTCACTCGGTCTTTCCGAGGCGATTGTTCGTGCCGTTTCCGAACATGGCTACACCACGCCCACGCCCATCC
>JACXTT010012364.1_pt1 | contig 11332 bp, 10 predicted proteins | sample 9270951 | NCBI WGS metagenome assembly JACXTT01 (sample SAMN15532306, study PRJNA645909) | rock metagenome | isolation source: weathered quartz diorite | place: Puerto Rico | collected 2017-06-21 | reverse complement strand
CAGGCGCGTTTCGCTGCGGCGCAGCTCGGCTGTCTGCTGCGCGACGGCGCTCTGGGCGGCTTCCACGTCCTTGGCGGCGTTGGAGCCGGCCTCGTTCACGCCGCGCGCACGCACCAGCGCACGCTGCGCCAGGTCGAGCGCGTCGCGGGCCTTCTGCGCGTCGGACACGGCTTGCGCCAGGTCGGGCGAGGTCATCGTGGCCAGCACCTGGCCGCGCTTGACCGTGTCGCCCAGGCGCACCTTCAGCTCGACCAGCTTGCCGGTCAGCGGCGGCAGCACGTTGACGGTGCTGGCCGGGTTGGCCTCCACCGTGGCGGGCAGGCTCACGTCGTGCGGCGAGGCCTGTTCGCCGACCGTGGCCACGCGGAGTCGGTCGCGCAGCGGCGAGCCTTCGGGCACGGTCAGCCGGTTGCCCTGGCGAACCAGCATCGGCGCGGGGGCGGTGGCAGCCACGGTGGCCGCATGGGCGTTGTTGTCGAAGGAGTCGACGCACAGCGCCGCGCACGTCAGCACGCCGAAGAAGATGCGCGCAGGCGTGATCTGGTAGAGGGATTTTTTCTTCATCTCAGGACATCCGTTGGGGCCGGACGCACTGCGCACGGAATCCCCTTCCATGCCCTTGATCTGCCCCGTCGCCCCAAGGAAGGTTACGAAAGCACGACTGAAGAAGCTCCCAAGAAATCCTGAAGTTTTCTTCAGAATCGGGGCCCGGGCGCCCGCCGGGCGCGGCATGATCCACCCCGATGAGAATTCTGTTGATCGAAGACGACCGCAAGGCCGCGCGCCTGCTGGCCCGCGGGCTGCAGGAAGAGGGCTTCGTGGTCGACGTGGTGCACACCGCCGAGGAGGGCGACGAGGAAGCCTTCGTCATTGCCTACGACCTGATCGTGCTCGACTGGATGCTGCCCGGCAAGGACGGCCTGACCCTGTGCCGCGACCTGCGCCAGCGCGGCTGCAAGACCCCGGTGCTGATGCTCACCGCCCGCGACGCCCTGGGCGACCGGGTCACCGGCCTGAACACCGGCGCTGACGACTACCTGACCAAGCCCTTCGCCTTCGACGAGCTGCTGGCCCGCGTGCGCGCCTTGCTGCGCCGTTCCGAGATCATGCGGCCCATGGTGCTCACGCTGGCCGACCTGAGCCTCGACCCGCTGAGCCAGCGGGTGCTGCGCGGCGGCATGGTGCTCGACCTGACGCACAAGGAATTCGCGATCCTGCAGATCCTGCTGCGCCATGCCGGCGAGGTGGTGAGCCGCTCCCGGCTGGCCGAGCAGGTCTGGAAGGACGACCTGATCGCCATCGACAACCTGATCGACGTGCACATCGGCAACCTGCGCCGCAAGGTCGACGCGCCGCCCGCGCCGGCGCTGATCCACACCGTGCGCGGGCGCGGCTTCAGGCTGGCGCTGGCCGAAGACAACAACAACCCCGGCAGCGGCCATGCTTAGCTTTCGCAGGCGGCTGGCGCTGGCGCATGTCAGCGTGATCGTGGTGGTGATGACGATCGCCGCCTTCGGCTCTTACTTCGTGTTCTCGCGCAATGTGCACGGCGAGCTCGACGCGGCGCTGCTCGCGCTGGCCGAGACCGAGCTGGGCATGCTGCTGTCGGCGGGCGATGGCGACGCGGTCATCGTGCACGAGGCGCCGCCCGGCCCGGCCGCGCCTTCGTTCGTGCGGCTCGACCGTCTGGTGCAGATCGTCGATGCCGACGGCCGGGTGCTCGCGCGCAGCAGCAACCTGGGCGAGGCGCAACTGCCCATTCCCCCCGTGCTGCGCGAGCGGCTGGCCGCCGGCGAGACCGTGTTCGAGACGCTCGACGGCTTCGGCGAGGAGCCGACCCGCATGGTGTCGGTGCCCGTGCCGGGGCGGCAGAAGCTGCTGGCGGTGCAGGTCGCGGGCTCGCTCGACGACGTGAACCGCACCCTGGGGCTGGCCAGCGTGCTGTTCCTGATCCTGGGCATTTCGCTGTTGCTGGCGCTGGCAGCGGCTGGCGCGCTCATCACCCGGCGCGCCTTCGGCGCCATTGCCGACGTGGTGCAGCAGGCCCGGCGCATCAGCGACGCCAACCTGGGCGAGCGCCTGCCACACCCGGGCACGCGCGACGAGATCGGCCGGCTGGTCGACACCCTCAACGACATGCTCAGCCGCATCGAGAACGGCATGGAGGCGCAGCGCCGCTTCACCTCCGACGCCTCGCACGAGCTGCGCTCGCCGCTGTCGCGCCTGCGCACCGAGCTCGAACTCGCGCTGCGCCGGCCGCGCGATCCGGCCGATTACGTGGAGACGCTGCATTCGTCGCTGGAAGAGGTGGAGTCGCTCACGCTGCTGGTCGAAGAGCTGCTGGTGCTCGCGCGGATCGACGCCGGCCAGGAGCGCGACGCGGCCGAAAAAGTGTCGCTCAACATGCTGGCCGAAGACGCGGTGCGCCGCCTCGAACCGATGGCCAGGGAGCGCCGCCTGTCGCTGGTGCTGGAGCCTTCGCCGCCGGTGGCCGCGCGGGTGGCGCGCGGCGCGGCGAGCCTGGCGCTGGCCAACCTGCTGGACAACGCGCTCAAGTTCTCGCCGCCCGGCACGGTGGTGAGCGTGAGCGTGCGCGCCGACCTGGAGGCGAACGAGGCAATCCTCAGCGTGTCGGACCACGGGCCGGGCATTCGCGGCGATGAGTTGCCGCACCTGTTCGAGCGCTTCTATCGCGGCGCCACCGCGCGTTCGGACGAAAAGACGCCGGGGCTCGGGCTGGGGCTGGCGTTGTCGCAGGCGGTGGTGCATGCGCATGGAGGGCGCATCCAGGCGGCGAACGAGGTGGGGGGCGGGGCACGCTTCGACATGCGGTTGCGGCTGGCGCGCTGAGACGCGGGCTCATCAATCAGGCGAAAGCCGATAAGGTGCGGCTGATCGGCGTGGCCGGCGACAAGCGGCTGGCCGCCGCGCCCGAGGAGTTCGATGCGTTCATTGCGTCGGAGACCACCAAGTGGGGCAAGGTCATTCGCACGGCGGGGGTGAAGGCGGAGTAGGGCGCGGCAGCAGCATCTCGATGTGCGGAATGCCGTCTTCGTCATAGGGCTCGCCGACCTCGACGAACCCGAACGACGCGTAGAACTTCCGAAGATAGAGCTGCGCGCCGATGCGCAGCGCGGCGCCGGGCCACAGCGCCCCGGCGCGGGCAAGGCCGCGTGTCAGCAGCTCCTGGCCCAGTCCCTGTCCGCGATGCGCCGCGCCCGTCAGCACGCGCCCGATCGATGCTTCCTGGTATGACACGCCCGGCGGCAGCAGGCGCAGATAGGCCGCAAGCTGGCCGCCGTCGAGCGCGTAGAGGTGATGGGCCAGCATGTCCTTGCCGTCCGGGTCGAGGTAGATGCAGCGCTGCTCTTCAACGAACACTTTGCTGCGCGCCGACAGGATCAGGTACAGGTCGCGCGTGCTCAGTGCGTCGAAACTTTTTTGATGCCATTCCATGGTGAGGTCCTTCGCGCCGAACATAACAGGCACGGTCGCTGCTACGCCTCTCGGTACTCAGACCCGCATGCCCCCCAATGAAGCATTTCATTGTCGAAATCGACTACCTCGTTCCGCTCGAAAGAATCCAGCAATCCGTGGCGCCGCACCGCGCCTATCTGCAACTGGGCTACGACGCCGGCCTGCTCCTTTGCTCCGGCCCCAAGGTGCCGGCGACCGGCGGTTTCATGCTGGCCCGTGCGGAATCGCTCGAGGCGCTGGAGGCCTTCTTCGCGCAAGACCCTTTCCACACCGAGCAGCTCGTGAGCTTTACCTTCACCGAGTTCAATCCGGTGAAGCGGCAGGGCTGGGCCGAGGCCTGGTTTGCGGAGCCCTCGGCGGCCTGACGATCACCGAGGTGCGGTGGCCGCGGCCACGGGCGCCGGCGCATCTTCCCAGCCCCCGCCCAGCGCCTTGTAGAGGCTCACGGTGTTCACCGCCTGCTTGAGTTGCAGCTCGATCCATTGCCGTTGCTCGATGTACAGCTCGCGCTGCGCGTCGGCACCGGCGAAATAGTCTTCGAGCCCGTTGCGAAAGCGCGTGCGCGAGATGGCCGCCACCCGCTGCAGCGACAGCACGCGCGCCTGCTGCGCCTCGAGTTGCGGGCGCAGGTGGCTGTCGGCGATCAGCGCGTTGGCGGTTTCTCGCAACGCCTGCTGCACGGCATATTCATAACCGGCCATCGCGGCGGCCAGGCGCTCTTCGTTGGCGCTCAGGTTGGCCGAGCGGCGCCCCCAGTCGAAGATGGGCAGCGACACGCCGAGCACCGTGGCCCAGCTGCGGTTGCCCGAATTCAGCAGGCTCGAGAACTCGCTGCTGAGGCCGCCGCCCACGGCGGTCAATGAAAAGCTCGGATAGAACGCCGCCTTGGCCGCGCCGATGCCCGAGTTGGCGGCCTCGACCCGCGCATAGGCGGCCAGCAGGTCGGGCCGGCGCTGCAGCAGGCTCGCGGGCAGGCCCACAGGCACGTCGGCCACCGCGCGATCGGGCCACGGGCGTCGCGTGCCGGTGGAGACCGGCACCGGCTGGCCGACCAGCACCGTGAGCCATTGCAGGTCCTGCCCCACGCGCATGCGGAATTCCTCGCGCTGGACAGAAGCGCGCTGCACCAGCGACTGCGAGCGCAGCAGGTCGAGGTCCGACGTGCCGCCCGCCTTGCGGGCGCGCTCCATCACGCCCGTGCTGTCGGTCTGGGTGGCAAAGTCCGATTCGGCCAGCGCGAGCAGCGCGCGGTCGGCGCGCAGCGTCAGGTAGGCGTTCGACACTTCGCCCACCAGGTTCATGCGCGCCGCGGCAAAGTCCCGCTCGCTGGCCACGGCCTGCGAGCCTGCCTGCTTCACGCCCGAATCGACGCGGCCGAAGAAGTCCAGCTCATAGGCCGTGATGCCGGCCTGCACCGCGTAGGTATTGCCGACGCTGCCGACCACCTGGCTGTTGGTGACGACGCCGGTGGAACTGAGCGAGGTGATCTGGTTGCCCCGTCCGGCCGAACCCACAAGGCCGATCTCAGGGAACAGGCTCGAACGCGTGCCGGCGTACACGGCGCGGGCTTCGCGGGCCTTTGCGGCATACACGCGCAGGTCGCGGTTCTGTGCGAGCGCGGTGGCGATCAGGCCGCGCAGTTCGTCGTCTCGCACGAAGCTTTGCCAGGCCATGGGCGCGACATCGGTGCCGGCCTTGCCCTCGGCCCATTGCACGGGCACATCGACCTCGGCGGGCTTCAGCGGCGGCGTGAGGTTGCAGCCGGACAGCACCAGCACGGCGACCAGCAGCACCGTCAGCATCGGCGCGCTGCTCGCGAGCATGCGAGGCATCGTCGGTACACGCCAGCCGGCGCTGTCCATGAAGGCCAGCACCGCGCGCCCCGGCTTCACCTGCGTGGCCACATGGCTGGGCGGCAGGCTGAAGACGTGGCGCACCAGCCGGTCGTGCACCGCTTCGTCGTGCGCGAAGGCGAGTTCGGTGCCGGCGTCGGAGCGGCCGGTCACCGAGGCGGCGACCCAGCCGACATGATCGACGTGGATGTCCAGCGCCTGCCCGATGGCGATGCGGCCCAGCGAAGCGCTGTTGCGCAGCCGCGCGCCGTCGCCCGCGATCTCGATGAAGCGGGCCGCGCCCACGCCGGCGGCGCTGCGCACCGTGGTGGGCGCGTCGTAGGGAAAGCGCTCGTCGTGCTCCGGGCGCGGGCGGTCGATGCAGGCGATCAGCGCGGCCAGGCAGTAGACGGTGGCGATGAAGGTCCACACCACGTTGAGCATGTCGCCCGTGGTCATCGAGCCGCCGATGGCGCCCAGCGCGCCCATCTCCATCACGACGATCAACGCGCCGAACACGGCGACGAGGTTCCAGTGCACCACCGTCCGGGAGCGGTCCTGCCCCTTGGCCGTGACCTTGAAGGGCCGCCCGAAGGGACGGATCAGCGACGAGACGATGGTGCGGGTGACGGCCATCGCAGCCACGATCTGCGTCACCTCGGTGAACACCGGCAGGCAGCGTCGCTGGCTGATCCAGTAGGTGTAGCCCCAGAACATGACGAGCGGCGGCAGGCCGTACATGGCAAAGGCCCGCGGCGTCGCATGGAAGGCCGAGGCGCCGGTGTACCAGTAGAGCGCGGGCGCCGCCAGTATCAGCAGGATGAACGGCTTGGTGAGCCAGTGCAGCAGCCCGTGCACGTAATGCAGCCGGGCCGCGAAGCTGTAGCCCCTGCCGCGCAGCGGGCCGTCGCGCAGCAGCGCCACCTGGATCGTGCCCAGGCACCAGCGGCTGCGCTGGTTGATGTAGTCGATCACGCTGTCGGCCGACAGCCCGTTCGACAGCCGCTCGTTGAGCCAGCGCGTGACCCAGCCGAAGCGCATCAGCGTGTAGGTGGTGTAGATGTCCTCGCACACGCTGCCCGTGGGAAAGCCGCCGGCGGCGGTGATGGCGTCGCGCCGCACGATGAACGAGGTGCCCACGCAGAACGCCACGTCGGCCGCGTCCTTGGCGGGTTGCAGCACGTCGAAGAAAACGCGCTGCTCGTCGACCCAGCTGTCGGTGGCGCGCAGGTTGTGCTGAATGGGGTCGGCGTTGTAATAGAACTGCGGCGTCTGCACCAGGCCCACCTTCGATTTCGGATCGTCGAAGAGGCCAAGCACGCGGTAGACGATGTTGCGATGCGGCGCGAAGTCGGCGTCGAGCACCAGGATGTAGGGCGCGTTGGTCTGCCCGGCCGACTGCCGCAGGCCGTTGTTGAGGTTGCCTGCCTTGGCATGCGTGTTGTCGGGCCGGCGCGCGTAGTGCACGCCCTTGCGCGCGCAGTAATCGCGCAGCCAGTCGCGCCGCGTGTCGTCGAGCACCCAGACATTCACATGCGGATAGTCGATGGCCTGCGCGGCGAGGATGGTTTTCTCGAGCACGCCGATCTCTTCGTTGTAGGTGCAGATGAAGACATCGACGGCCGGCACGTCGGCGCCGCGCTTGCGCAGCATGGCCTCGCCGGCATCCGCTTGCGCGTGGTTGTCGCGGCGGCGCGAGAGCATCTGTATCGACAGCAGGGTGTAGAGGATCGACACCATCTCGAACACCAGGAACACCCAGCCCATCAGCGTGCCGAAGCCCAGGTCCGCCGGCGGCAGCGTCTCGGACAGCCGCCACGCCACATAGCGCACCAGCACCAGCGCGGTGAGAAAACCGAACAGCACGCGGTGCGATGCGCGGTCGGCGCGCGCGTGGAAGACCATGATCAGGGCCAGGCCCACGACCATCAGATTGACCCTGAACTCGGGCGTATCGATCAGTTCGAACATGGCTTTGCTCCTGCGACGGTGGTAGTTCCGGTGAACGGGTTCCAGCCCTTGGCGGCCAGTGCGATCCAGGCCGTGGCGCCCAGGTGGGGCCAGCGGTAGTAGAAGAAGTCGGGGCCCTTGGAGTCGGGCCCGATGGCCAGTCCGGTCGATATGCGCGGGCTTGGCGTGGCGTAGTAAAGGCCGTTGGGCGCGCGCTGCGAGGCCAGCAGTTGCCACAGCGCGTCGGGCGCCGAGCCCTTCACTGCCAACAGCGTTGCGGTGGCCTGCGCGCTGCCCTCTGTCCAGATGCCGTCGGGCTGGCGCGAGAAGCCGTAGCCCGCGCCGAAGCGGTGGTTGGCATCGACCCAGGCAAGCCCTGCCTGCCATGCGCAATGGCCCGGCGGCGCGGCGAGCAGCGGCCACAGCTGCGCATCGAGGCCTGAGACCGTGGTGGATACGGTGGCACCGTCGGCCTGCGTGCCGATATAGAAGCGCAGTTCGCCGGTGTTCCACATGCGCGCGACAAAGGCCAATGCGGTGGCGGCCTGGCGCTTCTGCTCGGGGTGCGCGCCGGAGCGGGCGGCCCATGCGGCAGCCATGGCGATGTCGATGTTGTGCTCGGTCGACTTCCAGGTCTGCGCGGCCTGCTTGTCATCCCAGCCATACCAGCCGCCGCTGTAGCCGTCGGGCGCGACACTCGAACGCGTGCGTTTCTCAATCCAGTCCAGCAGCCTGGCGGTGGCGGCGGCGTAACGCGGGGAGGGCGCCGACTGGTCGACGTTCAGCAGCAGCAGCGCGGCCCACGCCATGTTGCCGGTCGCGGTGCTGACCTGGTAGGCGTCGGCGATCCACTGGTTCTTGTCCGCGTCCCAATAGCCGGCAAGCACGGGCTTGGCATCGGCCAGCAGGCCGGCGCGATAGGCGTTGCGGATGCGGCCGTCCGCATAGTGCGGGTCATGCTCGACGGCCAGCACCATCGCATCGGCGATGCGCCGCGCCGACGCCGTGTCGCCGCATGCGAGCAATGCGATGCCGGCCAGCGCGTTGTCGTAGACGAAGGCGACGTTCGCGAGGCTGGGTGCGAGATCGGGCACGCCCGCGAGTTGCGCATCGGTGCGGTAGCTCGGCAGGAAGAGCGGCGTCGAGGCATCGCCCCGGCTGCTGAACGCCACGGCGAGGCGCAGGCCGTCGCAGCTTTGCTGGGCGAGCGCCGGTTGCACGATGCCGTCTGCTGCCGGTGTTTGCTGCGCGTGCAGGCACAGCATCGTCGCCATCGCCAAGGCACATTGTCGAAGAAGCTTTGCGTGATCCATCGTCGGCCTCATCGGCGTCGAGGACTGCTGCTGCGCGTGCTGCTAGGAGGCCAGCCTTGCCGACACCACCTTGCCCGGCGCGCACAGGCCGCGCTGCGCTATCCACATCGGGTTGTCCGATTCGACGCGCGCCACCGCGTACACAGAGCCTTGTTCGGCGAAAGGGAAGGGCACCGCATAGCGGCTCTGGAAATCTTCTGGCGCAACTGGCAACAACTGGGTAACGCGTGCTGACACTTCAGGACGGCCATCGTCGGTTTTGACGGCAATGGTCGAGCCCATGTTGAGCTTCTTTGCCAGTCGCGGCGGAAAGACCGCCACCACTTCGATGCGGCTGCAGTCGGTCATGCGCACCAATGTGGCGCCCTGCGGCACGAAACTGCCCTGCGGCATCAGCACCGAGTTCACCTGGCCCGGCTGTGTCGCGCGCACCTCGAAGGCGGCCATGCGGTCGATGCGGCTGCGCTCCTCGGCCTCGAGCGCGGTCACTTCGCGCAATTGCTGGCGCAGGGCTTCGCTGTCGTGCTGCGCGCGCTCGATGTCGCCGCTCAGCGTTTCGCGCCGGTTGGCGAGCGTCTGGTAGACGCTGGCGCCGCCGCTGCCCACGAACACGCCACGGCTCGCGCTTGCCATGCTTTGGCCCAGCCCCGTGTAGGCCTGCTCGGCAACCGCCGCGTTGGCGCGCGAGGTGCTCAACTGCGCCTGCGCGGCGTCCATGGCCTGCGGGCTCACCGCGCCTTCGTCGAGCATGGCGGAGGTGCGGCGCACCTTCTGCTCCTGCTCTGCCACGTTGGACTGAGCCACTTCGCGCTGGCGTTGCGCCACTTGCCAGGCATCGCGCGTCTGCGCCATCGACGCGGTGCGATACAGCTTGACCTGCTGCTCCACGAACTGCAGTTCGTCGCTCGATGCATTGATCTGGTTCGTGAGCTGCGCCACCTGGCTTTGCAGCGCGAGCCGCTGCGTGGTGAGGGTGGTGAGGATGTCGCGGTTGATGGTCGGGTTCTGCACCGTGGCAAGCACCGCGCCGGCCTCGACCTTGTCGAGCGCGCGCACCGTCATGCGCGTGACCACGCCGCTGATGGGCGAGGTGACCAGCGTCACCGGTGCCTGCAGCACGGTGCGCGTGGCCTGCCGCGACACCAGCGGCTGGATGAGCGTGGTAACGACGAGCCACAGCACGAAGGCCAGCAGCGCGTAGCCCGCGATGCGCGGCACCAGCGACTCCGCCGTGCCCCCGCGCCATCGCCTCCAGCGTTCATGCCATGCGGAAGATTCCGCCTTCGCGATGTGGTGCGATTCCTGGACAGTGCTTGCGTTCATTGGCGCCTCGCAATCGATGACGTGGTGGCTTTTCAGGACCCTCGTCTCCGCTGTAGTGGCACATCATTGGGGCATGCCATCTGCTTTGCTGCAATGCAGCAATACACATGCCAAAAGTGAACTATTTCCGCTTACAAAAGCAACCGAATGTGCGCTCAGGGCGCGAGCACGAGCACCTTGAATTGGCTCGGCACGATGCGCATGCCGACGATGTTGCTGCGGTTCTGTACCGTGAGGCTGGTCATGCGCGTGCACGGCGATCCCTTGAGCAACACGGTGAACGCGCCGGTGATGTGGCGCGAGGGCCCCATCACCGTCTGCGACACCACGCCCATGAGCACGCCCGCGTTGTCGCCGTTGGTGATGGGCGTGGTCGTTGCGAGGTTGTGCGCGGGCGTGCCCCCGTAGAGGATGTTCCAGGCGTTGGGAATGGCCGTGGGCCCGAGCGCGAAGTTGGGGTAGGGGATGGGAATGGCCGGCGGCGTCTTGCAGACATCGGGAAAGGCCAGGTCCATGCCCATCATCTGTGCGTTGGCGAACATGCGTGAAGCTCCTTCGAATCGGTGGCGGGTGGTTCAACCCATGTGGATCTGCTCGGCGTCGACCTTCACCAGCTCCTTGCTGGTGACGAGCGTGTTCTTCGCATGCAGGCGTAGCGTGCGAGAGGCCTGCATGTCGATCTGGCCCGCGCGCACCTGCTCGACTTCTTCGGTGATGCGAAAGCTCGAGCGCGTGAGCAGGTGCAGCCGGTCGAGCACCACCTCGCAGGCGCGCCCGACGAAGCGCGACACCAGCACGCTGAAGCGCACCTCGGCACCCTGGTAGTCCAGCTCGGACACGGTGCACTGCGCGCGCTCGGCCGCGAGCGTCCATTGCGGCGAGCGGGTCGCGATGGCGGTGTCCGATTGCAGGTCGATCGCGCCCGAGCCCTGGATGGCGACGCCGCCGTGGCGCGACTGCAGCTTCAGATCGCCATTCACGGCGAGCGTCGTCTGGCGGTTGTCTGCCTGTGCGACGACGGCGATGACGTAGAGCGCCTCATCGTTCGGGCCGGCCACCATCACCGTGTCGCCCGGCGCGGGCAGCAGCAGGCAACTCGCGGCGCGGCGACAGCGCAGCGCGCGATGGCCGTCCATCGGCATCACCTCGCAGAAGCCATCCTCGGCTTCGGCGACAGAAACCGTGGCCATGACGATGCCGCCTGGTTGCTGCCCTGGTTGCTGTTTCGGGGCCGCCGCCTTGCGCAGCAGCGGCGCGAGTTCGCTTTCGTCGCCGCCGTCCGCCGGCACGGCGGGCGCGTTGGAAGATGTCCTGGATTCCATCGTCCTGCTATTTCCGTCGGTTCGGGTGAGGGGAAGTACTTCCCCGCCCTTCACCCGTGGCGCTCGCTGTTGGGGAGCGACGCGCGTTGGGGGGTGTGGCCCTCCGCCGCGCCCC
>JACXTT010012363.1_pt1 | contig 11333 bp, 8 predicted proteins | sample 9270951 | NCBI WGS metagenome assembly JACXTT01 (sample SAMN15532306, study PRJNA645909) | rock metagenome | isolation source: weathered quartz diorite | place: Puerto Rico | collected 2017-06-21 | reverse complement strand
GGTGGACTTGCCCACCGGCCCCGACAGGGCCCCGGGAAGGTCTCCGCAAACCGCGTGGGGAACGCTCGCGGGGGGGTCGGCGACGACGTTTCTCCCCGGCGATTCCATCCTGCTCCGACGGGGCACCCGCTGCGCCGGCCAGCTGTGGCCCAAGGGATCCGGTGAGCCGGCGCGGCCGATTCTCATCGGTGCCTACGGCGACCCGGGTCCCCTGCCGGTGATCGACGCCTCCGGCATGGATGCGGCAGTGAAGCTGGTCGACCAGAGTCACTGGGTCCTCGAGACGGTCGAGACGATCGGCGGCGACCCCTATGGCGTGTACGTCGGCGGCACGAGCGGCGAGCCGCGCGACTTTGTGCTGCGGAACCTCGTCGTGCACGACGTGACTGGCGATCCGAAATCCAAGACCTCGGGATTGGTCGTCGTGGCCGCGGCGGGGATGTCGCGGATGGCAGACGTCGTGATCGATGGCATCACCGCATTCAACACAACCCAGTGGGCCGGGATCATCGTGAATGGCTACGGCGAGACCGGCGCGAATCGCATTCACCACGTCACGGTCCGCAATTCCATCGTCCATCACGTCGCCGGTGACGGCATCATCCTGTTTTCGGTGGAAGACGGTCTTGTCGAACGGAGCGCGGCCTGGCTCACCGGTCTGCAGCCCGTCCAGACGATCGGGACGCCGAACGCGATCTGGACCTGGACCTGCCGGCGCTGCGCGGTGCGGCAGACCGAGGGATTCTTCATCGATTCGCCCGGCGTGGACGGCGGCGTCTACGACATCGATTTCGGCGATGAGGACAACGTGGTCGAAGACAACTACGGCCACGACGCGATGGGGTACTGCGTCGCCGTCTTCGGCGCCGAGCGACTGGTGACGACGAACAGCGTGGTCCGTGGCAACGTGTGCGTCGACAACGGTCGAAGCCCGAAGCTCGCGCTGCGGCAGGGTGACGTGTTCGTCTATACGTGGGACGGTGGTTCCCTGGACGGCCTGCGGATCGAGAACAACACCGTCTACTGGAATCCCCTCATCGACGCGCCGGCGGTAGTGGAAAGCGCGGACTTTACCGGCACTCGGCCGAACGTCATGACGCGAAATCGCATTTTCACCGCTGTCTCGAACCCGATTCGCTCGAGCGGGACGATGAAGCTCGATGGCAATATCGTGGCGCCGGTGCCTCGCTCGGCAGCGCCGACGAGCCGCTCCGGGCGATTGCGACTCGAGTTGACGATCGGCGACGCGGTGAGCGACGGGCGAAGTCAGATCGTAATGCTGCAGGCCGCGCTGGCGCAGTATCACGACCAGCTCGAAGCGGTGCTCGTGACTCAGCACGCGTCCAAGAACCTCACCCACGACTGGAACCTCGGCCCCCTGCGAATCATCGAGCGACGTTCGACGCGAACGCCGCGGTTGCGGCTTCTGACGGCAGGTGGTAGGGAAATGGCACGGTGGGGAAAGTTTGTCCTGCCGGCGGAGCTCGGATTGACGCTGCGGCGCAACTTGGGAGCACCACACCCTTTCGCTAGTGCGAGGTGATTAACAGGAGCATCTACCCCCACGCCGGCTGGCCCGGCGCGAGCGGCATGCAGCCGACGTACTTCCCCGGCACCCGCACGTAGCGGAGCGCCTGCGTCATCCCGATCTCGGACGAGAAGTACGCGCCGAGTGCGAGGGTACGCACCGGCGCGAACCAGGCTTGCCTGCCAACCGAGCGCACGAACGCCTCACGGTCCGCGCGTGACAGCTCGAGGAAGTTGTTCGCCCGAAAGCGCGCGAGCCCTTCGCTGACCGCGCGCTGCTCCGCCGACGTGTAGCAGTCGCTGAGGATCAAATTCATCGCCGCGCCCGCGCCGGCCGCCTTCGCGCCCGGTGAGCCGGCAGTCGTGGGGAGCAAGGTGTCGGCGATCTCCTCCGCCAGCACCTGATCGTCGTCCGAGAGCACGCGTGAGGTCGAACGGCCGGTGCGGCATGCCACCAGGATGCCACCGGACAGGGTGAGCACAGTCTTGAGGGCGTCGCGGCGATTCACAGATTCCTCCGCTTCAGCTCATCCACCGCATGGTTCGCCGCGCGTGCGGTCAACGCCATATAGAGGATCGAGGGACTCTGGTTCCCGGTCGACGTCATGCACGCACCGTCGGTGACGAACACGTTCGGGCAGCCATGCACCTGGTTCCACTCATTGAGGACAGACGCCCGAGGATCCTTCCCCATTCGCGCGCCGCCCATCTCGTGAATGTCGAGCCCCGGCGCCCATCCCTTGTCGTGTGTCTCGACATCGTGGCACCCCGCGGCCTCGAGCATCTCGGCGGCCTGCGTGCGCCAGTCTCGGATCATGCGCGCGTCGTTGTCGTCGTAGTCCACGTTCATCACGAGCAAGGGGATGCCCCATTGATCCTTCTTCGACTCATGGAGACGCACGTGATTCGACTCCTTGGGGATCGTCTCACCCTGCATGTACATGTAGATCCCCCACGGCCCCGGCCGAACCTGCGCGTCCTTGAATGCTTCGCCCGCTAGCGCATCGGTCTCGACGCCGCGCTCGCGATAGGCGCCGGTGAACGTGGTATACCCGCCGACGAAGTCGGTGTCCTGCTTGCCGAGGTTCCGGAAGTTCACGAGGATGCACTCGGTCGGGTTGCGCCCGAAGAAGTACTTGTCGGTGAATCCGTCGATGCGTCCGTGCCCGGCGACGCGGTAGTTGTGGTGCATCACGTACTTACCGAGCACCCCGCTGTCGTTGCCGAGTCCGTGGGGGAAGCGCGACGACGTGGAGTTGAGCAGCACCAGCGTGGAGTTGAGCGCTGACCCGTTCACGAAGATGATGCGCGCGGTGAACTCGAGCTGCTCGTGCGTGTTCGCATCGATCGCGCGGACGCCGGACGCCTTGCCGGTCTTGTCGTCGTACACGATCGAGTGCACCACCGAGTGCGGCCGCACGGTGAGGTTGCCGGTCTTCATAGCCCAAGGGAGCGTCGACGAATTGGAGCTGAAGTACCCACCGAACGGGCACCCTCGCATGCAGAGATTGCGCGCCTGGCAGCTGCCGCGGCCCTGCTGCAGGTGGATCGGCTTCGGCTTCGACAGGTTCGCCCAGCGGCCCTGCACGACCCACCGATTCTTGTACTTCGCGTGGACCCTGTCGCTCATCTGCTTCTCGACGCAGTTGAAGTCGAAGGGCGGCAGGAACTCGCCATCCGGCATCGCGTCGAGATGGTCGTAGTTGCCGCACACGCCGATGAACTGTTCCACGTGCGAGTACCACGGCGCGATGTCGTCGTACGTGATCGGCCAGTTCATCCCGTAGCCTAGCCGTTCGGGGGCGACGAACTCGTACTTGCTCCAGCGCTGCGTCGCTCGTCCCCAGATCAGCGACTTCCCGCCGACCTGGTAGCCGCGGATCCAGTCGAAGGGCTTCTCCTGCACGTACGGGTGGTCGGCGTCCTTCACGAAGAAATGTGCGGTGGCTTCGCCATAGCCGGCCGCTTTACTGATGAGTGGGTTCGCGTCGATCAGCTTGCGCGGGTTGTAGCCCCGGTGTGGCAGCTCCCACGGGGCCATGTTCGCCGTGGGGTAATCCTTGATGTGCTGCACGTCGCGGCCCCGCTCCAACACGAGGGTCTTGAGGCCGTGGTCGCACAGCTCCTTCGCTGCCCAACCGCCGGAAATTCCAGACCCGATGACGATGGCGTCGTACCTTCGCTCTTGTGTTGTCACACCCATAGAATATCAGCCAATGAAAGCAATCCGCTATGACACATTCGAAGGCCCGCTCCGCCTGGTCGACGTCCCTGACCCAACCCCGGCCCCCGATGGCGTCGTTGTAAAGGTCCGAGCCTCGGGACTCTGCCGCTCCGATTGGCACGGCTGGAAAGGCCACGACTCGGACGTCAAAGTCCCGCACGTCCCGGGACACGAGTTCGCCGGCACCGTGGTCGCCACAGGCAAAGCCGTCCGCAAGTGGCAGCAGGGCGACCGCATCACCGTCCCCTTCTCGATGGGCTGCGGCGCCTGCGAGCGCTGCCGCGCGGGCGACGAGCAGATCTGCGATCGCTACTACCAACCGGGCTTCACCGGCTGGGGCAGCTTCGCGGAGTACGTCGCCCTCCCCTACGCCGACGTGAACCTGGTGCGGCTCCCTGAGACACTCACCTTCACGACCGCCGCATTGCTGGGCTGCCGCTTCGCGACCGCGTATCGCGCGATCGTCGGACAGGGCCGCACCCAGCCCGGCGAATGGGTCGCCGTCCACGGCTCGGGCGGCGTCGGCCTCTCGGCCACCATGATCGCGCGGGCCTTGGGGGCACGCGTGATCGCCGTCGACATCGCCGCGGAAAAGCTCGCGCTGGCTCGGGCCTGTGGCGCCGAAATCGTCATCGATGCGCTGGAGGTGCCGGATGTGCCAGCTGCGATCCGGGACCTGACAGTTGGCGGCGCCCACGTCTCGATCGATGCGCTCGGCAGCCCCGCCACCTGCCGCAATTCTATCCTCTCCCTCAGGAAGCGGGGGCGGCACATTCAGATAGGATTACTCCTCGCCGAGGAGAGCGATCCGCCCCTGCCGATGAGCCAGGTGATCGCGCGCGAGCTCGAAATCAGAGGAACACACGGGCTTCAGGCGAGGGAATACGTTGGGATGCTGAATTTGATAACCGAGCGACGCCTGCATCCTGAGAAACTGTTAGGCAAAACGATCAGCCTGTCGCAGGTCGGTCCCGAGCTCGCAGCGATGGATTCGTTCCAACGTGTGGGTGTTACAGTCGCGGTCTTGGACTAAACAACAAGGCGCGACAGCTCGTCAGCTACCGCGCCTCGTTTTCGGGCTTCGACACCGTTCCCCCTCTCCGGGACGGAGAGGGGGTCAGGGGGTGAGGACATCACGCCGCCTTCGGCGTCTGACTACCGCCGGCCGGTGACTCCGGCTCCTGCTGCACCTTGGGCTTGAAGGGTCCGAGCACATCCCGCGCGCTCGCCTCGACATGCTCGCGCCGCCCCGCCCACGAAGCCTCCAACGTCTTTTCGAACTCCGCGAGCTTGGCGGTGAGATCGTCGAGCAAGGTCGCCGACATCCCCTCGCCCCCCAGCACGTCCTTCTGCGCGATGCCTGTCTCCAACATCCCTCGCGCAGCCGTCAAGAACGCCTGATGGCTGGACTTGCGCGGCAGCTGGAAATGGGCCAGCAACTCCACATTCCCCTTCGCCGCCACCGCGCCTGCCGCCACGAGATACCGGAGCAGCTTGGTCTTGAGCAGATCGCGGATCTCGGCGCGCTGCAACGTCGCCGCCCGCGTCGCGACCTGACCACTCCGCTGCTGGTTCGCGAGCGCCTCCGCCCGCGTGATGAGCTCCTCGAGCTTGGCAAGCCCCAGCCCCTCGCCAACCCCTTCCGTCTTGTGGGTCCGGAGGAAATCACGAACCCGCGCGGCCATCTCTAGCCGCCTGCGAACAATGGCGTTCACAGTGTCCTCCGTGGTGTGACACGGCGTCGGCGTCCGTGTCGTTCGTTGAACTGCTGCCGACGCCCGGACCACTTTGCCTAATGCGTGCCACAACGCATCGTGCTCGGAGACCGACCGATGCTGTCATCGAATGAGGACGCTATTTCGATATTTTGGCTCGCGAACTCAGAGAACCACGTCGCGACGCCACCAACACGGTAACACCAAACCAACCATCCCTTTTCTTAAACCACCAAACCAGCGTGTCCATCCCGAGCGCCGCAGGCGCGACGGACCTTGCTTTTAGGGCGCCGTCGCCAGCGCCGCCGAAATAAACGGCAGCACGATCGTGGTCATTCGCTCACGAATGCGGTTGCGATGGTCTCCCTCGTACGCGTCAAGCCGGTGCGGCACCCGATATGCCGCGAGCGAGTCGACGAACAGGCGCACACCCGGCGGAACGTGCGGGAACTGATCGTCGAAGCCGTAGTCGACGCGCAACGGCGCGCGCAGCCGCAACAACATCTCGCGCGCTGCCCCCACCTGCGCGATCGGGAACTCGGACCGCCATCGCGCGAGCACCGGCGCGACGGCGCACACCGAGTCACCGCACGGCTCGTACGGGAAGTCGACAAAAAACGGCGGCCGGCTCGTGTCCGGCGACATCACCGCCGACAGGCCGACGATCGCAATCGGATAGAAATCGCCTTTGGCTTCGGCGTCTCGCAACTGAGCGAGACTCTGAAAAACCGGCATCCGCCGCCAGGCTTCGTTCTTGGGGCTGATATCCTCGACGCCCGCGAGACAGCATGGTGACATGGCGTAGGCGACCCCGAAGACGTCGGCGTGCCGCATGGCCATCACAATCGTCCCGAAGCCACCCATGGAATGGCCCGCGATCGCCCGGCTTGCCGGCGACGCTCTCGTGCGAAACGTCGAATCAACCCAGGCCACCAATTCTCGCGACAGATAGTCTTCCCAGTTTCCCGTCACGGGCGAATTCAGGTAGAAGCTCCCCGCATATGCATTGTTGGCGGTCGGCACAACCACGATCATTTCCTTGATCGCGCGCGCGGCGATCAGGCTGTCCATCAGATGCTGAATGGTCATGCCCTGATAGCCGGGCTTGGTCCAGTCGGCGCTCGAGCCTTCGATTCCGTGGAGCAGGTACAGCACCGGATAGCGGCGCCTTGGCCCGCCCGCGTAGCTCGGGGGCAGGTAGACCTCGACCTGACCCGCGGCCGGAGTGCCGACGCGATTGCCGGCGAGCGCTCGGCTCGGCACCACGTGCGCCGAGAGGCGACCCCTGGCCTGCGCCGGCAGCGCACCCGCCAGCAGCAGGAGACCACACAATGGAGCACTGATCTTCATAGCCCATCCATCCGTTGCGGACACAATATCAGTCGCGGGCGCCGCAATCGCACCCCTCGATGCCGCAAAAACGCCCTACCGGGCAGTACTGAGAATCGCCACGTTCAGGCTACCACGCGCAGGAGCGCACCCCATGACGCCTCGCACGCCGGCGCTCGTCGCGGCCCTCGCCTCGTTGGCGATCGGCCCGGCCCACGGCCAAACCTGCACCGAACCGCACTACCGCTGGAGCGAGAAGGTGGACCCCTCGTTCGCAAACCACACACCGGCCGCCGCCGATGTCTCGGAAATGCTGACCTGGACGCCGCGCACCATCACCGCCAAAGACAAGTGCGCAAAGCGCATCGGCCGCGAACAGAACGTCTACTCGGTCACGGCGTGGGTGCGACGCATCAAGCTGCATGAGTCGGACGGCGACTGGCACGTCGAGATCACCGAAGAGGAGTACACGCCGGTGCCGGCGTCGTGCGTCATCGTCGAGATCCCTGCACCCGCAAACGGCGCCGTCTACGGCCAAGCGCGTGACCAGCTGGCCGCCCTGGTCGACACCACGCATCTCGGGACAGGGGGCGACCTCAACGCCCCGGTACAGGTGACGTTCACCGGAGCAGCGTTCTTCGATGGCTATCATCAGAAGAAGACGTCCACGGGGAGCGGGCATGCGAGCCAGCATGGCCGCTGCAATTCGTCGCTCAGCGCGTTATGGGAGCTGCATCCGATTTACGACGTCAAAGCGCCCGTCGGCCCGTAAACCGCGGCGCCGTGACAGGCGGGAGGGACTCATGCCACAGGCCGGTGTCGATGTAACGGGATTCCTGACCACGATGGCCGCGCTCAGCGCATCGGTGCAAACGCTCGTCGAACACGTCGTCAAAAAACACTGGGCCTGGCTCGACAACCCGCACCCGGATAAACAGACCGACAACCGCCGGCAGACCGCCGTGCACGCGATCGCCTTCGCGGTCGGCGGCGGACTCGCCTGGACTACCGGCCTCGAGCCCCTGCACTTCCTCGGCCTCGCCGGGAGCGGTGTGGCGGTGAACTCGCTCGCAGCAGGCGTGCTCGCCAGCTATGGCGGCAGCCTGTTCGACGAAGGACTCGGCGCGATTCGCGCGTTCAAGAAACAGCAAGAGAGCGTGCGCGGAGCCGCGTGACCGCCAAGCCGTACCAACTTGGCATCCTGCTCGTTCACGGCATCGGCACCCAGCCCGCCGGCGACACCATCACGTCCTGGGGCGACACCCTCGTCAAAACCATCGCCGCAGCCACGAACCGCCGCGTCAACGCCGTCATCGAGCGCGCGGGTCCGGATCTGAAAGGCGGCGACGGCGAACGCGAAGAAGCGATCCTGAGACTGTCGTCCCCCCTCTCCGGAACGGAGAGGGGGTCAGGGGGTGAGGACGAGCACTGGCTCCTGGCCGAGGGCTGGTGGGCCGAATCGTTCATCGCGCCGAGCTATCGCGAGTTCTTCTCCTGGAGCCTGCGCGCACTGCCGTGGGCGCTGGCCATGCATTCCGCGCAACGGTATTGGGCGGTCAAATCGAAAACCGTGGCCAAGATGGAGTTCGCGCGCTTCGCCGTGCTCAAACTCAGCTACGGCCTGCTCCTCGCGCCGCTCGTCTTCACCGTGCTGTTTCTGATTCTCCTGCTGGGCATCGTACCCATTCCAGGACTGCGCGGCGCGCTGCTCGCCGCCCAACGGCTCTTCACCGCGACCGTCGGTGACAGCCTGGTCTTCGTGGAAAGCCCGGTCCGCTCCGGACTCATCAAGAGCCGCATCCTCGTCGCGCTCGAAGCCCTGCAAGCGCGCTGCGACAAGACGCTGGTGCTGGCGCACTCGCAAGGCGCCGCCGCCGCCGTCGAAGCGCTCGGCGGCATCGCGGGGTTGAACGATCCGCCCGCCCCGCAGGCGAACACGCTGGTCACATTCGGGGCCGGCACGAATCAGCTGTCCGTCCTGCGGCGCTCGGAAGCGCTGCCGAGCACCGTCCACGTCAATCCACTCAAGTGGGCGCTGGCCGGTGCGTTCGTCGCCGCGGGAGCGTCGAGCTACCTGATCGGGCAAGTGTTGGCGCATCGGCTTGCGCCGGAGACGGTCGCGCTCGCCTTCATCCTCTGGGGACTGTTGGGCCTCGTCACCGCCGCGCTCGCGATCGGCGGCAAGCGTCTGTCCCGGCAGCTCGAGTCCCGCAAACCGTCGCTCGGGGCCGGAGCCAGCCGCGCGGCAATTCCCGCGAGTCTTGTCGTCGCACTCCTCGGCGTGCTCTCGTTGTATCGGTTCGGCGGTTCGCTCGGGATCCCGTTCGCCCCATTCTTTGCCCTCGTCATCGCGTTCGGCATCATGGTCGGATCGGTCGTCACGCTGCTCTCGAAAGATTGGGAGCGCATCATGACGACCGTGCGCTATCCACCAGGCCTGGGGCGCTGGATCGATATCCATGCCTCGGCCGACCCGATCGCCGCGGCGCCCACGCTGACGCGCGCGCCGCGCAAACCGGGCGACCACCACATCGTCGATGCGCAGGTCTGGAACGAGGGCTCGCTCATCACCGACCATATCCGCTATTGGAAGAACCGGGATGAGTTTGTGCTGCGCGTCGTGCGCGCCTGCGCGGAGACCGCCGGGAGTCCGTGGCTCGCGGACGTTCCTGCCGACTGGCAGCAGATCGATGACCGGGCGAAATGGCGCGTGTCGTGGCTCCGCCTCATGCGCGTCGCCTTCGCGACGACCGCCATTGGCCTCGGTGTCGCGCTGTACCACACCAGCTTCGAAATGGTCTGTCGTCTCGCCGACGCGATGCCCAGCTGGCTCGTGAATCGCCTCGCACGGCCGGATCTCGAGCGGGCGACGCTGCTCGCGCTGATTGCCGCGGGCGCGCTGGCCGGCTATCTGCTCAGCCGCTCCGTGTGGCGCTGGTGGGTCGGCAAGGAGCAGACGGCGATCTTGAGCCATAGGTCGACGCAGGGACTCGAGCGTGTTCCACTATTCACGATGGGCACGATTGCGTGGACCGCCTTGATCGCCGCGGCAAGACTTACGTACTGGAACTTCTTGACACCGATCGGCACGACGGTTCCGATAGACTTACGACAGAGTGGCGTCCAACTGGGTGTGATTCTGCTCGGCGCGTTGCTACTGTCGGCGCTCGCGACGTATCTATTGAAGCGGATGAACCCGCCGCCACGGAGTCTTCTCACTCCAAAGGATGGTTGACGACCAGCCCGCCGGCCTGCACACTCTTCGCGTTGTTCCAAGACTGCACGAGGCACCACACACAAGGAGAGCCGCCTATGCACAGAAGGCTCGCTGTACTGCCGCTCGCGGCAGTGCTGGCCGTCGCGTGCCGCGACGCAACCATGCCGCCGGCAGCACCCGTCGGACCCATGGCCGCAGTATCGAGCCAGCGGCCCGACAAGATTCCCGGCGAGTACATCGTCCGGTTCCGTGACAACGCAAACAACGTCGCGCAGATAGCCGGACAGATGGTCGGTGACTACCAGGGCAATCTGCAGTTCACCTACACGAGCGCGATCAAGGGCTTCGCCGCGAAGTTGTCACCCGCGGCCGCCGCTGCGCTCGCGCGCCGCCCCGACGTCATCTCCGTCAGCCAGAACGGCTACGTCTACGCGGACGCCACACAGCTCAACCCGCCATCATGGGGCCTCGATCGCATCGATCAACGCGCTTTGCCGCTCAACAACTCGTACACGTCCGACCTGAACGGCACCGGCGTCACAGTCTACATCATCGACACCGGCATCTCGTTCGGGCATCCGGATTTGGGCGGCCGGGCCGTCACAGGTGAAGACGAAGTCACGCCGGGTGGCAGCGCCGCGGACTGCAACGGCCACGGCACGCACGTGTCCGGGACGGTCGGGGGCACCAGCTACGGCGTCGCGAAGAACGTGAAGCTCGTCGCCGTGCGTGTCCTCGACTGCAGCGGCAGCGGGACGTACGCCCAGGTCATCGCGGGCATCGACTATGTCACTGCCCAGAAGAACGCGAACCCGAGCGTGCCGAGTGCCGCCAACATGAGTCTGGGCGGCCCGGCGGATGCGACCCTGAACGCAGCCATCCAGAGCTCGACCGCAGCGGGCGTGACGTATGCGGTGGCCGCGGGCAATGACGGCGGCGACGCGTGCGCCGTGTCCCCCGCGTCAACGCCGGAAGCGATCACGGTCGGCGCGACGGACATCACCGATAGGAAGCCGTCGTGGTCGAACTTCGGTACGTGCGTCGACATCTTCGCCCCCGGCGTCAACATCACCTCCGCCTGGCTGAACAACGGCACGAACACGATCAGTGGCACGTCGATGGCGACGCCCCACGTGGCAGGCGTGGCCGCGCTGTACCTGCAGGCAAATCCGGGTGCGTCAGCCTCGGCGGTGGCCGCGGCACTCACCTCGAACGCGACATCGGGTGCGGTAAAGAGCCCAGGCAGCGGATCGCCTAATCGCCTGCTGTACATGGGATTCCTGAACGGCGCGCCGCCGCCGCCACCGCCGCCACCGCCGCC
>JACXTT010012362.1_pt1 | contig 11333 bp, 9 predicted proteins | sample 9270951 | NCBI WGS metagenome assembly JACXTT01 (sample SAMN15532306, study PRJNA645909) | rock metagenome | isolation source: weathered quartz diorite | place: Puerto Rico | collected 2017-06-21 | reverse complement strand
CGTGATAGCGTCATAGCCAGGAAATTGGAAGGAGGACAATTCTCAAGACTTTATGCGAAAGGCCGATAGATGGTTGGCGAGATGCATGGCGTGAGCCAATTCGTACTCTTTCTTGCTTAATTCGCCGTAGGCGAAATGAGGCAAGAGTGGTTTCGACCAATTTTCAAATGCAAGTATCGATGCGCGCAGCCTTGCAAGGGCTTGATTGGGATCTGCATTGGCGTCTAGCGCAGGAGCACCAGGAATCGGATCCGACAAGTCGTGTGTCATGCGGCCACGCCATGAAAACGCTCCGAAAGCAGCCGGGCCGATTGTGTGTTGGAATAAGCCTGACTTTGATTGCGGAAATCCGCTCATAGAGTACTCAATGCTTTGGGCACAATGGTGCAAAGTCTGCGCCCAACTCCATTTGGCGCTTGAGAGAAGTGCACCAGCTTGTGCGAGATGAGTTAATTCCTCTTGCGCCGCTGCCAATGATCGGAACTGGAGCTGCCTGTCGTTGGCGGAGTTGTCTGTGCATGCCGCCAGGCCAATGGTCGTGAGCGCTGCGCTGGCTCCTGTAAGAGAAACGACAAAATTACGGCGAGTGCTATTGATTGGATGATTCATAGTGAGAATCTCACGTTCGAGTTTGATCGCCCCGTTTTTCTCAGGATTCCATCGAAATGATGTCATCAGATGATATTACGCTGGTGTGTGCCTTTTGTCATCGGCAGGTCAATTGGGGGCCGACAAGAACGACTTTCGAACGTACAGATTTTGACTGGTGACCAGAGCAATTTCGCTTCATCACCCAGCTCATCAGATTTTCCAACCCACCTCCCCAATTACTTCAGCTCGCTTGACATGGTTCAGGTCGTCCCTCCCCGTTCAACGCTACGGTAGTTGCAGTGCCGCACCAGATGTTGGTGGACCGTGCATACCTATCTGGGAGGAACGCAATGAACCTAGTCCGCTGGATTCGCATCGCCATCGCCGCAACGGCCCTTGCCGCGCCTCTTGTCTTCGCTTGCCCCAGTCCTGGCGGCCCACCGTGCGGCACGTCAGGCATCGCCAGCGGTGCGCGCGGCAACGAGATTGGCGTCGGTGCCGGCAATCCGATCAACTTGATCACCGGTAACAAGTACCAGCGCGAGGTCGACATGGCGCCACTACCCGGTGAGCTCGGACTCGAAATCGTGCGCCACTACAACAGCAGCCACTCTGGCGCCAAGGCGCCGCTCGGCCTGATTGGGCGGGGCTGGCGCCTCTCCTACGAGACCCACCTCAACGACGCCCCAGACAACATCCAAATCATCCAGGGCGACGGTACGCTGGCGATCTTCCCGCGTGACGCGAAACACCCCGCGCTGTGCGTCAGCGTCAATGCGCTTGACGGCAAAGTCATTGTCGAAGGCGATGGCAAGGGCCGCCATTATATTTGGCACTGGATGAATGGCCGAGTACTGCGTTTTGACAATAACGGCAACCTGGTGATGATTGAGGCGCCAAGCGGCGCCTCGGTCCTGCTTTGGTACGGTCCTGACGGTCTCCTCACGCGCGTTGCCGATCCGCAAGGCCGTGAGTTGACCTTCGAGTACGGGAAACAGAGTGATCCCGGCTTCCACGGCGTTGTAGCCATCAATACGCCAGTCGGCCGCTTCGCCTATCAGCATCCGGCGCCTGACCCGAAGTTGGCCGAGCCGAAGCTGCACGTCGGCGACCTGGTCCGCGTTACCTATCCGCCGGCCAAGTCCGGTGCCGAAGCAGGTCGCCTCTACCATTTCGAGGACAAGCGCTTCCCGACCTTGCTGACAGGAATCTCCCTCGTCGAGGGCAGCAAGGCAGCACCGATCCGCTTTGCCTACTATGGGTACGACAATTCTGGCCTTGCGGTGATGAGCTCGCATGCCGATGGCGTCAATAAGGTGACGATCAGTCGCAGCGCGCCGGGCCTGATCGTCGTCACCAACAGCCTGGGGCAAAAAACGAGCTTCCGGCACGCCTTGGTTTCCGGCGAATATCGCTTGCTGGAAGTGCGCGGCCCGGGTTGTGCGGACTGCGGTCGCACCAACGTGCGCTATGGATACGACATGGCTGCGCGACCTACAGAGATCACTGACTTGAGGAATAACGGCGACCCAGCGTCGTCATTGCGGATCATACGTGACGACCTTGGCCGCCCTATCCGGTATGTGCGGGTCGATTACATCAAGGGCAAGGCTCAGCCACCGCACCTGTTGGAACGCGCAGAATACGATGGCAACACGACACGTCCGCTTCTAGTGGCGCGCCCCAGCGTGATTCCCGGCCAAGACCATACGCTACGTATGACGTACAACTCGCGCGGCCAAATTGTGACTGTAACCGAAACAGGGTTTGCGCCTGCAGCCGGCGGTGGAAAACCCTTGTCGCGCACCACGACGTATCGCTATACGACCGTGCGCTCGCGCAGTCTGCTGACAGAAATCGACGGCCCCTTGCCAAACGGGCCAAAGAACACCCCGGCCGATTCCGACATCATCCGCTTGAACTGGGACGCGGAGGCGCACTTTGTCACAGCGGTGACTTTGCCTGGCGGCGAGACGACTGCCCTTCACTATGATGACGTTTTGCGGCTAGTCGAAGCGCGTTCCAGCCATGGACTGGCGACAAAATGGACCTACGACAACGCCGGTAACACGATCAGCATCAAGCAAGGGGATGCCGAATACCGGGCCAGCTACGGCGCCGATGGCCGCCTCATCGAAACCGGGGTTGCCAGCCGCGACGGATATCGCGCGCAACGCTTGTTTGGCTATGACAGTGCGCTGCGCCCGGCATGGACGGTGTCACAGCTGGGCATCGTGCAGCGTTGGGCGCTCGACACGGAGGGCAGGATCAAGGACGCCAGCACGTTTTCGTCGCGAGTGAAGAAAAGCGAACACTACACCTACCTTGAGGACGGTAAGCTCGCTTCCGTGACGGACCAGAACGGCGGTGTGCGCCAATTCGCCTGGAACGACAACGGTACGCTGGCGGCACAGGTGGATACGCTGGGTCGCCTTACCTCCTTTGCTTATGAAGGACACCGACTGACTGGCATGGTCAGGGCGGCAGGTGATCCGCTCGCGGAGCTGCATGTTGGAATCGATAGCGACGAGGCCGGCAATCGCCGCGCCATTGATGTCGGCGGCGTCACTACGCGCTCGGTGGTCGACGACTTTGGACGCGAGATTGAAACGGCCAGCGCAGACAGCGGTCGCACTTTGCGCACTTTCGACGCCGCCGACCGGTTGATCGCAATGACGGACGCGCTCGGCAATCGGGCGGCCTACGAGTTTGATCTGGCCGGGCGCATCATTCGTCAGACGGTGTTCGAGGCCGGAAAGGCAAGTCCCGTCGTGGCCACTTGGCGCTACGCCGCTGGTCGCCTTGTCGCCATTGACCACCCTGTTCAGTCGGAACGCTTCGAGCACGATCCTCAAGGTCGATTGACAGCGCGGATTGTGACGCTCAAGCTTGCCAGCGGGAGGCGCGCCGACTACGTCACCCGCTACTCCTTCGATGCGCTGGGCCAACTGGACCGCGTCGCACTTCCGGACGGCGGCGCTCTACTCTACCGCCGCAACGCGCAAGGCCAGGTGACCGCCGTTGAGCATCAGCGTATGCCAGCGAGCTGGCTAAACTGGCTCTCGCCCGCGGCGACGCTGGTGCGCGATATTGAGCGTGACCTGGTCGGCATCAAACGCTATATGTACGGCAACGGCATTGAGGCGCGGTATGAGCGCAGCCAAGAAGGCGCGCTCGCACGCGTCGTCCACCGCCTGCCGGGCGCCGCGCCACGGTTGGCCGTGCCCGCCGCCAGTTCGCCGTCTCTGCCCGGCGCGCTCGGCTGGCCGCAGGATCAAGCCGCGCTGGTCGACCTTCGCTATGTGTGGGACACCCAGGGCAACCTGCGGGAGCGGCGCGATCCGCTGAAGCGGAGCGCCTTCGCTTTCGACGGGCAGGACCGCTTGATCGCCGCCGAGTCCGCGCCACTCTCACACCCCACCAGCGCTACCACCAGCACGGATCGGTATTTCTACTGGCCCAATGGTGACCGCCTGCTCGGACAGGAAGGAGCGACGGGACCGAACGCGCAAGCCGCCACTGTCAAAGCGGTGTACGCGCCGAGCAGCAGCCGGCTGGCCAGTGTCGGCTCAGCCAAGGTCGCACTTGACGCCATCGGACAACCTCTCCGCGAGGGCCGCCGGGAATATACATGGGACGCGTTAGGACGTCTGAGCGAAGTCCGGCAGGACGGCAAGCCCATTGCGACTTACCGGTACAACCACCGAGGCGAGCGCGTCGAAAAGCGCACAGCTGATGGCACCGTCCTTTTCCTCTACACTGCGGACGGCAAGGTCAGCGCCGAGCTGGACGCGGCAGGGCGGATCAAGCGGCAGTATGTCTACCTTGGCGACGACCCGGTTGCCGTGATTGATACGGACAGCGGCGCTGAGTCCCGTGACGCCGCCACTGGATGGGCACGTTTCATCGCCAGTGTTGCGCTAAAGTGGAATGACTGGCGCGGGCGCGGTGCTGCCTACACTTTCCTGCACAACAACCACCTCGGCGCTCCTGAAATGGCGACCGGTGCTAATCGAGAAGTACGTTGGCACGGCTCATATGCAAACTTTGGTGCGCTACGCATCTCGGCCAGTAAGCCAAGCTGGACCTTGAACCTTCGATTACCTGGCCAGTATTTCGATGCCGAGACAGGCCTCTACTACAACAAGCACCGCTACTACGATCCGAATCGGGGTCGCTACCTCACGCCAGATCCTCTGGGATTGCGCGGCGGCCTGAATTCGTATGCCTACGCGGCCGGCAATCCTATGCGCAACGTCGACCCGAGTGGCCTGATCCTGTTCGCGTTCGATGGTACTGGGAATAGCGAGCATCCTCCCGCCACTGATTCGATTTCCAACGTGCTGAAGTTCTATGATGCCTACGATGAAGAGAAGAACGGGCCTAGGTTCTACATTACAGGCATCGGCACTACAAATCGGGATATGGATTACAAAGGAAATGAATATAGCGGCGATGGGTTCGACCAGCGTGTCGCGCTGGGCTTCAAATTTCTGAACGATTTCATCAATGGAGACTCCGGCACTAACGCGCTGGATATTGATGTTATCGGATTCAGTCGGGGTGCGGCAGAGGCTCGCGTCTGGATAAATCTACTTGCCAAGAAACTCAAGGATGATACGTACACCGTGGACGGCAAAGCCCGCTGCATCAACTTACGCTTTGAGGGGCTGTGGGACACCGTGCCGCATCTTGGCAAGATTCACGGTGATGAACCGAACTACGATTTTTCAATTCCAGCCGCAGTCAAATATGCGGTGCAGGCAGTTGCATTGAATGAACATAGGGGGACTTGGGCGGACTTCGATCTTCGTTCGATCATGGAAAGCCCCGACGAGTCTAGCTCTGCGAATCGCATAGAGAAGGGCTTCATCGGCAGCCACTCCGACATCGGCGGCAGCTATGGGACTGGCGACCTCTCGGACGTGGCATTGATGTGGATGCTCGACCAAGCGAAACAGCAAGGAATTGTAGTCGATGAAAAGGAGATCAAGGACAACGGCTGGGACGTCGTCACCAATCCAATCCTGCATGACCCGAGTAGCAACCGGTTTGATGGGGGCGACGTTAATATCACAAGGAATGTCATCTACGGCAACGGAGACAAGAGCAAACTCACGAGCATTCTGCAAACAGCAGCCAGTTTCGACGGCAAACGCACTGCTGATACACACGGCATGATCGACTACTTCCCCGATCCATACCGTTGTGGCAATAGAAACAATCCGGACGTTGGATTGGTGAACATGCAGAAATATGGGGAATGGCTAGCCGCGTACGGTGTGCCAGTCTCCACCGGAACATTGTCCAACCAGTCCTGCAGGTGAGAAGACCATGAGGCGTGCCGTCAACAGCTGGATTTTCTTTATCGTCGTCTCTTTATCTTTCGCTTGCGCCACTCCCCATGATTCCGGACCCGGCATGATCGTAACCTTTAACGCAAGCATCGACGGAAGGAGTATTGCCTTCATAAAAGCCACATCTTCCACTGGAGCGCCGTTCTCCCAACCTGGAAGAGTCGGAGGCAGGCGCAAGGCCAATCCATTAGTTGGCGGAGCAACTATGGGGGCGGCACCAGATGGGCGTGAGTTACCAGACTGGGTGGAATTCACGTGGCGCGAGCCACCCTACCCGGCAGACGAGAAACAATCTTTAGACGAGTATCGTGCACTGCCGCAGCATACCTCTCGGGTCCCAGTGCGCTCGCGCGTTCCGCAGGATGCCATAGACGAGGTTATCGAATCAAATCGGAGAACCGAGCGGGGCAAGCTCCCAGACAAGATGCTGTGGGTATACTTCATCTGGTACGAGGATGGTATCAAATTCCGGTGGAAGCTCAAGAGCGATTGCTGCGGCTTATTGCGCGAAGGCGGCGATGAGCTCCCAAAGTAGGTCGACAATGTGATCAATTCACCTGTTCTTGCCTTGCTGCTGCCCAGATCGGGTTCCGATTCTCTGGACACCAGCATCCGCTGGAGCAATTGATGACGTGGCAAGTCAATTACATCGCCCTCAATCCTAGCGATGCACGTGTAGCGCCATTGCTCTCAGCGGAATCGCAATCCGCACTTCGTGAAAATGAATAAATTCCCGATAATCAGCTGAGCGCAGAGGCCGGTTCCAGTTCCGCAGCTGCACCTAAGTTGCTGGAATCCAGTCAAATGCCTGTCCAAGCAACGAGCTTTCGAGTTCTGCCTCGCCAGAAACGACTCAATTTGGCCGTTTGCCGGAACTGACCCAGCCCCCCCCGCTCCTCGGTCCCTTACCGGCCGGAAGTTCGATCAGTCGAACTAAGCATTTTGTTGGGTCGCACCCTCAATTCAAACCCCATCGCTTTGTTCTCACTTGCCCATTGCTGGAGACTCGCTTCCCCGATGCGATCCTCCTTCCCACGGAAAAAGAACGTCGCAGTTGCCTCTTGCGTGCAGCTTGAGTTTGCACTACAAGAAAAATGAATAATGCCGACAGATTCAATTTTGTTCGGGCAGCGGATAACTACTGCGGCCTTCTCCTGGCAGCTATGTGCACGGCAAGCGGACGCGAGTACGAGTCCATTTCCAATTTGAATGATGTCATTAGGAGGTCCACCAAGGCCAGCAATTACCTGTTGATAAATTGAACCATTGGGATAATAGAAGCTGTCGCGGCCACTACCATGGAATGCCTTAAGGGAAGCCTGAAACGATTTACTCCAAACCAATTGATTGGTGTTCTTGAATTTGCAGAAGTCTTCAGCTTTGCATGGCAGGGCCATAAGCAGAAGTAACGCAATAATCAGTCCTGCGGATTTGTGAGCCGTCATCAGTGCTCCATCAGTTCAGGAGTGACTGCATTTTTTCGATGCAATAGGCGAAATTCTTTACCTTTTGGGCTTTGAAAAGTCAGCGTCGATTCGCGCTCATCATAGACCACAATGATATCGAGGCTCTTTTGCTGAACATTAAGTGTAACGATCATGCGCTTTGCTGCAGATTCATAGTTTGCTGTGCCGCTTATTCCAATGATGGGAGTGCAAACTTTTCCGTCACCGCAGTGCACTACGGGAAGCGGACCACCCACAAGAGCGACTTGACCTGACGGCAATACATAAAAGTCTTTCCCCGGGAAACTCTGATTCCACGGTTGCCCACACTCCGGCCAATTTGTCAGGCAATGGGGCTCCCTTAACCCATCCTGAAATGAATGCACACAAAATGAATACAACGACCTGCATTGACCTCTCCTCGTCTACTACGAGTTCGGGGTCAATGCCGGCAACCGGCCGTGTTCAAACCTGCTTCGCGTGATGCCAGAACCTACCTCAATGTTCTTTTATTGCAATTCCTTAACATAAACACTGTAGGCAACGCCATGAATTGAAGGTGCGTTTAAAGTCCAGACGAATCCCATTCGCTGATACATGGGTAATGCAACATGCATGAGTTCACTAGTATGAAGTGCAAACTTGGTAGCCCCATCTCGCCTGGCACGACGGATACATTCCTCAGCCAGTGCTCGTCCAATACCCAGTCCACGCGCATCTGGCGACACAACAAGCATTCGCATGATTGGCCATTCTGGTTCAAAGAATTCCGCCTTCTGTGCACAAGGCCCCAAATAGGCAACTGCACCAGCTACTCGACCTTCCATCTCGGCAACAATAACTTCACCGACTTCGGCCAATGCTGACAAGTTGATCCTTGCTTTGAAAGCCGGCCAGTCGTCGTACGCTTCCTTGAACTGCTCGAATGCACGAAGCGCCAACGCATCTACTTCAACTTTGTCTTCGCTTCGAAATTCTCTAATTGTGAAAGCAGCGTGGTTAGGCATGGAACTGGCCTTGCACCCCAAACTTATCGAAGGTCGGATTGACGTTCGACGATACGGGACACGATGCCATAGTCAATTGCCTCTTCTGCATTCATCCAGAAGTCCCGCTCAATGTCGCGAATCACTTTTTCATAAGAATGCCCGGTCTGTGCTGCTATGACCTTGGCAATTCGCTCACGAATCCGCAGAATCTGCGCCGCATGTATTGCGATGTCCGAAGCCTGGCCACCCATTCCTCCTGCTGGCTGGTGAATCAAGAAGCGGGTATTGGGTAGGCAGATGCGGCGCTCTTTCGGCGGCGCGAGGAAGATGTGCGCGGCGGCGCTACCTACCCAGCCCGTACCAACGGTCGTTACGGGCGCGTTCACGAACCGGATCATGTCATGCACGGCGTCGCCGGATTCCACATGACCACCTGGCGAAGACACAAACATGGTAATTGGGGCATCGGAGTCTTCCGCGAGAGCGAGCAACCTACGGCAAACTGCCTGCGCGAGCTTGTCCGTGATTTCGCCAAACAATAAGACAGTTCTAGCCTTGAACGAAATTTGGTCTTCAAAGTTACGCAATTCTTCGCTTTCTTTCGTTTCTGCTACTTTGTTAGGTTCATCGGATTGCATATTGGATTTCCTTTAGTTCGGTGCGAGGCAATAATTATAGACGCAACAACAAGCAATGCCATCATCGCCCTAATGGCAAGGGCCAGCCCAGTTCCGACAACTGACCAAATGCTTGAAAAGCCTAAGGCTTCTCAAGTACGGCATTAATTGTAGCAACAAGAAATGGCCGTTTGCCGGAACTGACCCTAGATCACGTGATCAATTGATCGACAGTGCGGTTACCCCATCAAAGCGAGCATCAATGATGTACCCAAAAAATCATTAATTTTGAAAAAGGAAATGACGGAGTTCGTCATCGGCACGTATTTGATCGAAGAAATGTATTTTTGGCTTTGTCGGACCTGACCCTCGTTGACAGCGTCGCTCTCATTTCGCAGGTCGGCAATTAATGTACGCTTCCTGGTATGGCTTGCCAAAACACTTTGCCAAGCCAACGAGCACGAGGTAGTTCGTTTTGTTTTCCGGATGTTTTTCAGCTGCCAGACGAAGCGACTCGGATTGAACATCAAATGCTGCACGCTCGTTCCGAAGGAAATGCACGGTAGCTTGTACGTAGGCATTCCAACTAAACTCAGGATGTTGTTCGGCCTCATCGGGGTTGAGCGACTTAGTGGCCTCTTCGGCAGCCGGCAAATTATTGCCTGCTAATGCAAGCATTTGCGCCATATGCCACCGCACATTGCGCAAATCCGATTCCTGCATCTTGACATACCGACCCAAAAGCTTCGCGGCCTCGACGGGACAGCTCTCCAGTTTGCGCCAACCAGATTTCGATTGATCGAACTCCCAATAGGGCATTTTTCCCGCTACCGCGGCGACTGCTTTGTATTTCTCCTCACACGAGGCCTGCTTTACAGGCGCTGCCAATGCGACCCCGATCAGGCCGTCGGCCAAGATTGTCACGAAAAAGGCAGGCAAGAGGATCTGAAGCTTCTTCATTAAACGCATATGCAATTCGTCAGGCCGTCAATGGAGCTTGCAGCTTAACAAACTGAAAGTAGCAAATCCACACCAATTTTCACGGCGCGAAAAAAAACGGCACCCGAAGGTGCCGTCTCTGTCTGAGGACTAAAGCAATTACGCTTCGTCGCCCTGTGGTGCGGCCGAAGCCTCATGGTGCGCTTCCAGCTCAGCAGCCATATTGGCTTTCTCAGCTTCGAGCAGCGCCTTGCGCTCTTCAACTTCCCACTGTTCTTTCTCTTTGCGTGCGCGATGGAAGGCCAGGCCGGTACCACCTGGGATCAGGCGGCCAACGATGACGTTTTCCTTCAGGCCGCGCAGACCGTCGCGCTTGCCCATGATCGCAGCTTCGGTAAGAACGCGCGTGGTTTCCTGGAACGATGCGGCCGAAATGAAGGAGTCGGTCGACAGCGATGCCTTGGTAATACCCAGCAGCACGTTTTCGTAGGTCGCTGGCAGCTTGCCAACGGCGACGACGCGGTCGTTCTCTTCCAGCATTTCCGAACGCTCGACTTGTTCGCCAACGATGTAGTTGGTGTCGCCAGCATTGGTGATCTGAACACGGCGCAGCATCTGGCGAACAATCACCTCGATGTGCTTGTCGTTGATCTTCACACCCTGCAAGCGGTACACGTCCTGCACTTCGTCGACGATGTAGCGTGCCAGCGCTTCGATACCCAGCAGGCGCAGGATGTCTTGTGGATCGGCCGGGCCGTCCACGATCATCTCGCCCTTGTTCACCACCTGGCCGTCGTGCACCAGCACTTGCTTGTCCTTGGTGATCAAGAACTCGTGCTTGTTGCCGTCCATGTCGGTGATTTCCAGACGCTGCTTACCCTTGGTTTCTTTACCGAAGGCCACGGTACCCGTGACTTCCGCCAGCATGCCCGCGTCTTTCGGCGAACGTGCTTCGAACAGTTCAGCAACGCGTGGCAGACCACCGGTAATGTCGCGGGTCTTCTGCGATTCGGTTGGGATACGTGCCAGCACTTCACCGACCGACACTTGCTGACCATCTTTGACCATGATCAGTGCGCCAACTTGGAAGCCGATCGCTACCGAGTGTTCGGTGCCGGCGATCTTCACTTCTTCGCCAGCTTCGTTCAGCAGCTTGACTTGCGGACGCATGGTCTTGGTCAGCGAGCCGCGACGCTTGGCGTCGATTGCCACCAGGGTCGACAGGCCGGTCACTTCGTCCACTTGACGTGCAACGGTGACGCCTTCTTCGACGTTCTCGAAGCGGATCGTACCAGCGTATTCCGTAATAATCGGACGGGTCAGCGGATCCCACGTTGCCAGGGCAGTGCCAGCCTTGATGACCAGGCCGTCCTTGACGTTCAGGGTCGCGCCGTA
>JACXTT010012361.1_pt1 | contig 11333 bp, 7 predicted proteins | sample 9270951 | NCBI WGS metagenome assembly JACXTT01 (sample SAMN15532306, study PRJNA645909) | rock metagenome | isolation source: weathered quartz diorite | place: Puerto Rico | collected 2017-06-21 | reverse complement strand
TTACGCAATTTGTTGCAGAAACGCGCCTGCGGCGCGGGAATCCCCCATGGGGGATTTCCGCAATCCGCCGGGCTTCAGCGCTTGGCGAGCTGCTGCCAGGTGTCGATCACGCTGTCGGGGTTCAACGAGATCGACTCGATGCCCTGCTCCGCCAGCCACAGCGCGAAGTCCGGGTGGTCGCTGGGGCCCTGGCCGCAGATGCCGACGTACTTGCCCTGCGACTTGCAGGCCTTGATGGCGCGGCTCAGCATGGCCTTGACGGCCGGGTCGCGCTCGTCGAAGTCGGCAGCCAGCAGCTCGAGACCCGAATCGCGGTCCAGGCCCAGCGTGAGCTGGGTCAGGTCGTTCGAACCGATCGAGAAGCCGTCGAAGAACTGCAGGAACTCGTCGGCCAGGATGGCGTTGCTCGGCACTTCGCACATCATGATCAGCTTGAGCTCGTTCTCGCCGCGCTTGAGGCCATGTTCGCCGAGCAGGCCGGTCACGCGCTCTGCCTGGCCCAGCGTGCGCACGAAAGGCACCATGATCTGCACGTTCGTCAGGCCCATGTCGTTGCGCACGCGCTTGAGCGCCTCGCATTCCATGGCGAAGGCTTCGCCGAAATCGGCACTCAGGTAGCGCGCGGCGCCGCGGAAGCCCAGCATCGGGTTTTCTTCTTCCGGCTCGTAGCGGCTGCCGCCGATGAGCTTGCGGTACTCGTTCGACTTGAAGTCGGACAGGCGCACGATAACGGGCTTGGGCCAGAACGCGGCCGCGATGGTCGCGATGCCCTCGGCCACCTTGTCCACGTAGAACGCGCGCGGCGAGGCGTGGCCGCGAGCAACCGACTCGACGGCCTTCTTCAGGTCGTTGTCGACGTTCGGGTAGTCGAGGATCGCCTTCGGGTGTACGCCGATGTTGTTGTTGATGATGAACTCGAGGCGGGCCAGGCCCACGCCGTGGTTCGGCAGCTGGGCAAAGTCGAAGGCGAGCTGCGGGTTGCCCACGTTCATCATGACCTTGAGGTCGATCTCGGGCATCACGCCGCGCTGCACCTCGGTCACTTCGGTCTCGAGCAGGCCGTCGTAGATGAAGCCGGTATCGCCTTCAGCGCAGCTCACGGTGACCAGCGTGCCGTCCTTCAGCAGGTCGGTGGCATCGCCGCAGCCGACCACGGCCGGAATGCCGAGTTCACGCGCGATGATGGCCGCATGGCAGGTCCGCCCGCCGCGGTTGGTGACGATGGCGGCCGCGCGCTTCATGACCGGTTCCCAGTTGGGATCGGTCATGTCGGTGACGAGTACGTCGCCGGCCTGCACCTTGTCCATTTCGCTGATGCTGTGCACCAGGCGCACGGGGCCGGTGCCGATCTTCTGGCCGATGGCACGGCCTTCGGCCAGCACCGCGCCCTTGCCCAGCAGCTTGTAGCGCTGCTCGGCCTTGCCCTGCTGCTGGCTCTTCACCGTCTCGGGACGTGCCTGCAGGATGTAAAGGTGGCCGTCGGTGCCGTCCTTGCCCCACTCGATGTCCATCGGGCGGCCGTAGTGCTCCTCGATGACCAGCGCGTATTTGGCCAGTTGCTCGACGTCGGCGTCGCTCAGCGAGTAGCGGTTGCGGTGCTCGGCCTTGACGTCGGTGGTCTTGACCAGCTTGCCGCTCGCCTTTTTCTCTTCGGGCGTCGCGAACTCCATCTGGATCAGCTTGGAGCCGAGGTTGCGGCGGATCACGGCCTTCTTGCCGGCCTTCAGGGTCGGCTTGTGAACGTAGAACTCGTCGGGGTTGACAGCGCCCTGCACCACCGTCTCGCCAAGGCCGTAGCTGGAGGTGATGAAAACCACGTCCTCGAAGCCCGATTCGGTGTCGATGGTGAACATGACGCCAGCGGCGCCGAGGTCGGAGCGCACCATGCGCTGCACGCCGGCCGACAGCGCGACCACGTCGTGCTCGAAGCCCTTGTGAACGCGGTAGCTGATGGCGCGGTCGTTGTAGAGGGAGGCGAACACCTCCTTCATCTTGTGCAGCACGTCCTCGATGCCGACCACGTTCAGGAAAGTCTCTTGCTGGCCGGCGAACGATGCGTCGGGCAGGTCTTCGGCGGTGGCCGAGGAACGCACAGCGAACGAGGCCGCCGGGTTGCCGGCGCTCAGCGTGGCGAAGGCTTCGCCGATGGCTTTCTGCAGGTCGGCCGGGAAAGGCTGGGCCTCGACCATGGCGCGGATCTCGGCGCCGGCGGCGGCCAGGGCGCGCACGTCTTCGGTGTCCAGCGCGGCCAGGCGCTTGCTGATCTTGTCGGCCAGGCCGTCGTGGGCCAGGAACTGACGGAATGCGTGCGCCGTGGTCGCGAAACCGGTCGGCACCCGCACGCCTTGCGGCAGCTGCGAGATCATTTCGCCGAGGCTGGCGTTCTTGCCGCCAACCGCCTCGACGTCGGTCATTCTCAGGTTTTCAAACGGTACGACCAGGGCGGTCGCGTCGAAAAGTGCAGACATGGGGAAGCTCCAGAAGTTGAAACCGGTGCTGCATGCAGACGGCGCGGCACGATCGTTGTCGTTGCTTTGGGTGCGGGCGCGGTGTGCATGGAAAGAATTGGGGGGTGGGAAGCGGATTCCCGATAATGGCCCGGATTGTAGGCGTGGCGAGGTTGCCCGCGCCGCAGGACAAGGCCGCATGACCACGCATTCACGCACAGTTTTCTTCATTTCCGACGGCACCGGCATCACCGCCGAGACCTTCGGCAACGCCGTCCTGGCCCAGTTCGAGATGAAACCGCGCCATGTCCGGCTGCCTTTCACCGACACGGTCGACAAGGCCCACCAGGCGGTGCGGCAGATCAACCACACCGCCGAACTCGAGGGCGTGCGCCCCATCGTCTTCACGACGCTGGCCAACATGGACGTGCTGGAAGTCATCGAAACCGGCTGCAAGGGCATGCTGCTGGACATGTTCGGCACCTTCGTGCGGCCGCTGGAAATCGAGCTGGGCGTGAAGTCCAACCACCGCATCGGCCGCTTCAGCGACGTGAGCAAGAGCAAGGAATACAACGACCGCATCGCCGCGATCGACTTCAGCCTGCAGCACGACGACGGCCAGAGCAACCGCGACCTCGAGGGCGCCGACGTGATCCTGGTGGGCGTGAGCCGCAGCGGCAAGACCCCGACTTCCCTCTATCTGGCGATGCAGCACGGCCTGAAGGCGGCCAACTACCCGCTGATTCCGGAAGACTTCGACCGCCGGCAGCTGCCGCCGGCCCTGACGCCGCACCGCAAGAAGATCTTCGGCCTGACCATCCAGCCCGACCGCCTCAGCGAAATCCGCAACGAGCGCCGGCCGAACTCGCGCTACGCCAGCATCGAGAACTGCCGCCACGAGGTGAGCGAGGCCGAGGCGATGATGCGGCGCGCCGGCATCCGCTGGCTGTCGACCACCACGAAGTCGATCGAGGAAATCGCGACGACGATCCTCCAGGAGCTGCGGCCCGAGCGGCTGACATACTGAATCCGCTATCTTTTGGATAGCAGGAAGCGCCCGGCAACCGGGAATCGGGCGTTCCTTCAGCCGAACAGGTACTGGACCGTGCCGTCGGCGCTCGTCACCGGCTGGCAGGGCGTGCCCCACACCGCCTCGATCAGCGCCGGCTCCAGCACCTCGGCCGTGGCGCCCTGCAGCAGCCCGCCTGAAGCACCGCCCAGCACCACCACCTCGTCGGCATAGCGGCGGGCAAGGTTCAGGTCGTGCAGCACGGCCACCACGCCCACGCCCCGCCCGGCCCAGGCGCGCAGCAGGCGCATGGCCGAATGCTGGTGCGCCAGGTCGAGCGCCGCGGTGGGCTCGTCGAGCAGCAGCCAGCGGCTTGCGCCGTCGGGCCGCGGATGCCACAGCTGGGCGAGCGCCCGCGCCATGTGGGCCCGGGCTTTTTCGCCGCCCGACAGCGTGTTGAGAATGCGCGGCGCCAGTGCCGATACGTCGGTGAGCTCCATCGCCTCGGCAATGATCGCGTCCTCGTCGTGCCCCGGCGCGCGGCGATGCGGATAGCGCCCCAGCGCGACGATTTCCTGCGCCGTGAAGTCGAAGGCCACCGCGCTTTCCTGCGGCATCAGTGCCCGGCGCAAGGCCAGCGCTGGCATGCCGTGGGCGTCGAGCGGCCGGCCGTCGAGCGTGACCCGGCCCTGCGTCGGCACGCGCTGCCCGGCCAGCACCGAGAGCAAGGTCGATTTGCCCGCGCCGTTCGGGCCGAGGATGGCCGTCACCCGCCCCGGCGCCAGCGTGACCGACGCGCTGGCCAGCAGCGTCTTCGTCCCGATGCGGACTTCCACGTCCTGGCAGGACAGCGACATCGACTCGTGTTCCACGCCGCTCATATCCGCCCCTTGAAGTGCCGCAGCATCCACAGGAACATCGGCACGCCGATGAACGCGGTGAGCACGCCCAGCGGCAGTTCCGCAGGCGCCATCACCGTGCGGGCCACGGTATCGGCAGCCAGCACCAGCGCGGCGCCCAGCAGCGCGGACGCGGGCAGCACCACCCGGTGGTCGGGCCCCGCCACCATCCGCACCCAATGCGGCGCGATCAGCCCGATGAAGCCGATGATCCCGGTCGTCGCCGTGACCGCCCCCACGGCCACGGCCGTGACGACGATGGCGCGCCGCTTGGTGCGCTCCACATCCACGCCGAGCAGCGCCGCCTGCGCCTCGCCCAGCGCGATGGCGTTCAGCGGCGCAGCCAGAGAATGCGCCGCCACGCAGGCCAGCGCCACGGCGGCAGCCACCAGCAGCACCGCGCTCCAGCGCGCGCCGCCCAGGCTGCCGAGCAGCCAGAACTGCAGGCTGCGCAGCTGCTCGTCAGTCGCCATCACGCTCAGGAAGCCGAGCCCGGCACCGGCCAGTGCATTGACCGCGATGCCCGCGAGCAGCATCAGCGCCATGCGCGTGCCGCCCTCGCTGCGCGACAGGCCGTAGATCAGCAGAGTCACCGACAGCCCACCGCCGAAGGCCATGAGCACCAGCGTCCAGCTGCCGAGCGTGCGCGGCAGCACCGGCCAGAACCAGGCGCCCAGCACGATCGTGACGCCCGCCGCCAGCGCGGCGCCGCTGCTGATGCCCACCAGCCCCGGATCGGCCAGCGGATTGCGGAACAGCCCCTGCATCAGCGTGCCCGCCATGCCGAGCCCGGCGCCGGCCGCCACGCCGAGCACGAGACGCGGCAATCGGATGTTGAGGAACACCAGGTGCTCGGGCGACTTGTCGGCGCCCTGCCCCAGCGTCGTCAGCACGTTCCAGAGTTGCGGCAGGCTGATCGCATAGGCGCCCGACACCGCGCCCACCACGAAGGCCAGGGCGAGCAGCAGCGCGCTGCCGCCCAGCACGGCCCGGGCCGAGAAGCGCTGCGTCATGCCACGGAGGCCAGGAATTTCTCGTGCAGTTCCGCGACGGCCGATGGCGTGCGCGGGCCGAAGCCCAGCAGCAGCAAGGCGTCCTGCATGATCAGGCTGCGCTTCCTGAAGGCCGGCGTGAGCGCGAGTTCGGGGCGCTGCCAGAACTTGTCGACGCCGCCGTGGGCCTCGATGCTCTGGGTGCTGGTGAGGATGACGTCGGGCGCGGCGCTGGCCATGGCTTCGGCCGTCATCGGCCGATAGCCGGAGAAACCGCCGAGCGCGTTGACACCGCCCGCGTAGCCGATCATCGAATGCGCGGCGGTCTTCTCGCCCGAGACCTGCGGGCTGGCACTGTGCGACAGCACGAACAGCACGCGCGGCTTGCGCCTCTTGGCGCCGGCGACACGCTGCTGCACCTGGCTCCACTCGGCGTCGAGCTTCACCTGCAGTTCGCGCGCCTGCGCTTCGCGCGCGGCGGCGCGGCCCACGGCCTGCACCTTGCGCTGCACTTCGCCCCAGCTGTGGTCGGCCTCGATGATTTCCACCTTGACGCCGGCGCTGCGGATCTGGTCGAGCACCACCGTCGGGCCCGATTCGTTGGTGGCGATGATCGCGTCGGGCTTCAGCGAGAGCAGCCCTTCCGCCGATAGCTGGCGCATGTAGCCGACCTTGGGCGTGGCCTGCGCGGCGGCGGGATAGAGGCTGGTGGTGTCGGTGCCGACGAGTTGCGCCTCGGCGCCCAGCAGGTAGACCACCTCGGTGATCGCTCCGCTGACGGTCACGAGCCTGGGCAGCTTGGCCGCGCCCTGTGCGAACGCCGGCAGCGCTGCGACGCCGAGGGCCGAGGCGGAGAGCAGGCGCAGTACGTCGCGGCGGTGCGGGAAGCGGTCGTTCATGTGCTGGAACCCGGTCATGGCTGCTGGGCGGCAGGTTGCAGGCGCGGCAGTTCGCTCACGATGCGGCGCCACTCTTCGCGCTCCGGCACGCCGGGCTTGCGCGCGCCGAAGAACATCGCCATCAGTTCGCCACTGCCATCAAAGGCTTCGACGGAAGTCACGATGCCGTCGCTGGTCGGCTTCTCGACGATCCAGACGCTGGCGATGCGGTCTTCACGCAAATGCAGGTTGAAGCCGGGGTCGAGCACGTTGAGCCAGCGGATGGGAGGTGCGTTTTCGTCGGCGCCGCGCATTTCGAGCGGCTCGATGCGCACTACCGGCCCGGAGTGGATCTGGATGCAGCCCGGGCTGCCGACGAAGACCATGATGGGCGTGCCGTCGAACGAGGCTTCCTGCAGCAACTCGCGCACCGCGCTCGGTTCGGCGCGCCGGGTGAATTCGCCTTCGGTCAGCCGAAAGCTCTGCTGGCGCTCGACCTTGAACTTGTTCAGCAGGCCGAAGAACTCGTGCGTGTCCTGCATCGCACGCCATGCGTCAGACAGGCCGCCAGCGTCGATGGCGCTGTCTTCGAGCGGCGCGGCCTTGGCCTCGGCGGGCACGAAGGCCACCGGCTCGTCTGGCGCGGTGAAGCTGGCGGCCACGGACTGGAACGCGTCGCGGTCGGTCGCGTCGCGCGCGAAGATCTTGTGCACGGCCACGCCCTGCGCATCGAAGAACTGCAGGCTCAGCGAAGGCGGCACGCCCGCGTTGGCGGCCGCCTCGCTCACCGCGAAGCCCGCATGCCAGCGGCTGAAGAAAAGCCGCAGGTCGATGGCCTCGCCCAGCGCGAGCCCCATTGCCTCGCTGCCCGAGACTTTCTCGTAGACACCGGTCTTCTCGTGCACCGTGGTCTCGTTGCGCGTGAGCGCAAGCACGGGACCGCACAGCTCCAGGGCCTGCAGCAGTTCGACCCACGGGCCGCGCAGGCGCGTGGCGCTCAAGGCCTTGTCGTGCGCGCCCGTGTGGGCGGCCACGGCCGCGCCCTCGGGCAGGCCCATGGCCGCGGCGGCGTCCTTGTGGCGCATGCCCTTGGCGCGCAGGCTGGCGAAACGTTCTCGGATGTCTTGTGCGTTCATCGGGTTTTCCTGTTGTCGAAAGGCTGATGCGGTGTGCTCAGAAGTCCGCCACGAGCGACACGTTGAAGCTGCGGCCGGGCTGGGTGTAGGCGTCGCGGATGGTCGAGGTGGAGGTCAGGCCGCGCACGTCGCTCCACATCCAGTAGCGCTTGTTCGTGAGGTTCGTGACCGACGCGTTCAGGCGCAGGTCCTTGCGGATGCGCCACTGCGCGCTCACGTCGAAGGTGGTGGCCGCCGGCGTCTGGAACTGGGTGCCGGTCGTGACCTCGGTGGGGTCGATGTCGGACCACTTCTTGCGCGAATGATTCACCGCATCGAGGCGCACCATCCACACCGGCGCCTGGTACTTGATGCCGATGGCGGCCTTGCTCGGGTCGATCGAGTTCAGCGGGCGGTTGTTGGTGCGGTCGCGGCCACGGGTCTGGCCGTAGGCGAAGGGCACGGAGAAGCCGGTGCCGTTGTTGGTGAAGTCGAGCTCGCCCTTGATCTCGAAGCCGCTGATGCGCGCGCGGCCGATGTTCACCGACTGGAAGGTTGCCGGGTTGGTACGCGAGCCGAACACGCCGCCGACCTGGCGGTCGTTCTCGATCAGGTCCTTGTAGTCGCCGGTGAACGCGGCCACGTCATAGCTCAGCACGCCGGTGCGCCCGCGCATGCCGAATTCGATGTTCTGGCTCTTCTCGGGCTTGAGATTCGGGTTGGGAATCGTCTTGTAGCCGGAGATCACGTTCTCGAAGAAGTTGTTGACCTGGAAGGCGTTGGGCGCCTTGAAGCCCGAGGCGTAGTTGCCGTAGACGCTCCACTGCGGCGTGGCGCGGAACAGCACGCCCAGCTTGGGCGAGACGGCCGAGCCCGACAGCGACACGGCCTGCGCGCCGAAGCCGGCCTGCTTCGCGTCGAGCGAGAAGCGGTCGAAGCGGATGCCGGGCGTGATGCTCCAGCGGTCGTGGATGAACTCGTCCTGCACGTAGAACGCGGACGAGGTCTCGCGCGTGTCGGGGAAGCGCTTGAGCGGATAGGTCTCGCCGGCCGGCGGCACCAGGCCGGTCTGCAGGTTCTCGACGTTGGTGCGGGTGTAGTCGAAGCCGTAGGTGATCTTCTGCGCCCAGTCCCCCATGCGCACCGTCTTGTCGGCCTGCAGGCCGAACTGCCAGGTGGCCTCGTCGTAGGTGACGTCGCGCGTGCGGTCGGCTGCCGTGTAGCGGTCTTCGTAGATGAACTCGCGCGACTTCGCCTTCTGGTAGCTCACCACCGCGAGCAGGCTGTCGGCCACGGCGGAATCGATGCGCAGGCGGCCGTCGTAGGTGAAGCGGTCGCGCTGCAGGTCGCTCTTGGCGTTCAGGCCGATGACCGAGGTCGAGGCGTAAGGCGGCTTGGAGAGGCCCGAGAGCAGGTCGTAGCGGCTGGTCTTGTCGATGTGCTCGAAGGTGAAGCCGTGGCGCTGGTCGGCGTTGGGCGTGAGGATGACCTTGGCCAGCAGGGCCTTGTTCCGGTCGCGCTGCGGGTTGGGCGTGGTGCGGTCGGCATTGGCGGCGTTGTTGGTGCCCATGTTTTCCAGCGCGCTGGCACGGCCCATGTTGGCCGAGACGAGCCACTGCATGGTGTCGTTGGCCTTGCCCGCCAGCGTGACGCCGCCGTGCGTGCCGTTGTCGTCGCCGCTGTAGCCGATGTTGGCGCTGCCGCCGAAGGTCTTGCCGTCGCGCAGGTAGGACGACGGGTCGCGCGTGATGAAGTTCACCAGGCCCGCAAGGCCGTCGGAGCCGTACAGCGCGGAGGCCGGGCCCTTGATGATCTCGATGCGCTCGACCAGGCTGATGTCGAAGTAGTCGCGGCCGAAGGCGTTGGCGCTGAAGACGTAGCTGCGCGGTGTGCGGATGCCGTCGGTCAGCAGCAGCACCCGGTTGCCGTCGAGGCCCCGGATGTTGAAGCCGGCGTTGCCGTCGCGGCCGGTGTTGCCCTGCGCCAGGCCGAAGCGCGCGGGCGCCCGCTTGACCGACACGTTGGGCAGGTCGCGCACCGCGTCGCGGATGTCGGTGATCTGCTTGGACTCGATGTCGTCGCGGCTGATGACCTCGGTGCTGACAGGCAGGTCGTCACGCGACTGCTCGGAGCGCGAGCCGCTCACCACCACTTCGTTGAGCGCCGCCACGCGCTGGGCCCACGAAGGCGCGGCAAGGCCGAGGCCCGAGGCGATCAGGCAAGGCAGGAGAGCGAGGCGATGGGAACGGCGGAGGTTGGTTTTTGCGGCCACGAAAAAGGTCCAGAAACAGTTAAAAAACTGCTTGCTGGACCTCGAGACGCAGGCAACCCTGCACGGACGATCTGGCTGGCAACGAGGGGCCCCAGCGCTGTAGGACCCAAGCCCGTTATTTTATGAGAATAATTCTCAACTAAACAACCAAATGCTTACTTATGCTGGGGCCGAAGTGCGGATCAGGTGGTCGAAAGCACCCAGCGCCGCCTTCGCGCCGTCGCCCGCCGCGATGATGATCTGCTTGAACGGCACGGTGGTCGCATCGCCTGCCGCGAACACGCCGGGCACCGACGTCTGGCCGCGTGCGTCGACGATGATTTCTCCGTGCTTCGACAGCTCGACCGTGCCCTTGAGCCAGTCGGTGTTGGGCACGAGGCCGATCTGGATGAACACGCCTTCGAGCTCCACCGTCTTCAGTTCGCCCGTCGCGCGGTCCTTGAAGACCAGGCCGTTGACCTTCTGGTCGCCGGTGATCTCGGTGGTCTGCGCATTGGTGAAGATGTCGACGTTCTTCAGGCTCTTGAGCTTGCGCTGCAGCACGGCGTCGGCGCGCAGTTGCGTGTCGAACTCGATCAGCGTGACATGGCCCACGATGCCAGCCAGGTCGATGGCCGCCTCGACGCCCGAGTTGCCGCCGCCGATCACCGCGACGCGCTTGCCCTTGAACAGCGGGCCGTCGCAGTGCGGGCAGTAGGCCACGCCCTTGTTCTTGAACTCGTGCTCGCCGGGCACGTTGATGTTGCGCCAGCGAGCGCCGGTCGAAATGATCACCGTCTTGCTCTTGAGCGAGGCGCCGCTTTCGAGCTGCACTTCGATCAGGTCCTGGCCCGGCACCAGCGCCTTGGCGCGCTGCAGGTTCATGATGTCGACGTCGTAGTCGCGCACATGCTCTTCGAGGGCGTGGGCGAACTTCGGTCCTTCGGTTTCCTTGATCGAGATGAAGTTCTCGATGCCCATGGTGTCGAGCACCTGGCCGCCGAAGCGCTCCGAGGCCACGCCGGTGCGGATGCCCTTGCGCGCGGCGTACACGGCCGCCGCGGCACCAGCGGGACCGCCGCCGACGATCAGCACGTCGAATGCATCCTTGCCGGCGATCTTCTTGGCTTCGCGCTCGACGCCGCTGTTGTCGATCTTGGCGAGGATTTCTTCCAGGCTCATGCGGCCCTGGCCGAATTCGGTGCCGTTCAGGAACACGGTCGGCACGGCCATGATCTGGCGTTCCTTGACTTCGTCCTGGAAGGTGCCGCCTTCGATCATGGTGGCGCGGATGCGCGGGTTCTGCACCGCCATCAGGTTCAGCGCCTGGACCACGTCGGGGCAGTTGTGGCAGGTGAGCGAGACGTAGATTTCGAATTCGAAATCGCCGTCGAGCGCCTTGATCTGGTCGAGCACGGCCTGCTCGACTTTCGGGGGATAGCCGCCGATCTGCAGCAGCGCGAGGATCAGCGACGTGAATTCATGGCCCATGGGCAGGCCGGCAAAGCGCGGGCCGTGGTTTTCGCTCGGGCGATTGACCGAGAACGAGGGCTTGCGGTGGTTGTCGTCGCGGCTTTCGGTCAGCTTGACCAGCGGGGACGATTCGGCCACGTCCTTCAGCAGCGACAACACTTCGCCCGAGGCCTTGCTGTCGTCGAGCGAGGCGACGATCTCGATCGGCTGCGTGGCGCGTTCGAGGTAACTCTTCAATTGGGCTTTGGTGTTTGCGTCGAGCATGAGGG
>JACXTT010012360.1_pt1 | contig 11334 bp, 10 predicted proteins | sample 9270951 | NCBI WGS metagenome assembly JACXTT01 (sample SAMN15532306, study PRJNA645909) | rock metagenome | isolation source: weathered quartz diorite | place: Puerto Rico | collected 2017-06-21 | reverse complement strand
CACCACGGGGGCGCTCGATGGGGCGGACGCGCTGATCATCGTCACCGAATGGAAGGAATTTCGCAGCCCGGATTTCGACGACATGAGGCGACGTCTCAAGGCGCCGATCGTGTTCGACGGGCGCAACCTGTACGATCCGGCTTTGATGCGGGAGGCCGGATTCGAGTACTTCTCGGTGGGTAGACCATGAGGGACAAGGGTGAGGGCGGAAGTATGAAGGGGAAAACCGGCAAAGGCAGAGGCGAGATACACAAGGCGTTGAAATGAGATCTTCATCCTTCATCCCTCACCCTTCATCCTTGCATTCCGCGCGGGTGCTGGTGGTGGGCGACGTGATGCTCGACCGCTACTGGTTCGGCGAGGTGAGCCGGATCTCTCCCGAGGCGCCGGTGCCGGTGGTGAAAGTGGGGCGCACCGAAGAGCGCCTCGGAGGCGCCGCCAACGTTGCGCGCAACATCGTTGCCGTGGGTGCGCAAGCTTCGCTGCTGTCGGTGGTCGGGCTGGACGAAGCCGGCGATTGCCTCCAGCGCCTGCTCGAGTCCGTTGGCATCGCCGCCCAGATGCATCGCGATCCCGGGCTCGCTACGACCATCAAGTTGCGCGTGATCGGCCGCCAGCAGCAGTTGCTTCGCATCGATTTCGAAACCGAGCCGGGGCATGAAGTGCTGATGTCCAAGCTCGCCGACTTCGAGTCGCGGCTGCCGGGGGCGGACGTGGTGATCCTGTCCGACTACGGCAAGGGTGGGCTCAGGCATATCGAGAAGATGATCGAGCTGGCGCGTGCCTCGGGAAAACCGGTGCTGGTCGATCCGAAGGGGGACGATTACGGCCGCTATCGCGGCGCGACGCTGGTCACGCCCAACCGTGCCGAATTCCGCGAAGTGGCGGGACGCTGGAAAAGCGAAGACGATCTCACCGAAAGAGCGCAGAAAATGCGCCGCGAACTGGGGCTGGAGGCGCTCCTGGTCACCCGCAGCGAAGAAGGCATGACCCTGTATCGCGACCAGCAGCGGCTGCATGTGCCCGCTGTGGCACGCGAAGTGTACGATGTCAGCGGCGCGGGAGACACCGTCATTGCCGTTCTCGGCGTGATGCTGGCTGCCCACGCCGGCTTCGCTCAAGCGGTGCAGTTCGCCAACAAAGCGGCAGGAATCGTCGTAGGCAAGCTCGGCACCGCGGTGGTTCACCCTGAAGAATTGTTTTCCTGATCGAATAAGAATATGCATATCGTCGTCACAGGCGCAGCGGGTTTTATCGGCTCCAATATCGTCAGGGCGCTGAATGCACGCGGGGAGACCGGCATTCTCGCGGTGGATAACCTCACCCGCGCCGACAAGTTCCGCAATCTGGCGGATTGCGAGATCGCCGAGTATCTGGACAAGGATCACTTCCGCGCGGCGCTCGATGCCGGTTCCGTCGATGGGGAAATTGCGGCCATCCTTCACCAGGGCGCCTGTTCGGACACGATGCAGACCGACGGGCGCTATATGGTCGAGAACAATTACCGTTACTCCGTGGATCTGCTGGCGTACTGTCAAGCGGAGTCGGTGCCGCTGATCTATGCATCTTCGGCGTCGGTATACGGATCGGGGCCGGTATTCAAGGAGGGCAGGGGAAACGAGAAGCCGCTGAACGTCTACGGTTTTTCGAAGTTTCTTTTCGACCAGTTGGTGCGCCGGCGCTGGGAGGACAACACGGCACAAGTGGCGGGGCTGCGTTATTTCAACGTCTATGGCCCTCGGGAGTCGCACAAGGAGCGCATGGCTTCTGTCGCATTCCATTGTTTCAACCAGTTCCGGGAGACCGGAAAGGTGAAACTGTTCGAGGGCAGCGGCGGGTACGCGGCGGGCGAACAGCGGCGCGACTTCATCTCGGTCGAGGACGCGGTGAAGGTGAACCTGTATTTCCTCGACAATCCCGGGAAGACGGGCATTTTCAACTGCGGTACTGGCGCTTCGCAGACCTTCAACGACATCGCGGTCGCGGCCATCAACGCCTTGCGGCGTGCCGAAGGCAAGAACCCGCACAGTCTTGCGGAACTCAGGTCCCAGGGAATGATCGAGTACGTACCTTTTCCCGCTGGCCTCAGGGAAAAATATCAGAGCTACACCCAAGCCGACCTCACACAACTACGCGGCTGCGGATACACCGCACCGTTCTTCGACGTCGAAACCGGCGTCACGCGTTACGTCGAATGGCTGCTCGACGCCGCGTCATAGGAATTTTCGGAGCCACATTCAAGCATTTCTCCGCTCCCAGGACCGCACGAGTATCATATTTCCATGGATCGCAATCCCGTCAGTGCCTATCAAACCCTCGACGACTTCGTGGGCAATACGCCGCTGGTGCGCCTGAAACGCATCCCCGGCAGGACCAGCAACGTCGTCCTCGCCAAACTCGAGGGCAACAATCCGGCCGGATCGGTGAAGGATCGTCCTGCGCTATCCATGATCCGGCGCGCCGAGGAGCGCGGGCAGATCAAACCTGGCGACACCCTGATCGAACCGACCAGCGGCAACACTGGCATCGCACTGGCGATGGTGGCGGCGATGCGCGGCTACCGCATGGTACTGGTCATGCCAGAGCATCTGTCGGTCGAACGGCGGCAGACCATGGCGGCGTTCGGCGCCAGATTCGTGCTGACGCCTAAGGCAGGCGGGATGGAAACGGCACGCGACATAGCGGAGCAGATGCAGGCGCGCGGCGAAGGCCTGATCCTCGACCAGTTCGCCAACCCCGACAATCCGCTTTCGCATTACGAAGGCACTGGCCCGGAAATCTGGCGCGACACCCGCGGCCAGATCACTCACTTCGTCAGCAGCATGGGCACCACCGGCACGATCATGGGCTGCTCGCGCTTCTTCAAGGAAAAGAATGCGGAGATTCAGATCGTCGGCTGTCAGCCGACCGAAGGTTCACAGATTCCCGGCATTCGCAAATGGCCGGAGGCCTATCTTCCGAAAATTTACGACCGCAGGCGCGTGGACCAGGTTATCGAAGTCAGCCAGACCGACTCTGAGGAGATGACGCGCCGGCTGGCAAAGGCGGAAGGCATTTTCGCCGGTATCTCCTCCGGCGGCGCGCTGTGGGCGGCGTTGCAGGTGTCCCGGGAAGTGGAGAACGCCACCATCGTCACCATCGTCTGCGACCGCGGCGACCGCTATCTCTCCACCGGCGTGTTCCCCGCCGAGTAGAGCGCCTCACCCTCCGCCCTCTCCACTAAGTGGAGAGGAAGCCAAGAGTAAAGATGCGGGCGATGATCTGGTCGCCCGCTTGCATTTAACCCTCCCTCTTCGCCCTTGGGGGGAGAGGGCTGGGCTGAGGTGCGGAGTCTGGCACGGTCCAGCGCGCGGGCGCGCGGGATAGGCGGGCGACGAGCAGCTTGCGTTTCTGCGCGAGTTCCCGCGGCAGGCGATCCTGGATCTGTGCGAATAATTGGTCGTGCAGCCGCAACTCCTCGGTCCAGGCCTCGCGGTCCACCGACATCAATTCGCCGAACGTCTCGTTCGAGACGTCCAGCCCGTCCCATACCAGGTCCTGTCTGCGCGGTACCCAGCCCAGAGGGCTTTCGGCGGCTTCGAGCCGCGCCCGGCAACGGTCCACGACCCATTTCAGCACCCGCATATTTTCGCCGTACCCTGGCCAGAGGAACTTGCCGTCGCCGTCCTTCCTGAACCAGTTGACGTAGAAGATCCGCGGCGGATGCTTCAGTCCGCGACCGATTCCAAGCCAGTGGTCGAAGTAGTCACCGATGTGGTAACCGCAGAACGGCAGCATCGCCATCGGGTCGCGGCGCACCTCACCGACCTTTGCGGTCGCCGCTGCCGTGGTTTCCGAACCTAGCGTCGCGGCCATGTACACGCCGTCCGTCCAGTCGAAGCTCTCGGTGACCAGCGGGACCGTGGTGCCGCGGCGGCCGCCGAAGATGAACGCGGAAATCGGCACGCCCTCCGGCCTCTGCCACGCGGGATCCATTGAAGGACACTGCGACGCCGGCACCGTGAAGCGCGCGTTCGGGTGTGCGGCTTTGCGCCCGCAGTGCGGTGTCCAGGGAAGGCCCTGCCAATCTGTAAGCCGAGACGGCGGCTCGTCGGTCAGGCCTTCCCACCAGACATCGCCCTCTGGGGTCATCGCCACGTTGGTAAAGATGCAGTTGCGGCCCAGCGTGGCCATCGCGTTCGGATTGGATTTTTCCGAAGTGCCGGGTGCAACCCCGAAGAAACCGTACTCCGGATTGATGGCGTACAGCCTGCCGTCCGCACCCGGCTTGATCCAGGCGATGTCGTCGCCCACCGTGGTGACTTTCCAGCCCTTGAATGCCGCCGGGGGGATCATCATCGCGAAGTTGGTCTTGCCACACGCGCTCGGGAACGCTGCCGCCACGTAGTTCTTTTCACCTTGCGGCGACTCCACCCCGAGGACGAGCATGTGCTCCGCCAGCCAACCCTGTTGGCGGCCCATGCATGAGGCGATGCGCAACGCGAAGCACTTCTTCCCGAGCAGCGCATTGCCGCCGTAGCCGCTGCCATAGGACCATATCGCGTTCTCCTCCGGAAAATGCACGATGTACTTGTGGTCCTTGTTGCAAGGCCAGTGAACGTCCTCCTGCCCGGCCCCGAGCGGCATTCCGACCGAATGCAGGCAGGCGACAAATCCGCCCTCGGTGCCAAGGGCTTCGATCGCTGCGCGGCCCATCCGCGTCATGATGCGCATGCTGATTGCCACGTATGCGGAATCCGTGAGCTCCACGCCGATATGCGAGTTCGGTGAACCGAGCGGCCCCATCGAGAACGGCACGATATAAAGAGTCCGCCCGCGCATGCTGCCGTCGAACAGCGCCAGCAGCCGCTGCTTCATTTCGCGCGGGTCGATCCAGTTATTGGTCGGACCGGCGTCTTCACTGCGGGTGGTGCAGATGAAGGTGCGGTCCTCGACTCTTGCGACGTCCGAAGGATCGGACAGCGCCAGATAACTATCCGGACGTTTCTGCGAGTGGAGTTTGCGGAGGGTACCGTCGGCAACCAGCTGGCGGCACAGACGGTCGTACTCAGGCTGCGAGCCGTCGCACCAGTGAATGCGGTCCGGACGGGTGAGCTGCGCGATTTCGCGCACCCATTCGCGCAGTTGGCGGTTCCTGACATAGTCCGGACAATCCGTGGCGTTGTGCGACGCCGGGGCTTGGCTTGCCAGCGACCTCACGAGCTCTCCTCCGCCTTACGCTACTATTTTGCGGTAAGTCTAACACCGGAGTTTCAGCGCCGCCGGAGTCCGCGGTCCATTGTTGCGTGTTGCACTGCACGGCAGACCACACTGGCACATGGAGAGGGAGTCCGCGTGCACACCGGGAAGAAGTCGGCGGAGGTGCCGTGCTTTCCGGTATCCTGACGCGTTTATACCGTGTGCAATCCCGGCGCACGTTTACATAGGTTGAAAACCGTCGCCGACCGGCATGACCCCAGTTCTGGCATTTGACATCGAAACCATCCCCGACATCGAAGGGCTGCGTCGCCTGTACGGTCAGGGTCCGCAGACCAGTCCTTCCGAAGTGGCGCAGGCGGCGTTTGATCGCCGGCGCGAGGCCAGCGGCAGCGATTTCCTGCCGCTGCACCTGCATCGCGTGGTGGCAATAGCCTGCGCGCTGCGCGATCGCGACAGCTTCCGCGTCTGGTCGTTGGGCGAGGCGGGTGAACCCGAACACGACCTGGTCCAGCGGTTCTTCGATGGTGTCGAGAAGTACACGCCTCAGCTGGTTTCCTGGAACGGCAACAGCTTCGATCTGCCGGTGCTGAATTACCGGGCGCTGATCCACGGCGTGCGCGCCGCGCGCTTCTGGGACATGGGCGAGGATGACCGTGACTTCAAGTGGAACAATTACATCAGCCGCTACCACAGCCGCCATCTCGACCTGATGGATGTGCTGGCGATGTATCAGGGGCGTGGTAATGCGCCGCTCGACCAGATCGCGCAACTGCTCGGTCTCCCGGGAAAACTCGGCATGGACGGCTCAAAAGTCTGGGACGCCTATCAGGCGGGCAGGATCGAGGCGATCAGGCATTACTGCGAGACTGATGTGGCCAACACTTACCTCGTTTATCAGCGCTTCCAGTTGATTCGTGGTGCACTCGACGAGGCGCAATACCGCCGTGAATGTGATCTGGTGCGTTCGATGCTCTCCAAATCCACGGATGCCCACTGGCGCGAATTCCTGGACGGCTGGCAGACGTAGCATGAAACGCGAATACGTCGGGACTGCGGTACTGGTCGAGTCCCTCGACCAGGAGGGGCGGGGCGTCGCACATGTGGACGGCAAGGTAATCTTTATCGAGGGCGCGCTCCCCGGCGAAGTGGTCGAATTCGCATCCTACCGGCGCAAACCTAACTATGAGTTCGCCGAGGCAAGGAGAATCGTGCGTTCGTCGGCCTCGCGCGTCGTACCGCGTTGCCGCCATTTCGGCGTCTGTGGCGGCTGCAGCATGCAGCACCTGGAGCCGCGTGCGCAGGTGGCGGCGAAGCAGCGAGTGCTCGAGGAAAATTTGGCCCGCATCGGCAGAGTGACGGCCGAGACCATGCTTTCGCCGATTCAAGGTCCCACCTGGGAGTACCGCTACCGCGCGCGCTTCTCGGCCCGCTACGTCCCCAGGAAAGGCGCGCTGGTCGGCTTTCGCGAGCGCCACAGCAGCTTCGTGGCCGACATGCGGACTTGCGAGGTCGTGCCGGATCGTATCTCCGCGTTGCTGGTACCGCTACGGCAATTGATTGCCTCGCTGTCCATCCGCGAAAGGCTGCCGCAGGTGGAGCTCGCCATCGGCGATGCGGTTGATGTTCTGGTGCTGCGCGTACTTGAGCCGCCCGACGCCTCCGATCAGGACAAGCTCAAGCAGTTCGCCGAACGGCATCAGGTGCAGCTTTTCCTGCAGCCCAAGGGGCCGGATTCAATCTATCCGTTCTTTCCGCTGGATGCGCCACCGCTGCAGTATCGGATTCCCGATTTCGATCTGGCTTTTCCGTTCAATCCCACCGATTTCACCCAGGTGAATCACGAGATCAACCGGGCTTTGGTGCGTCGGGTGATCACACTGCTGGACCCACAGCCGGATGACCGCGTCGGCGACTTTTTCTGCGGCCTGGGAAATTTCTCGCTGGCGATCGCCAGGTGCGGCGCGCAGGTCGCCGGTATCGAGGGCAATCCCGGGCTGCTGCTGCGCGCCCGGGAGAACGCCGTGCGCAATGGGCTGGAAGCACGGTGCCGGTTTGTCGAGCGGGACCTGTTTACCATCACCGGGGATGACTGGAGCGGGCTCGCGCCATTTGACCGGCTGCTAATCGATCCGCCGCGCGATGGAGCCATCGAGCTGGTCAAGGCGATCGGTGAGGCGCCGCCCGCGCGCATCGTCTACGTATCCTGCCGTCCGGCCACACTGGCGCGCGACGCCGCGGTACTGGTGCATTCACATGGCTATCGGCTGTCCTCGGCGGGCGTTGTGAACATGTTCCCGCATACCTCGCACGTGGAAGCGGTTGCCTTGTTCGAGATGGTTTGAACCGGAAATCGGAATGAAAAAGGGCAACCCTCGGGTTGCCCTTGCGTTGATGCACGGCAGAATCAATCGCGTTCGCCGGAGAATGCCATGAGCAGCTGCAGCAGATTGACGAATATGTTGAACAGGCTCATGTACACGCCAGTTGCCGCCATGATGTAGTTGGTCTCGCCGCCAGTGACGATGCGGCTGACGTCGTGCAGCAGGAACAGCGAGAACACCACGACCACCAGCGCCGAAAGCGCCAGAGTCAGCGCCGGAATCTGGAAAAACATGTTGGCGATCATGGCGAGCAGCAGCACGATCATGCCCACGAACAGGAATTTGCCCATGAAACTGAAATCCCTCTTCGTGGTGGTGGCAATTGCGCTCATCGCCAGCAAAATGCCGCCGGTGCCCGCGGCGGCCATGCCGATCAGTTGCGGGCCATTCCTGAACGACAACGCGATGTTGAGCAGGGGTCCGAGCCACCAGCCGAGGATGAACGTCATCCCGAGCAGCAGAACCGCGCCGAGCCCGCTGTTGCGATTGGCGGCGATGGCAAATTGCAAGCCAATGACACCCGCGATCATAACCAGCGACATCATGATCGGGTGTTGCATGATGATCCCGCCGGTGGCCATGCCGACCAATGCTCCGATGACGGTTGGAACCATGGTCAGTGCAAGCAGCATGTAGGTGTTTCGCAACACCTTGTTCTGCGCAAGCGTCAACTGCCCCGATTGCGCCCCGTACTGGATTTCTGGTTGCATATGGTTACATACTCCTCAGTGTGAGAATTTACAGAGCGTAAGACTACTTAACCGGGAGCAAAGTTTCAACGCCTCATTTGGCCGCCGCCGGGTATGCGCGTATCATTTGCGGCCTTCGGAGCGTTGACAAGCCCCCGCTCCGGCGGGATTCTTGCGGCGGACACCGACCTGCTTCTTTTGCAGGTCATGTCGGAACTAAAACCGGCGGAGGTTCACTACGGTCAGTACGGAGGGTCGGCACAGCGGTTGGGCGACGCGAAGCTTCGTCCAGTGCAGGCTGACCTGGTTTTCAGGTTATGCCGGAGCTAATGCACCTGACTTGGCGCCTGCAAAGCTGGCGCTGCGCAGACTTAACCTTCAGGTTATGTCGGAGCTAAATCAGGCGTACGGAAGGGTGGCAGAGCGGTTTAATGCACGGCGCTTGAAACGCCGCGTACTCGCAAGGGTACCGGGGGTTCGAATCCCTCCCCTTCCGCCACAAACAGAAGGGCCCGCGCTCGGCGGGGCCTTCTGCGTTGTGTGTTACTGCGCGGCACCCTTGCGGATAAACTGATCGAACCGTCTAAAAAAAGGCGCCCGAAAGGGAGGCAATCGGGCGCCACATTTGCAAGCGCGCCAAATTGGGAAATGCGCCTTGCAAAATCGTACACGTCTAGATCTAAAATTTCCGGCCACAATCTCAGCAACCGCTATATATAGTGTATCGAACGACTGGCGTTACCAAGTATAGTGAGCCAGTTAAGGCTGTCAAGCCTTTCTTAGTAGCCGATACGCCCCGATTCGTCATGTAGAGCGGCTAGGGGAACTGGCACAGCGCACGGCGCGAGTGCACCGCAGCCATACTGAGGCCGAACGCCGAAAGGGTTAGCAGGACTCTCGATCGACGACTACGGCACCGGTTACTCCTCGATGCAGCAGCTCACGCGCATTGCATTCACCGATCTCAAGATCGATCAATCCTTTGTCACGAACGCAGCCAAACAGGAATCAGCCAAGGTCATCCTCGAATCCAGGCTCGAGATGACGAAGAAGCTCAACATTACGGCGGTAGCCGAAGGAGTGGAAACGCAGGCAGACTGGAACTTGCTCCGCCAACTGGGCTGCAGCTTGACGCAGGGATACTTTATCGGCAGGCCGATGGGAGGGAAGGCGTACCTGAATTGGGTTCGGGGCTGGAAATACTCGGGGTGACCCTCCCGGTCACGAAGACCAGTTTTGGTCGCTGGTCCTTTTTCAAATGAAGGCATAGTATCCCGCAATACGATTGAGAATAGACCAGCGCCTGTTTCTAATCGATCTATCCTTGCAGTGAACGGCTCACTATGGACAGATTTGGGGGGTATACGAACGGACCCGAGAAGGTCGGATACCAGTCATCGAGCAAACTCACGAGATGACTGGACGCAATGGCCTCGTTCGGGTAGCCCTCCAAGGTCATCAATAACTCGAGCCCGTCTATGGCTGCCTGCACCTGCCGCTTCAGAATCGAGTTCGGACATCAGGGGCCACGATGATCTCATTGAATTGAGTGCGAGCGGTTCCGTATAGGCTTATGTCCGAAGCGCAAAAACTCTACGCAACGGTAATGAATGACGCGGTGGAGCACGTTTTTATCTATGCTTTACGGCATGCGGTGGATACACGCGTTCTAGGTGTGGAGTTTGATGTCGGCCGCGGTCCCGGCCCACACTCGCAGCACACGCTTACGATAAGCTATCTCGGTTCTCCGATCTCGGCTACGGCTCACGAAATTCCACACGAATGGCTTTCCGCTGGTACAGGATTTATCGATGCTCGGTTCTCGAAGTCCGTTGCGGTTTTGTTGAAGGAATTGAACAAAACGGCGCGACAGGCCGGCCTTATCATTTAACAAGACAACGATACGCCAAACTTTGAACCAGTGCTCCGGAACTATCGGCCATTCTTGCGTCCCCGAATGACTCGTTCAAACCTCCAACCGCACAGTTGCCGCACCTTGCTCGTGCACACGACGATGCGAACCGCTCACCATTGGGATAGCTCCGCCAGGAATGCGAATTTTCCCTGTTACGGGGAATTTTGGGCTTGGGGACGGGTTCGCGCTGGACTGCCTCCACCGCCAGATCATTTTTCGGAGTTCGATTGGCGCGCCTTGCCGCGCTGTCGCGCGTAACACGGCTAGAGGCCGGTTAGCGAGCTCCTGAAAAGACCCGCCGATGCTCGCATCTTGACCCCCACCCTCCGCCACAAACAAAAGGCCCCGCGCTCGGCGGGGCCTCTGTTCATTTCGGTGCCGAACCGGTTACATCAGCGTCTTCGCGAAGTTCATCGCGGCCTGCATGTCGGGGAGCTGGGTGACTTCCGGCACGACCTGGATGTAGCGCACCACGTTGTTCTTGTCGGTGACGATCACGGCGCGCGCCAGCAGGTGCAGCGGCTCGATCATCAAGCCGTTGTTCATCCCGAACTCCCCGGTCTTGTAATCCGAGTAGAAGGTGATGTTCTTGATCTTTGCTTCTTTGGCAAACCGCTGTTGCGCGAACGGCAGGTCCATGCTCACCGTCACCATTTCGACCTGGTCGGCGAGTTTGCGGTCCTTCTCGCTCAGCAGGTGGGTCTGCGCCTCACACGTCGGCGTGTCGACCGAAGGTACGACGCTGATGATGCGCACCTTGCCGCTTCCGTCGGCCATGTTGACCGGCGCCAGGTTGCCGCCGGTAACCATTGCCGCCGGCAGGGGCTCGCCCACCTTGACCGCGTGACCGCGCAATGGCAGGGGGTTGCCCTTCATCAGGATGTTGTTGCCGTCGCCGGGAGTGCCGTTTTCCTTGTTGACCTTGATGCCCTGGACTTCCTCGCCCGCAGCGGACGCAGCGCCTGTGCCCAAGCCCAAAAGGCCCGCCAGTGCGAGAGATGCGACAAATAAACTCTTCATTGCAGTGTCCTCCAAAATTGTTATTGCTCCTCTTGACCTATGGTGCAGCCTTGCAATTCTGCTGCTCAGGAGCACTCGGCCCCAGACGGATACGCTGATTTCTCTCTCATGATAATCATGATCCGCGACA
>JACXTT010012359.1_pt1 | contig 11335 bp, 11 predicted proteins | sample 9270951 | NCBI WGS metagenome assembly JACXTT01 (sample SAMN15532306, study PRJNA645909) | rock metagenome | isolation source: weathered quartz diorite | place: Puerto Rico | collected 2017-06-21 | reverse complement strand
GGGCCGAGAATCGGGCCGATCATCACGCCCATGCCCCACACCGCCATGGCCGAACCGTGCTTCTCGCGGGGATTGATGTCGAGCAGGACGGCTTGCGACAGGGGCACCAGGGCGGCGCCGAACACGCCCTGCAGCATGCGGGCGACGACGATCTGGAACAGGGAGCCGGACAGTCCGCACAGGACCGAGGCGATGGTAAATCCCGCCACCGAGACGAGGAAAATGCGTTTCAAGCCGAAGCGGTCGCACAGCCAGCCATTCAGGGGCGTGGCAATCGCGGCGGCGACGATGAAGGAAGTGAGCACCCAGGTGATCTGGTCCTGCGAGGCCGACAGGCTGCCCTGCATATGCGGCAGGGCGACGTTGGCGATGGTGCCGTCGAGAGCCTGGATGATCGTCGCCAGCATGATCGAGATGGTGATCATGGTGCGGTTCAAAGCCGGCGCGGGTACGGCAGGGGCCCCCGCGGCAGGTGCAGCAGCAGCTGCGCTCATTGCGCCTCGTCGATCCGGGCCTGGACCCGGGTCTGCACCTGTTCGAGCAGGCCGGTGGCGGCGCGCAACGCCTCCGCATCGAAGCCGTCCAGCAGCTCGGCGCGGAACACGTCGGCGCGCGACTTGACCTTGGCATAGAGCGCCTGGCCGGCGGCCGTCAGCGCGATCAGCTTGACGCGGCGGTCGATGGGGGAAGCGATCCGCTCCACGTAGTTCGACGCCACCAGCCGGTCGATCATCGCCACCACGGTGGGGCCTTCCACGCCCAGCAAATCGGCCAGCTGCTTTTGCGAGGGCGCGCTGTCCGCCTTGGCCACCATGGCAATGGTGAGCCAGGCCGCCTGGCTCACACCCAGGTCCTTGAGGCGCTGGTCGATGGCCTGGCGCCAGCTGCGCCCCGTGTTGTGCAGGGCGGCCGAAAACGCCGCCTGCAGCTCGGCGAGGCCAGCATCGGCGGGGGCAGTGCCACGGGCAGGTCGTTTCGATGTCATGATTAGAGATCAAATAGGTAGAGACCTACCGATTATACGGACTTTTCAGTTCGCGTGCGCTGCGTGGCTCATTCCCGGGTTTTCAGGTAGTCTGCCGCTACTCAATCCAGCAGGAGCAGCCATGGCCCAGCCTTATCAAACCGAGCAACCCGAACGCAGCGCCGTCGATGCGCTGCCCGGCATCACCGCCCTCGATTTCGGCACCGACTGGTGCGGTTTTTGCAAGGGCGCCGCGCCCCACATCGCCGGCGCCGTGGCTGCCGCACAGGGTGTACGCCACCTGAAAGTGGAAGATGGCCCCGGCCGCAAGTTGGGGCGCTCCTTCAAGGTCAAGCTGTGGCCGACCGTGGTGGTGCTGAAGGACGGCGTGGAAGTGGCGCGGGTGGTGCGCCCGGCCGATCAAACGGAAGTGGCCGAAGCGCTGGCGGCCGCCGCCTAAAATCAGGCCAGCCAGGCAAAGCGCCCGGCGAACACCAGCGCAATCACCCACACGATGGGCGCCACCGTGCGTGCCCGGCCCGTCAACAGTTTCAGCACCGCGTAGGTGATGAAACCGAACCCGATGCCCTCGGCGATCGAATAGGTGAACGGAATGGCGATCGCCGTGATGGCGGCGGGGATCGCTTCGGTACTCTCTTCCCAGTCAAGGGCGCCCAGTTCGCGCAGCATCAGGCAGGCCACGAACAGCAGGGCGGGCGCGGTCGCGTAGGGCGGCACCACGGCCGCCAGCGGGGCGATGAACAGGCAAGCGAGGAACAGCACTGCCACCGTCAGCGCCGTCAGGCCCGTGCGCCCGCCCGCCTGCACCCCGGCGGCGCTCTCGACAAACGCGGTCGTACTGGACGTGCCCAGCGCGGCGCCGGCGACGATGGCGGCGCTGTCGGCCAGAAGGGCGCGCGACAACCGCGGCGATTTCTGCTCCGTCAGCAGGCCGGCGCGGGCGGCCACGCCCATCAGGGTGCCGGTGGCGTCGAACAGTTCGACCAGAAAAAACACCAGCACCACGTTGACCACGCCCAGCGCCAGGGCGCCCTTGATGTCCATCTGCAGCAGGGTGGGCGCGAGCGAAGGCGGCGCGGCGAACAGGCCGTGAAACTGGTTGCCGCCGAAGACAAAACTGAGCAGGGTGACGAACACGATGCCGAGCAGGATGGCGCCCCGCACGCGCAGGCGGTCGAGGGTGACGATCAGCAGAAAACCGGCGGCGGCCATCAGGGGCGGGCCCTGGTGCAGGTCGCCCGCGCTGACCATGGTGGCGGGATTGGCTACCACCAGGCCCGCGCTTTTCAGGGCGATCAGGCCCAGGAACAGGCCGATGCCCACGCCGATGGCCGTGCGCAGCGAGGGCGGAATGCCGCGCACGATCAGCTCGCGCAGGCCCAGCACGGAGATCAGCACGAACAGGCAGCCGGACAGGAACACGGCGCCCAGCGCCACCGGCCAAGGTGTGCCCATGCCGCCCACCACCGTGTAGGCGAAGTAGGCGTTCAAGCCCATGCCGGGCGCCATGCCGATCGGGTAGTTGGCATACAGCCCCATGATCGCGCTGCCCAAGGCCGCGGCCAGGCAGGTGGCGACGAACACGGCGTCCTTGGGCATGCCGGCGTCGTGCAGGATGGCGGGATTGACGAACACGATGTAGGCCATCGTCAGGAAGGTGGTCAGCCCCGCCAGCAGTTCGGTGCGCACGTCGCTGCCGTTTTCGCGCAGCTGGAACAGGGATTCAAGGTACGAGGACAAGGGCATGGACAAGGACAAGCGCGGCGCGGCAAAGGCCCAGTATAAGGCAGGCGCAGGGTCAACGATGCCGGCTGCGCGCCGCCACGTGCCAGATCCACCACACCAGCAAGGCTTGCAGGGGCAGACGCACCGTCAACAACGCCAGCATCCACAGGGGTTTGCCGGCCGCCAGCGCATCCTGCAGCATCTGCACATTGGCCGGCAGGACCGCCACGCACAAGGCAATCAGGCCCCAGCCTGCGGCGCGGCGCACGCCAGGCCAGGGCGCCAGCACGCCGATGCCGCCCGCCAGTTCCGCCACCCCGCTGATTGCCACCAGCGCGGCGTGCCATGGCAGCCAGGGCGGCATCACGCCGGCGTAGGCGTCGGGGAACACAAAGTGCAGCAGCCCCGCCACGGTGAAGAACATCGCCAGCAGCAGGCGGCCGGCAGGAATCTTCATGCGCTGATGATTTTCAGGTCCAGCACGCGTTCGATCAGCCACACCATGGCAATCGCCACGATCACGGCCGAGCCGCCAATCAGCACGATCTTGCGGTAGAAGGCGCTGTTACGGGCAGCAAACGCCAGCGGCAGGAACACGGCGACGATGCACAGCTGGCCGATTTCCACGCCCACGTTGAAGCCCACCAGCGAGAGCAGCAGGCTGGTTGCGGGCAGGCCCAGGTCCAGCAGCACGCTGGCGAAGCCCAGGCCGTGGATCAAGCCGAAGGCAAAGGCGGCCACGGCCCGGCGGCGCTGGAACAGGGGCCAGATATTGTTGAGGGCCGCCAGCACCACCGACAGGGCAATCGCCGATTCGACGATCCGCGAGGGCACGGCGATCACGCCCAGCACGGCCAGGCTCAGGGTGATCGAGTGGGCCAGCGTGAACGCAGTGACGATTTTCAGGACGTCGATGCAGGCATGGCGAAAGGACGCGCCAGCCACCCAGCGCCGGCCCTGCAGCACCAGCACGGCCGGCAGCAGCAGGGATAGCAGAAACAGGATGTGATCGAATCCGATCCAGATGTGCCAGATGCCGTGCTTGACGTAGTCGGCGAACTGGGTCCAGCGCGAGGCGCCCGCGATGGCCAGCGCCTGGCGCGGTGCGTCCGGCGTGAAGATGGCGGTGGAGGTGGAAGCGTCGTGCTCCAGGCGCAGCAGTCCCTTGTGCTGGGGATCGATGTCGAACAGCAGGCGGTAATCCACGTCCAGTACGGAGACCTCGGCCGGGCAATCGGCCGCCAGGCGCAGCACGGCGTAGGCGCCGTCGCTGTGGTCGTCCAGCAGATGCTCGGTCACGCGCAGGGGACAGGCGCCGCCATCCTTGACGGCCAGTGAAAGACGCGAGACGGCGTAGGCGGCAATCGCGCCATGGCGGGCCTTGACCTCGTCCCAGGTCAGCTCGCCATTGCCGTCCGCATCCAGGCCGATCGCCATGTCCAGGTCGCGCAGGGCGATGTCCCACTGGCCCGTGACCTGCTTGCCCTGCACTTTCAAGGTGAGATAGCTGTCGCTGGGCTTGTGGGCGAGGGCGGGGACGGCGCAAACCAGCAATAAAAGGCCGAACAGTGCGCGCTTCATGACTGGCCTTTCAACTTCGGCAACAGGGGCGTGAGGGCGCGGTCCTCGATATGGGTGGCGGCGATCCAGTCTTTCGCCGTTTTGCCGGCGGCTGGATCGCCGCTGGCAGCGGCCGATTCGACCAGGATGCGCAGGTCGGCCGGCTCTTTTTGCACGGCCCAGTTGAGCATGGCCAGCTTGACGGCCTTGGCGGCATCGCCCCGCAAGGCCAGTTCGAAGCGGGCCTGCTCGCGCTGGTGCACGGTGTCGCCGCGCAGCATGGCGGCGTCGAAGCGGTCCTTCAGGGCCGCGATCTGGGCCGGCGCTTGCGGCGAGCCGGTCGCCTTCAGGGCCAGGGCGTAGCGCAGCAGCAGGGCATCGACCCGGGTTTTGTCCTTTAAAAGTTGGATGACTTCGGGTGCTCGGCCCCGGTCCAGCAGGTAGTCCGACCAGGCGCCCAGCAGATAGCTGTCCGGCTCTTCCTCCGCCAGCGCCTTGCGATACAGGGCTTCGGCTTCGGTGTCGGCGCCCGCGCGGGCGGCCATTTCCGCCAGCAGGGTTTCGACCCAGCTGGCGATGGCGGGATCGGTGCTGCCGTCGCTGCGCGCGCGCGCCAACGCCAGCTTGAGGCGGGCGTAACTGCCGCGCGCATCGCCATTGACGCTGGCGATATTGGCCAGGCAGGTATCCACCACCAGCTGGGGCGCGCGCGAAACCAGGCGCATGCAGCTGGCCTTCGCACCCGCGTAATCGCCCGTCACCAATTGCACGGTGGCGCGGGTCAGCCAGGCTTGGGCGTCGTCGCTGTCCCGCTTTAACAGGGTGTCGAGGTCCTGCAAGGCCAGGGCGAACTGGTGGGTGCTCTGGCGCAGGGTCGCGCGCAGCACCAGCGCTTCGGCCGGGGGCGCGCTCTGGTTCCACCACGGCGCCAGCGCTGCCTGGGCGTAGCCGAGATAGCGGGGATCGCCTTCGACGCGGGCCTGCTCGATGTAGCGCCGCGCCAGCGCGCCCGCGCGCTGCAGATTGTTCGGGTCTTCGGAGAGGCGCGCGCGCAGTTGCAGCAACTCGCGCTGCACCGGGCTGCTGCGGCCGGGCAGGCGCTCCACCACCTGCTTGCCGTCGGTGGGAATGTGGGGAATGGCGTGGGCGCCGCCGGCCAGCAGGGCCAGTGTGAGCAGGAACGGGCGAAATCGGGAAGCGGCGTAATCCATGAGTCCTTGACGAAAAAAAGCTGGAACCCGCCGCGTGGCGGGGTTCCAGCTATTGTAGATCGGAAATTCCAAAGCGGCCGGTCAGATCGCGATGGGCTCCTTGTCTTCATTGCTGGTGACGGCAATGTTGTCGATGTTGATCGGCTCCGTGGTCGTCTCGGCCGACAGCGACACCTGGCCCTGCACGGCGGCGATGAAGGGATCGATCGGAGGTGCGTCGGTGCCGGGACCGCCCGCTACCGGGTCGCCGCTGTGGTTGCTGCCGCCGCAGGCCGCCAGGACCAGGGCCGCCGCGACCGCCAGGCCGCCCAGCATGGCCGGACTGCGCTTCTTGAAGGTTGTGCTCATTGGAATCTCCTGTTGAAGTGCGGGCGCTTACTGGTTGCCCGGCAACGGGGTGTTCAGATAAGGGAAGGCGGGCTTGAAGTCGGCCGCCGTCTTGCGCACACCATCCGTGAAGGGCAGGCCGCCGGCCGGCGCATCGCCGGGCTTGCAGCCAACCTTCAGGGTGTCGGAAGCGCCGGTGATCTGGCACAGGGCGCCCATTGCTACCCGCACGGACAGGTCGACGACGTCGTCGGCGGGACGACGGCCGTTGGGGAAGCCGGCATTGTCGCCGGCGGCCACGCCCAGCGCATTTTGCGATGCCTGCGGGGTGACGGCGATGCTGGTGTTCAGGCGCATCATCTCTGACGGCGTCACCGTCTTGGGCTGGTTCACGCCCGCGATGCCCGTCAGGAATGCCGCCACCAGATCGCTGCGGGGGAAGTTGGTGGGCGCCTTGGCGGTCGGGAACAGGGTCTCGATCACGGCCGGCAGCACGGGATTGGTGACATAGGTGAGGAACTGGGCGTCGCCGCTTGGCTTGGAGGCATTGAACTTGTCCTTGTCGTCCAGGCCGATCACCACTTCATTGACCAGTGGCATGCCGACGCGCGAGACCTGGGCCCAGGCGCCGCCTTCCTTGCTGGCGTTGTTGAGGCCGGTGCCAGGCGAGCCGTTGATGAGGCGGCCCTGGCGCACGCTGGCGGTGGTGTAGGCGCCGATCACGGGCTCCGTGCCATTGGTCAGGCAGGCAATCGGCGCTTCGATGGCGATCGAGCTGACGTTCTTGTTCTCCAGGTCGTTCTTGTTGCCGCTCACCTCAGGTCCGAGAGGGTTCAGATTGAACAGATCGAAGATCTTGCCCACTGCAATGTAAAAAGGCTCCTTGCGCTGGCCGACGAAGACCTTGCCGTTGCCGCAAGAGCCGAAGGAAACATCATAAATGTGCTGGTTGGCATAGGTTTCATAGCCGCCCGTGCCGCCGAAGGTCTTGTCGCCGATGTTGTCGACCGGCTTGTCGAACTCGCTCACATTGCCCGTCACCGACGTCAGGCGGGTGCGGCCGCCGGCGCGGCGGTCACCCTTGACCATATCGATGGTAAAAGTTTCGCGCACGTTCAGGGAGGCAGGGTTGACGCCGGAAATGGTTGAGGAATTGATCAGCGGAATCAGGACCGACTTGCCGCCGATGGTGAGGGCCGTCTTTTTGGAGGTGGACTTGAAGCGGAACTGGAAGGTGATGTCTTCCTTGCCGTCGCCGTTGTTGTCGACGTGGATTTCGTATAAAGCGTTTTCATCGAACTGGTAAAAGTTCGGACCGCCCTGGGGGTCCTGGAAAGGCTGGTAGTTGGCGATCATGGTGACGTAGCCGTCGCGGCCGGGCGCATAGCTGCGGAACATGTAAAAGTCGGTGCCGTCGACCTTGGGCATCTTGGTGAGGAAGGGCGCTTCGCGGTGGCTCGACGCATGAGCGGGGGCGAAAGCGCCGGCGGCCATCAGGCCGGTCAGAAGGGAGGCCAGCAGCAAGCGTTGGCGTTGGGGGAGTTTCATGGTCCGGTCCTGTCTCGTGGGTTGTAATTAAGGTTTGACGATACTGATAGACCGTCCCGCGCAATGTGAAGTCGCCCACAGATGAATTCGAAAACGTATCAGATGTAAGAATTTGTTAATCCAGCCGCGGCTTCGACGGTTTGCTATGATGCGTCCTTCGCCATCCCGGCCCCCCGCAGCGAGTTTCACCATGCCCAAGAATAAAAAACCGGCCCGCACGGCGCCGCCGCCGCCCGCACCCGACCGTACCGATGAGCTGATCGAAGACCTGGCCGTGCTGGCCGCGGAAGTGGTGGAGGAAGCAGGCGCCGGCGCCGGGGCCAGCGTCCCCCTGCAGAAGATGGACGAACTGCAGAAAATGATCCGCAACGCCCTGCGCAAGAAGCAGGACGAGGTGCTGTATGGGGCGATCGAACACGCCAGTTACGACAACCCCGGCGCCTACGTGCTGCTGCGCGGCGAGATCGAGGAAGCCGCCGCCGCCATCGTGCTGCGCGCGGAAAACAAGCCGCTTGAAGAAATCGACGCCTTCCTGGTGCCCGTGTTCGTCAATTCCGTGGGCGGCGTGCGGCGCGCGGAAACGTTCGCGGATCCGGCCGGCTTCGAATTGTTGCGCGCCAGTTTCCAGGCCGCCGGGCTGGAAAGCGCCGCCGCCACCGTGGTCCTGATCAGCCACCTGTACGACATCGACGAGATCGACGCCCTCAGCTACTGCGAAGTGAACAAGATGCTGCGCGAAGTGGCGGCCACCATGGGCGGCAAAAGCGCGCCGATGCCGATTCTGCAGCGCTCGATCGCGGCCGAGGAGACGCCCCACACTCCCGGCGACGAGGTGACGGAGCTGCGCTTTTTGCTGGGCTTCGTGCGGCGCCGGGTGGACGATCCGGCCTATGCGATTCCCGACGACGAGGCAGGCAGCGAGGCCTGGTTTGACGCACGGATGGAAAAATACCGCGCCTGGACGGCGATGGCGGACGGCCTGCTGCGCGCCTGCATTGCGGCCGACCCGAGCCGGGTGACGCTCAACTTCCTGTTTCAAAACCAGTTCTTCGCCGCCAAGCGCCAGGCCATGGCCGAAGCCGAGCTGCTCAGCCTCATGGCCGAGCTGGGCGAATTGTTCGATGCACATGAACTGGAGCCGGAACAGTGTTCGGCCGTAGTGGGACCGGTTGCGCGCGAGGCTGACATCGCCCTGCGCGTGGCGCTGTACCGCAACGGCGACGCTGCGCCGCTGGCCTCGGTGGAACTGCCCTACGACCTGGGCGACGACCTGGACGAAGCGATCGAGGCTTTATGCGACATTTTGCATAACCTGGGCATGGCCTCCTTGTCGACCGCCGACGGTTTCGCCGCGGATGGCCAGCCCGAGCAGATGGCGCCGTGGACTGCCGAATAATCAGCTGAGGCGGGAATTGGACAGCATCAGCCAGGCGACGGAAATGACGACCATCGCCGTCAGGCTCACGCACGACCAGGTAAAAAACCAGGCTGACAGCAGGCTGGCCTGCAAACCCCGCTCGAACAGCAGGCCGAGGATGAAATCGAACACGGTCAGCACCGACCAGCGCCGCAGATACACGGGCAGGTAGCGGCTCATGTGGCGGTTGTGGCGGGCGGCGGCATGGCGCTCGTAGAGGTTTCTCGCCGCTTCCACGTCGGCGAACATCCAGCTGAAAAACATGAAGCGATAGAGCAGGGTCCTGAAGCGCAGCTCAGGCAGCTCAGGCAGGTCTGCATTGTGGTCGGCCATGAAGCACCTCGCGATTGACGGCTGGCTCCAATATACTCCAGCGGCGGCGGGGAGCACGCCCGTCAGGACAAGGCTTCCATCTGCACTTCCAGCCACACCGCGGCGATGCGGTCGGCATCCTCGTACCCCGCTTCGGCCAGTTCCTCGCCGTGGATGTCGGGATCGATCTCCTCGTAGCGCCAGCGCAGGCCGGGCACGTTCAACAGGCCCGCCAGGCGGCCCAGCAGGGGATCGGCGCCGTCGCTCATCGCCACACCCGTGTAGAGCAACAGGCGCCCGCCAGGTGCCAGCCGGCCGAGGGCTGCCTGAACGATGTCGAAGGAGCGCTGTTCGCCGTGGGCGCCGCCGCCATGGCGCAGGGGCCGGCCCAGCGGGTCGAGCAGATAGGGCGGATGGGCGACGATCAGATCGAAGTCGCCTTCCACTTCGCTGAGCAGGTCGCCGTGCACGGTGCGCACGCGGTGGGCGCCGGCCAGGTCGGCATTCACGGCGGCGAGGGTGACGGCGTTTTCGTTGAGGTCGACCGCCAGCACTTGTGCTTGCGGCCAGTGGCGGGCGATGGCGACGGCGCCTGCGCCGGCGCCGCAGCCCAGTTCCACCGCGCGCCGCACCGGGCCGTGGGCCAGGGCGGGGCGCAGGGCACGCAGGAAGCGGTAGCTGTCGGGGCCGAAGAACACGGCATCGTCTTCCAGGGTGGGATAGGCCGAGTGAAAAAACAGGCGGCCGTCGGCGCTGGCCACGCGCAGCTTGCTGCGCCAGCCGCCCCCTTCGCGGCGCAGGATGCCCGCTTCGTTCATGGCGTTCCAGATGCGGGGATCGAGATCGTCGGCGGAAAAGCGCGCGCTCAGGCCGAAGATGTCGCGCAGGCTGGCCGGTGCGCCGGCAGCGGGGCCGCGCCGCTGCACCACCCGCTGGTGCGAGGCCGCGCTGATGGCCGTGTGGCGGTAGCCGTATGAATTGAGCAGGCGGCCCAGCGCCAGCAGGGCGTGATGGGCGCTGCCGTCGCTAGCGGGCACGCTTGCTGCCGCTGTTTTCACGCCGTGAACAGCTGCGAGAACATGCGGGTGGCCATCAGGCCGGTGGAGCCGTGGTGGCGGGCCGGTCCCATCAAGGCTGTGAGCAGGGCAATCGCCTCTTCCTTGCTGTTCGAGGCCACCACCCGCGCTTCCAGCAGGGACAGTTCGTTGGCCAGCGCCTCCCAGCCGTGTTCGTCGTCCGGGAAGCGGTGGCGGATGATGCCCCGCTCGGCGCTCTCGCGAATGCGCGGGGGCGCGGCTGGCGCCATGTGGATGCGCCGTACCGTACCGCCGGCGCTGGGCCGCGACGACGCCTGGCCCGCGGGCGGCTCGGCGATCCAGTCGGCCAGCAGGGCCAACTCGTATTCAGAGAACAGGCCGGCCAGCGGCGGCGCTGCTTCCTCCGCGCTTTGTTCATCGGCTTCGATCAGGGCCCACAGCCGGCTCTCGCCGGCTGGCGCGCCCCGGCTGATCCAGCCATCGGCGGCCAGGGCCTCGGGCAGCTGGGCCGCAAGTTGGCGATCGGCCAGCCACTCGGCCAGGGTGTGCTCGCCAATTTGCACAGATGCGGCAGGGTGGCCGCCCGGCAGGTGCTTCGCCGCCAGCATCGCCTCCAGCGCGGGCCGCAGCGCAAAACCATCAAGCAGGCGCGCGGTACTGCTGGCCTGGGCATGCAGGCCGTAGCCCGCATCGACCCGGCGCAGGAAGGCCGCCGCTTGCGCGGCATCGGCCGGCGTCAGGTTGCGCAGCGCCTCCAGTGCGAGGCGGGCGTGGCCCGTGACGCTGTTGTCGGTGGTGACGTGCAAAGTGAAATAGTAGGGATCGATGCCCAGTTCGTTCAATTCGTAGGCGGCCACCTGCGTGTCCAGGTCGGCCCGCTCGGCGCCCAGGTTGTAGCCGACCAGTTCGGGGAAGTAGCGCTCGGGGTGGTGCGCCAGCGCCAGCTGGGTGAGGCCGGCCTCGAAATGGTGCTCGTCCAGCTGCTGCCAGCCGGTGCAGCCATGGGCGTCGATCAGCTGCTGGAAAATCACCACGTGGTTCTTGTCCGGCACGCCGTTGCCCAGTTCCTCCAGGTAGGTGGCGATCAGGGGACGCAGGGCCGGCTCGTCCCAGCGGGCCAGCGCGCCATACAGCCAGGCGCCGTCGGTCAGGCGGCTTGGCGCGATGGCGCTCAGATAGTGCAGGGCGTGGGCGCGGCCGCCGAACAGGCGGC
>JACXTT010012358.1_pt1 | contig 11335 bp, 9 predicted proteins | sample 9270951 | NCBI WGS metagenome assembly JACXTT01 (sample SAMN15532306, study PRJNA645909) | rock metagenome | isolation source: weathered quartz diorite | place: Puerto Rico | collected 2017-06-21 | reverse complement strand
GCACCCTGATCACGCCGAAGCTTCAAGCGGCCGGGTGGGAAAGTGATCCCCATTCCATCACCGAGCAACGCACGTTCACGGATGGGCGCATTGTCGTTCATGGGAACACCGCACGCCGTCGTCCCGGCAAACGCGCCGATTACATCCTCCGGTACACGCGCGACTTTCCCATAGCCGTCGTCGAGGCAAAACCGGAAGACCAATTGGCTGCGCAAGGACTTCAGCAAGCGAAGGAATACGCGGAAATCCTCGGTCTGAAGTTCGCTTATGCAACCAACGGCCTCAGTATCATCGAGTTCGACTTCATTACCGGAAAGGAACGCGAACTTTCGACGTTCCCGACACCGGGCGAACTATGGACGCGCCTTCGCGCCGCGGTGAATCTCACAGATGGCCTTCTGGCTCAACGTCTCCTGACGCCCGCCAATCTCACGACGGGAAAAGACCCGCGCTACTATCAACAGATCGCCATCAACCGGACCGTGCAGGCCATCCTCCAGGGCAAGCGCCGCGTGCTGCTGACAATGGCCACCGGCACAGGTAAGACCGTCGTGGCGTTTCAGATCTGTTGGAAACTGTGGTCCTCGAAGTGGAATGCGAAAGGCGACCCAACGCGCAAGCCGCGCATCCTTTACCTCGCCGATCGCAACTTCCTCGTGGACGATCCGAAAGACAAGATCTTTGCGCCGTTCGGCGACGCGCGTTGGAAGCTTGAAGGTGGCATGGTGACCCACGGTCGCGAACTGTACTTCTCCACCTATCAATCCATAGCCGAAGACGAAAATCGTCCCGGGCTTTACAAAGAATTCGCGCCTGACTTCTTCGACCTCATCATTGTGGATGAATGTCATCGCGGCAGCGCGAAGGAGAAAAGCAATTGGCGCGAAATACTCGATTACTTCCAGCCCGCCTACCAGCTTGGCATGACCGCGACGCCCCTGCGCGATGAAAACCGGGACACTTACCTGTATTTCGGCAATCCCATTTACACATACAGTCTCAAGCAGGGGATCGACGATGGGTTCCTCGCGCCGTATCGCGTTCATCGCATCGTCACGCAATGGGACGCCGCCGGCTGGCGGCCCAGCAAGGACGACTTGGATCGCTACGGGCGGGAGATTCCCGACGAAGTTTACACCACCGCCGATTTCGAACGCCGTGTCGCCTTGCGCTCCCGCACGCAGGCCGTCGCCAGGCACCTGACGGAGTTTCTGAAAAAGACCGACCGCTTTGCCAAGACCATTGTCTTTTGCGTGGACCAGGAACACGCCTCCGAGATGCGCACCGCGCTCAACAACCTGAACGCCGACCTCGTTGGATCTTCCCTCGCCCCCATCGGGGGAGAGGGTCAGGGTGAGGGGGCAACGCTCGGCGGCTATCCCGATTACGTCTGCCGCGTCACCTCCGACGAGGGCGACATCGGACGCGGCCACATGCAACGGTTTCAGGACGTGGAGACGCGCACGCCCGTCATCCTCACCACCTCGCAACTGCTCACCACCGGCCTCGACGCGCCTACCTGCCGCAACGTCGTGCTCGTGCGCCTCGTCAACTCGATGGTCGAGTTCAAGCAAATTATCGGGCGTGGCACACGCGTGCGCGACGATTACGGCAAGCTTTGGTTCAACATCCTCGACTACACCGGCACAGCCACACGCAACTTCGCCGACCCGGCATTCGACGGCGATCCCGCCTTCGTCACCCAGGAGGAAATCGACGAACAGGGGCGCTCCAAAGCCAGCGAAGTGCTGACGCCAGAAGAGCCGGAGGACACCGCAGGTGTCCTAGGCGACTCCCTCTCCGCTGCGACCGGGGAGAGGGCCGGGGGTGAGGTGTCGACCTCCGTACACTCCGACCGTCGCAAATTCTACTTCGACGGTGGCCAGGTCGAAATCGCAGCCGAACTCGTCCACGAACTCGATGCCGACGGCAAACAACTCCGCGTCGTCAAGCTCACCGACTACACCGCCGAGAAAGTGCGAACACTCTGCGCCAGCCCGGACGAACTGCGCGCGCGCTGGGCCGATGCCGGCCAGCGCGCCGACATCATCCACCAACTCGCCGAGCGCGGCATTGTGGGAGGTGCAACTTGCACTTTCGCGGAGCTCGCCGCGCAAGCGGGCCAGCCGGACGCCGACCCGTTCGACCTGCTGTGCCATCTCGCCTTCAACGCGCCTGTGCTCACCCGCCGCCAGCGCGCCGACCGCGTGAAGAAGCAGCAGGCCGCCTTTTTCAACTACCTCGGCCCGGAAGCCCGCGAAATCCTGGACGACCTGCTGGAAAAATACGCCAGCGACGGCGAACTCCAATTCACGCTGCCCGACGTGCTGAAAGTTCCGCCCATTTCCCAACGTGGGAACGTAAACGAAATCATCGGCAAATTCGGCGGCGCAGACCAACTCCGCACTGCCGTCAACCAACTCCAATCGCTGCTGTATGAGGCATGAGAGGAAAATGTGTCCAGTCCCCCCGGCGACGAAAATGTCTATACCTGTGGACGCATGTGTCCAGACCAGTGACGACACACTTGAGAACATGAACAGGTTTATTAGAAGCAGCGCGCCGATTTGCTGAACAAGTCCGCGCTGCCTATTCTGCCAGCGTGAATAGCAAACAGAACAACAAGTATCCGTTCGCCAAAAAGTGGGCGGCTGAACTGGAAAGCGATGGGCATGTCCAGATCAGCACTTTTTTCCTGGAGAACTACCACCGACTCAAGCCGTATTCCCTCACTCACGGCGAAGCGATGTTCGTTGTCCACTTGATGCAGCACAAGTGGGGAGAGGCAGCCCCATATCCGGGCTACAAGACGATTGCCAAGCGCATGGGCGTCTCAGACAAGACAGCCCGTCGGCTCGCCAAAAGCCTAGAGGATAAGAAATACCTCGTCCGGGAAATTCGTCAGGCTAACACAAATCGATTTCACCTGACGAAGCTGATGGCCGCGCTCGTCGGGTTGAAGAAGACAGCAAAGCCGAAGGAGAAGAAATGAGCCTGCCCGCTCCGGACAACTTCGGCGATTACCTCGTCTTCGTGGACGAGAGCGGCGACCACGGATTGGCGCGGGTTGATCCGGGCTATCCAATGTTCGTGCTGGGGTTCTGTTTGTTCTCGAAGGCGGATTATGTGGATCGAGTCGGCCCGGCGTTGCAGCGGTTGAAATTTCGTTTTTGGGGGCATGACGAACAGGTATTGCACGAACACGAGATTCGAAAGCCAAACAAGAATTATGGCTTTCTGTTTGACCCGGCAAAGCGGACGGAATTTCTGAACGCGGTGAGCAAGCTGGTGGACGAGGCGGCTTTTCAACTCGTGGCGGCGGTCATTCGCAAAATCGAGTTTGCCAAACAGTATGCGCTGCCGGCGAATCCCTACGACTTGGCGCTGGAGTTTGGGCTGGAGCGGATGTTTCTGGAACTGAACAGTCGCGGTCAGGCGGGCAAGGTCACGCACGTCGTTGTGGAGAAACGCGGCGAGAAGGAGGACAACCAGCTTGAACTGGCGTTCCGCCGGATTTGCGCAGGCGCGAACGCACTGAACCAGCGGCTGCCCTTTGAACTGGTGATGATTCCCAAGGCGTCTAACTCGACGGGTTTGCAGATTGCCGATTTGGTGGCGCGCTCCGTCGGCATCAAGCTGCTGCGCCCCACGCAACCGAACCGCGCGTATGACATCGTAGCGAAGAAATTCCGTCGCAGTCCGGCGGGCGAAACGAAAGGATGGGGCTTGAAGGTGTTTCCTTGAAATGCGAAGGGCCTCCGGCATTGCCAGAGGCCCAACGCCGACCGGAAATTTCCAGTCCGACTTGAGCAAAACATGCCCGTGATGAACAGAACCGTCAATTCCGCAAGATTTGATGTCTAAAGCCACGACAATAACCCAACCCACAACCGCCCAATCCCTCGGCGCGCTCCTGAAATCCGCGCGCGACATCATGCGCAAGGACAAGGGCCTCAATGGCGACCTCGACCGCCTGCCGATGCTCACCTGGATTATGTTCCTAAAATTCCTCGATGACCTGGAATTTCAGCGCGAGGACGAGGCCAAGCTGGCCGGGAAGAAATTCAAGCCCGCCATCGAACCGCCCTATCGCTGGCGCGATTGGGCCGCCAAATCCGACGGCATCACCGGCGACGAACTGCTCGCCTTCATCAACAGCGAAGAGACGACCCTCCCGTCTCCTGGCGGAGGGCCACCAAAACGGAGCGCGGGCCTGTTCCGTTACCTGCGCACGCTCACCAGTTCCAACGGCGACGACCGGCGCGATGTCATCGCCACTGTGTTCAAGGGGGTGGATAATCGCATGAAGAGCGGTTACCTCCTGCGCGACGTCGTCAACAAGATTGCCGGCATCCATTTCACCTCCAGCGACGAATTGCACACGCTGGGGGCGCTCTACGAATCCATGCTCCGCGAGATGCGCGATGCGGCGGGCGATTCCGGCGAGTTTTACACCCCGCGCCCCGTCGTGCGCTTTATGGTCACCGTCACTGATCCGCGCCTCGGCGAAACCGTGCTCGACCCCGCCAGCGGCACGGGCGGCTTCCTTGTCGAGGCTTACAATCATCTGGCCAGACAGGTGAAGACCGTGGCCGACCGGCGGGTCTTGCAGGAAAAATCGTTGGCGGGCTGCGAACCGAAACCGCTGCCGTACCTGCTCTGTCAGATGAACCTGCTATTGCACGGACTCGACGCGCCGCAGATTGATCCCGGCAATGCTCTCCGCCACAAGCTCACCGACATCGGCGAGCGCGACCGCGTGGACGTGATCCTCACCAACCCGCCCTTCGGCGGCGAGGAGGAGCGCGGCATCCAGGGCAATTTCCCCGAGGACAAACAAACGGCAGAGACTGCCCTCCTTTTTCTTCAACTCATCATGCGGAAGCTGCGCAAGCATTCCCTCTCCGCTCTGGGGAGAGGGCCAAAGGGTGAGGTGCTCCCGGCGCGCGCTGCCGTCGTCGTACCCAACGGCACTTTGTTCGGCGATGGCGTGTGTGCGCGCATCAAGGAGGAACTGCTGAAAGAGTTCAACCTGCACACCATCGTCCGGCTGCCCAACGGAGTGTTCGCGCCCTACACCAGCATCCCGACGAACATTTTGTTCTTCGACCGCTCCGGCCCGACGCGCGAAGTCTGGTATTACGAACAACCGCTGCCCGAAGGCCGGAAGAACTATACCAAAACCGCGCCGATCCAGTTCGAGGAATTCGCCGGCGTCATCGCATGGTGGGACCAACCTGGTCCTGGCACCAAGCGGGAAGAAAACGACAGCGCGTGGAAAGTATCCGCCACCGAGTTGCTGGCGAATGGTTGCAACCTCGACCGCAAGAACCCCCGCGCCAGAGAAGACATCACCCACCTGCCGCCCGAACAACTCGCCGCCGACATCCTGAAAAAGGAACAACGCATCGCGGAAATCATGACCAAGATTCAAGTGCTGCTGAAAAAACCGTGACGCCCGCAACGCCAAAATCCGACGGCCTGATTCCATTGCACGGCGGCTACCGAAAGCTCAAGAGCTTTCAGGTGGCGCAGCTCGCTTACGACGTGACCGTTCGGTTTTGTGACCGCTACGTCGAGAAACGCGGCCGCACTCACGACCAGATGGTGCAGGCGGCGCGTTCGGGCGTGCAGAACATAGCGGAAGGCAGCCAGTCCAGCGGCACATCCAAGAAGACCGAACTCAAGCTCACCAACGTGGCCCGCGCCAGCTTGGAAGAACTGCGACTGGACTACGAAGATTTTCTCCGGCAGCGCGGTCTGGCGCTCTGGCCGCCGAATCACCCGGCACTCATGCGTTTCAAGGCTCGGCGTTGTGCCACGCTGGAGGAGGTTCGGGCCTGGGTGGAGGAGGAGCGTACTAATAACAGGACGAACACAGACCGACACGGACAGACAAAGACGAAATCGTCCGTGGCAGACCGTGAGCGTCCGTGTCAGTCTGTGCCGCGCTCCGAAGAACTCGTGGCCAATGCGGCGCTCTCCCTGCTGAACCTCGCCTGCTATTTCCTCGACCGCCAACTGGCGGCGCAGGCCGCGGCCTTTGAAAACGAGGGCGGCTTCACTGAAAGGCTCTACCGCGTGCGCAGCCAGAAGCGCACCGGGCTGGGAGGCGCGCGATGAAACCGTGGCCCAAGAATGAAGACAGGATTAACAGGATGAACAGGATAAAAAGCCAGTCAGCGTCCGACCTGATGCAATCCCATCCTGGAAATCCTGTTCATCCTGTCAAAACTCCGTGGCCCAAGGTCAGGCTGGGGGAGGTGCTGCGGCATCGGAAGGAATTCATCACCATTGATGACCTGACGAATTACAAACGCCCGCGCGTCCAACTTCACGTTAATGGGATCGTGCTTCGCGACGAAGTCCCCGGCGCACGCATTAAAACAAAGACGCAACAGGTTTGCCGCTCTGGAGAATATCTCGTCGCCGAAATAGACGCGAAGGTCGGCGGCTTTGGTATCGTGCCGGAATCGCTCGATGGCTCAATCGTCAGCAGCCACTACTTCCTTTTCGTAATTGACGAGTCAAAGCTTGACCGCCGCTTTCTGGATTTCTTCATTCGTACGCCAGCGTTTCGAGAGCAGGTCGCTGCACAAGGCTCCACGAACTACGCAGCGATTCGTCCCACACATGTGCTCGGCTACGAAATCCCGTTGCCGCCATTGGCGGAGCAGCGACGGGTGGTGGCGCGGATTGAGGAACTGGCCGCCCAAATCCACGAAGCCCGCACCCTCCGCCACCAAGCCACCGAAGGAGCCGAAGCGCTTTTGCGTTCGATAATTACGCATGACGAGCAGGCGAAGCCGACGCCGATGCGAGAATTGGTCAAGCTGCGTTCGCCAGACGTCACAGTGCGCGCCGAGGAGACTTACCAGTTCGCAGGCGTCTATTGTTTCGGGCGCGGCGTATTCAGAGCCGCACGAAAATCGGGAATGGACTTCGCATATCCACGCCTTACACGTCTCCGCGCTGGAGAATTTGTCTATCCGAAGCTAATGGCATGGGAAGGTGCGCTCGGAGTTGTGCCGCCAGAATGTGACGGCTGTGTTGTCTCAACAGAGTTTCCCGTTTTCGAAGTGAACGAGAACCGCTCTCGCCAGCGATTTCTGGCCAGACCGAAGGTGTGCGGAAATGAGTGTCGAGGACTTCGTGAAGCACCACGGGCACGAACGTTCGTCGTCGGAGATTAAACCCGCAGGATTTTCTGGACTACGAAATGCCTCTGCCTTCGCGGGAGACGCAACTGACTTTGCGAAGAGTCAGAGCGGAGGTGGACGCGCTGAAGCACCTGCAAGCCGAGACCGCCGCCGAGTTGGACGCCTTGTTGCCCGCCGTCCTCGACCGTGCCTTCAAAGGAGAATTGTGATTCTCCGAACAACAACTATTACGCTGGGTCTGTCTCTCCTGCTCCCCTTGGCGCTGCGTTCAGCGGATTGGCCGCAGTTTCGTGGTCCCTTGGGGAATGGGATCTCTCCGGAGAACAAAGCCCCGCTCCACTGGGGACCGCGAACAAACGTCCTGTGGAAGGTGGCTCTGCCGGGGCCAGGCAACAGCAGCCCCATCGTTTCGGATGGGCGCGTCTTCATCACCTGTGCGCAGGAGGAGGGCAGGAAGCGAAATCTGTACTGCTTCGACCGCCGGGACGGCAAGCAACTTTGGATGCGGACGGTCGGGTTCCCCGTCGTTGAGCCGACGCACAAATCGAATCCCTATTGCGCCTCGACTCCAGTCGCCGACGGCACGCGCGTGGTCGTCTGGCACGGTTCAGCCGGCGTCTTTTGCTACAACTTCGCCGGGAAGGAACTTTGGAAAACGGACCTTGGTGAAGTGCGCAATGAATGGGGCTACGGTTCCTCTCCCATCCTCCATCGTGGGAAGATTATTTTGAACTTTGGTCCGGGCGACCGGGCCTTTCTGGCGGCGCTGAATCTGAAGACCGCCAAACTGCTGTGGAAATTTGACGAACCCGGCGGTCCAAAAACGGTTCTCAAAGGGAACAGCGGTTCGTGGTGCACGCCGATCGCCGCCAAGATTGGAGGCAAGGATCAGATCCTTTGCAGCATGCTCACGCGGGTGGTCGCCTGCGATCCGACGACTGGTGAGTGCTTGTGGTTCTGCGAGGGATTGGCGGAGCCGTTGGCTGATCTGGTCTATCCTTCGCCCGTGGTCTGCGGCGACATCGGCGTGGCGTTCACCGGGTGGGTCAACGGACCCACGATTGCCTTCAAACTGGGCGGAACTGGAGACGTGACCGCTTCAAACCGGTTGTGGCTGGAGAAGCAACCGCAACGCATTGGCTCAGGAGTCGTCGTCGGGGAGAATGTGTTCATCGTCAACGCCGGACCGGGGACGGCTCAGTGCCTGGAATGCCGGACCGGAAAAATCCGGTGGAGCGAACGGCTCGAAGGCGGCGAAGCCTGGGGTTCAGTTGTGATGGCGGCCGGGCGGCTTTATGTCACGAGCCGGAGAGGCGTCACCACCGTCTTTCGCCCTGACCCGGAGAAACTCGAGGTTTTGGCGATGAACGATCTGGGCGAACCGAGCAACGCGACGCCGGCCATCTCCGCCGGGCAGGTTTTTCTGCGCACCGACAAGCACCTTTACTGCATCGCGGAGGATTAAGCCACGAACGTGACATGCACGACAGTCGAGCGTCAACGATGTTGCCAGTTAAGGCGAACAGTTTTGCGCAACGCCGGATCGTGGCCGAGCTGGACGCGTTGCAAGCAGAGATGGACGCGCTGAAACGCCTCCAAACCGAGACCGCCGCCGAGTTGGACGCCCTGCTCCCCGCCCTCCTCGACCGCGCCTTCAAAGGAGAACTGTGATACTTCGCGCGACAACTCTTGCGCTTGGTCTGTCATTGCTGCAGCCCTTCACTCTACGCTCAGCGGATTGGCCCCAGTTCCGCGGGCCGAACCGCGATAGTGTCTGGAATGAAGCCGGCATTCTGCAAACTTTTCCGGCCGAAGGATTGAAAGTGCGATGGCGGGCGCCGGTGGGGGCGGGATTCTCTTCACCCGTCGTGGCCAGGGGCCGCGTCTATCTCACTGATTCGGAATTGCTGAAGCCCAAGGCGTGGGAACGCGTTCACTGTTTTGACGAGAAAACCGGGAAGCGGCTCTGGACCTTTCGCGATGAAGTGGACTACGGCAAAGAAGCGTTCGATCAAGCGAAGCACGACAGCCCGCCGGGGCCGTGTGCGACACCCATTGCCGATGGCCGTCGGGTGTTCGCGCTGAGCGTGACGGGCGATCTGGTGTGCCTGGACGCGCGCAAAGGCACGCTGGCGTGGAAGAGGATTCTCAGCAAAGATTACAATTTGATCGAGCAACCGAACCTCACGGCCTGCCCGTTGATCGAACAGAGTCTGCTGATCGTCGTCATTGGCGGCAAGCCGGGCGCGTGCGTCGTCGCTTTCGACAAGCGCACGGGCCATGAAATCTGGCGTGCGCTCGACGATCCGCCACGTGCGTTCAGTTCGCCCATCGTCATCAGTGCCGGCGGGCAAAGGCAATTGATCGTGTGGACGCCGAAAGCGGTGACTTCGTTGAATCCCGCCACGGGACGGATCTGGTGGCGAGAGGAACTCGTAACTCGCGAAGATTACGCAGTCGCGACTCCGGTGCATCGCGGCAACCAGCTTCTGGTCAGTGGACTGATGTTTCAACTCGACCGGAACAGACCGGCGGCGTCCGTGCTCTGGCCGGAGACGAAAACCTTGTCGCTCCGGGTACTGAGCCACACGTGCATGCCGCTGATCCTGGGCGAGCATGTGTTCGCCGGCAAGATGGGTGGCCGTCTGGTCTGCCTGGAAGCGCGCACCGGCAAGCAGGTCTGGGAAACCGACAAAGTGACCGGTCTGGCTAATGCCGCAACGATTCATCTAACGCCCAACGGTCATTCCGTTCTGATTTTCACGGACCAAGGCAACCTGATGCGCGCCCGGCTTGATGGGGAGGGTTATCGTGAACTGAGCCGCGTCCGCCTGATCGAGCCGGATTACCAATTTGGCGATAGAAAGGTAGTCTTTGCTCCGCTCGCCTTTGCCAACCGGCACGTGTTTGCTCGTAACGACCGTGAACTGATCTGCGCGTCCCTGGCGGCCAAGCCATAAACAGCCCAGAGAAATGGCAGTGCTGAAATGAGTGTTTCGAGTAAACCAATGGACGCGTTGCAGGCGGAGTTGGACGCGCTGAAGCGCCTGCAAGCCGAGACGGCCGCTGCGTTGGACGCCGCTGCTCTCCGCTCTCCTCGACCGCGCATGGACTCCCTCGCCTCCCGCTCGGTCGGGCTGCGCCCTTTCGCTACGCGAGATTCGTCTCTCGCATGCCCAATGCGCTCGGCTCAAAGGTGAATTGAGATGCCGGACTCCATCAGCAGCGCTGGGCAAAGCGAAATATGGCTGCCGCCTGGTTAGTCGAGTAGAATAGAAGCGCCGATGGAATTGAGAACCCAGGCAATCCTTGGGTTGCTGGCTCTGGCTCTCGTTGTCAACGCGCCGGGTGCTGACGTCGTTTCCATCTGGGGCGGCGCGCGCGGCACGGTGGTGCGCAAATCAGACGGCACGGTCTGGACTTGGGGGGCGAATTTCGGCGGCAAGCTGGGAGTCGGCCTTTCCATGTCCAACCTCAATCGGGTGCTCGTGCCAATGGAAGTTCACGGTCCAGGCGATGTCGGTTTTCTTAATTCCGTCAGCGCTATCATGGGCGGCGAAGTCCATAACATCGCCCTGAAGGCGGACGGCACGGTTTGGGGTTGGGGAAATAATTTTTTTGGTCAAGTGGGCAACGGCACGACTAACGATGCGTCCACGCCGGTGCAGACCAGCGTCCTGAATTCCGTCGTCGCACTTGGTGGTCGCGGTTATCACACGCTGGCGATTGAAGCCGATGGCTCGGTTTGGGGCTGGGGCTGGAACAACGCCGGCGAGCTCGGCGGCGGAACGACCAACGCGACGACCGTGCCGGTGAGAGTGGCTGGTCTCACCAATCCCGCTGCCGTGTCCGCGGGCTACAAGTTCAGCATTGCGTTGATGACAAACGGCACTGTTTTCCAATGGGGACATGGCCGCGTCATCGCGAACAGTTTCAATCCCGTTCAAGTTCCGGGCCTGTCGAACATCATCGCGATTTCAGCGGGATGGGATCACGCGCTGGCGCTCAGGTCGGATCACACCGTTTGGACGTGGGGACAAAACAACTACGGCGAAATCGGAGACGGCGGCGCCGTCAATCGCACAAATCCGGTGCAAGTCACAACGTTGAGCAACATCATCGCCGTTTCGGGCGGCGACTGGCCCTCCTCGGCGCATGATTCCAGCGGGATGATT
>JACXTT010012357.1_pt1 | contig 11336 bp, 12 predicted proteins | sample 9270951 | NCBI WGS metagenome assembly JACXTT01 (sample SAMN15532306, study PRJNA645909) | rock metagenome | isolation source: weathered quartz diorite | place: Puerto Rico | collected 2017-06-21 | reverse complement strand
GCGGTCGGGGGCAACCTGGGGCTGGGGCTGCTCAAGGTCGCCTTGGCCACGTTTGGACGCATGGCGGGTTGACGGCCGTCGCGGCGACCGGCGACCGGTTCAGGGAACTGTCGCGCCGCTGTGCTAGTCTTTTCAGACACGCATTGCGAGGAGGTGGATCATGGCGAGTGAGTCCCGTTCCGGCCTGAAGGCTTTCGTGCAGACCGCGCCCCAGGCGGGCCGCTATGTCTGGATCATTTCACTGGTCGATTTCAATGCCCAGCAGATTCGGCGCACCATTGTCTCTGACGATACGTTCACGACATCCGACGCCGCGCGCGTCGCTGGAGACGCCGAATTGAAGGCCATGGCCGCGGACCACTAGTCCACCGCGCCGTTGCGCCGAGGCACGGCGGCTTTGCCTGGATACCCTTTCTTACAGCAGGAGCGCTCCTGCCAGCGTTAGACTTGACGCACATTTACAAGAAAGGGTTTCCATGACGAATCGTTCCCGCGTCCTGCCGCGTGCGGTCCTGCTTGCGGCCTTCCTTTGCGGCGGTCTTGGCGCAGGCCTCCCGGCGCAGGCCCAGGTCTCGGTCAATATTGCCATTGGCGTGCCGCCGCCGGCGCCGGTCTACGAGGTCGTGCCCGCGCCGCGCCCCGGCTATGTCTGGGCGCCGGGCTACTGGGACTGGGACGATCACTACCACAAGCATGCGTGGAAGCAGGGGCGCTGGGAGCGTGAGCGGCCGGGCTATGCCTACGAGTCTCCGCGCTGGATCCAGTCGCGCGACGGCTGGGTTCTGGTGCCTGGCCGCTGGGACGATCACCGCGGCAAGGACAAGGGGCCCAAGGGCTATCACTGCCCGCCGGGCCACGCCAAGAAGGGCGAATGCTGAGGCAATGCCGGGTGCCAGGCTGAGGCCGCAGTCTTCAGGGTGACAGATGTGCGGCATGCCATGCTACGATCCCCGCGGCGGTGGTGCGACGCGCCTGCGGGCCATCTGGCCCGCCTGCAGCCGACACGGAGAGAAGGACCATGGCAAAGCATGTTTTCACGCGTGCTCAGTATCTCGACATCCTCAATGACAGCTTGCGCAACCATCCGGGATGGCGGCCCGGCATGGCTTTCGTGTTCCTGCCGCCAGGCGCCGATGCAAGCCAGGCAACGGCCGTGGGATGTACGGGCCCGCTCGAGGCCATTCCGGTGTATGCGGAGATCCAGCGCGTGGCGGCGGACCTCATCGAGGTGAAGGAAGCGCTCTAGCGCAGCGCGGGCGGTAGCCCTGACTGCGCTGCGCACGAGCCTTACTCTTCGTCGTCCTCGTCTTCCCCGTCTTCCTCATCTCCAAGGAATTCGCGGCGCAACATCCAGTTGGCGATCGCTTCGTCGCAGATTTTCTTGAACTTCTGGCGGTCCGGCATCTTGTCGAACATCGAGAAGCTGACCAGCGCCATGCCGGCATCGGTGATGTAGAACATGCGGCGCGGGTCGTCGGGGTGGACGATGCGTCCGTCGATGCCGCCTTCGTCACTGTCGGCCGGCATGTCTTCGAGCTCGACCACACGGCACGTGAAGCGCGGGCTGCGCGTGTGGGTCAGGTATTCGAACTCGTCGTGCAGGACCTCTCCGCCCCGGCCAGCGGCGATCGCGAAACCCCAGATGAAGCGCGGCATCGGCAGGTCGGACAGGTCTTCAATCTCGTCCATGGTGTTCTCCGTGTTGCAAGTGCCCGCATTATCGCCCGGAATGCCGTTGCCACAAATGGCGGCGACAGCGGGCTGCGCTATCGCACCGCGCGGCACCCGCCCCGCATGGGCGGATTGGCGTGCGTCTGCATCAGGTCGCGCAACGTGCCCTCGTCGCCCTTGGTCCACCATTCGTAGCGGCCGCCCACGTAGCGCGCGCCGGAGCCGCTGACCACACTTACCGCCAGCACGGGCTTGCCTTCCAGCCGCAGGATGGCCGCCTGATTGTCGGGGCTGTTGAAGTAGCGCACGGTCAGCGTCCTGGCGCCGTCGCACTGGTACCGCACGGTGCGAACGTCGGCAAAGCGCACGCTGTCGATGCCCGGGGCCCCGGCAGCGCAGGCAGCACTGCTGGCGCACAGGGCCAGCAGCAGGGCGGGGAGGGTGAACGGCTTCGGGTAGTGGATCATGTCGGTGGTCCCGTCAGGAACGTGGGCGGCGGCGGCCGGCCGGTTCAGGCAAGCATGTACCTGGCGGCGAGCTTGCGGAAGCTTTCCACTTCGCCGGCCTGCCAGGCTGCGTCGTGGTCCAGTTCCTCGGCAAGGACGGCCGCCACGCGCGGCGCGGCCGCCAGGGCCGCGCGGGCGTCCAGGAATAGCGCGCGATTGCGTCGGGCCAGCACATCCTCGACGCGGCGCGCGAGTTCATGGCGCGCGGCAAAGCGCACGTGGGCCTCGGTCAGCCCCGCCGTGGGGGCCAGGAAGTTGTCGTTGCCGGGCAGGGCGCGCAGTGCCGGCAGGTCGTTGCCATAGTAACGGTCGGGCGAGACCGAGTTGGGCGCCGGCAGATCCGCGGGCAGGCCGCTGGCGCCGTGCAGGGCCAGGTCGGCCGTCACGCAGGGCGCGGCGCGCAGCATCTGGCGCTGGATCGCCGTCTGGATGACATCCTCGGCCATCTTGCGGTAGGTGGTCCACTTGCCGCCGGTCACCGTGATCAGCCCGGCGCGCGACACCACGATGGTGTGCTCGCGCGACAGCGAAGCGGTCGAGGCCTCGCCGGTTGCCTTGACCAGCGGCCGCAGGCCGGCCCACACGCTGGTGACGTCGGCACGGCCCGGGTCGCGGGCCAGGTAGCGCGAGGCGGTATCGAGGATGAAGTCGATGTCATCGACGCTGGCATCGGGCTCCAGCGGCAGGTCCTTGCGCGGCGTGTCGGTGGTGCCGACGATCGTATGCCCGTTCCAGGGCACCACGAACAGCACGCGGCCGTCGTCGGTCTTCGGGATCAGGACGGCGCGGTCGCCCGGCAGGAAGCTGCGCGGCAGCGTCAGGTGCACGCCCTGGCTGGGCACGACCATGGTGCGCGCCTGGCCGTCCTCCATCTGGCGGATGGCGTCCACCCACACCCCGGTGGCATTGATTACGCAGTCGGCGCGCAGGCGGAAGGTGGCATCGCCGAGCGCATCGCGCACGGTCACGCCGCTGATCACGCCGCCCTGCTGCGACAGGCCGGTTACCCGCAGGTAATTGATGGCGGTGCCGCCCACGTCGAACAGCGTGCGCATCAGCGCGATGGCCAGCCGGGCGTCGTCGAACTGGCCGTCGAAGTACAGGTTGCCGCCGCGCAGCGGGCGTCCGCCCACGTGCTCGGCCAGCGTCGGCGCAGCGGCCAGCACCTCGCGATGGTTCAGCCAGCGGCTGCCGTCCAGGTTCAGGCTGCCGGCCAGCATGTCGTACAGTTTCAGGCCGATGCCATAGAACGGCTGGTCGAAGAGCTGGTAGGCCGGTACGACAAAGCCCAGCGGCCACACCAGGTGCGGCGCGTTGCGGGCCAGCAGCCCGCGCTCATGCAGGGCTTCGCGCACCAGGCTGATATTGCCCTGCGCCAGGTAGCGCACGCCGCCATGCACGAGCTTGGTGGCCTTGCTCGACGTGCCCTTGGCGAAGTCGGCCGCTTCGACCAGCAGCGTGCGGTATCCGCGCGAGGCCGCATCGACAGCCGTGCCCAGGCCGGTGGCGCCGCCGCCGATGACGATCACGTCCCAACGGGGCTCCCGTTCCAGGCGCGCGAGCAGGGCGGCGCGGGAGGGCGGCTGGATCGGGGTGGGGACGTTCTGCATGACACGTTCGGGTAGTGGATGAGAGCTTGGGCGGCGCCGCAATCAGGACTTCAGGGCTTCAGGATTTCGCGGCGCCAGCGGCTTCTTCGTCTTCGCGAGCCCAGTCGCGGGCCCGTTCAACGGCGCGATGCCAGCGGCTCAACTGGTGGGCGCGTGCATCACTGGACAGGTTGGGCTCGAAGCGCCGTTCCACCTGCCATTGCAGCGCGATCTGCGCCGCGTCGCTCCAGTACCCGGTAGCCAGCCCGGCCAGGTAGGCGGCACCCAGCGCGGTGGTTTCGGTGACGCGCGGGCGCACCACGGTCGTGCCGAGCAGGTCGGCCTGCATCTGCATGAGCAGATCGCTGCGCGAGGCGCCGCCATCCACGCGCAGTTCGGCCAGCGAGATGCCGGCATCCTTCTGCATGGCGTCGAGCACGTCCACGCTCTGCAGCGCGATCGACTCGAGCGCGGCGCGCGCGATCTGCGGACGGCCGGTGCCGCGCGTCATGCCGACCAGCGTGCCGCGCGCGAAGGCATCCCAGTGGGGCGCGCCCAGGCCGGCAAAGGCCGGTACCAGCACCACGCCGCCGGTGTCGCTGCACTGTTGCGCCAGCGGCTCGACCTCGGGGGCGCTTTCGATGATCTTCAGGCCGTCGCGCAGCCACTGGATGGTGGCGCCGCCCATGAAGACCCCGCCCTCCAGGCAGTATTGCGTCTGGCCTCCGATCTGCCAGCCGATCGTGGTGAGGAGCCGGTTGCGCGAGACCACCGGCTGCGGGCCGGTGTTCATCAGCAGGAAGCAGCCCGTGCCATAGGTGTTCTTGGCCATGCCCGGCGACAGGCAGGCCTGGCCGAAGGTGGCCGCCTGCTGGTCGCCCGCGATGCCGGCAATGGGCACCTCCAAGCCGAACAGGCGCGGTACCGTGCGCGCGACCTCGCCGCTGGATGGCACCACCTCGGGCAGCACCTTGTGCGGAATGTCGAGCAGCGCCAGCAGCGTATCGTCCCATTGGAAGGTGTGGATGTTGAACAGCATCGTGCGCGACGCGTTGGACACGTCGGTCACGTGGCGCGCGCCGTCGGTGAGCTGCCAGATCAGCCAGCTGTCCACGGTGCCGAAGGCCAGTTCGCCGCGCTGCGCGCGTTCGCGCGCGCCCTGGATGTTGTCGAGCATCCAGCGCAGCTTGGTGCCGGAGAAGTAGGCGTCGACGACGAGGCCGGTTTTCTCGCGGATCATCTCGCCATGTCCGGCCGCCTGCAGCGCCTCGCACATCGGCGCGGTGCGGCGGTCCTGCCAGACCAGCGCGCGGCCCACCGGTTCGCCGGTCTTGCGGTCCCAAAGTACAGTGGTCTCGCGCTGGTTGGTGATGCCGATGGCGCGCAATTGCGAAGCCGAGATGCCGGCGTCGTTCAGGACCTCATGCGCGACCGCGAGCTGCGATTGCCAGATTTCGTAGGGGTCGTGCTCGACGTGGCCGGGATGTGGGTAATATTGGCGGAATTCGCGCTGGGCAAGCCGTACCACATTGCCGGCGCGGTCGAACAGAATGGCGCGCGAACTGCTTGTGCCCTGGTCGAGCGCCAGTACGAACTGCTGCTGCCCGGCCTGCGTGGTCTGCTGGTTCATGCCTTTCGTCCCTGATCAACCTCAACTTGCGTGTTCCGATGCCTACCGACACCCTTGCCGCCATCGACGCGTCCGTTGCCGCACGCAGCGCGTTCGAGCGCGCCACCAAGCTGCGCCTGATGGTGTCGGGACAGCAGGTCGGCTGGCTGCCGCGCGATCATGCCGAGATCCTGCGCGGCATGGGCTGCGTGCTGGGGCCGGAAGAAGAGACGCCTCTCGGCCGGGGCGTCGACCTGCTGCCGGGCCGCGCCGATTTCGCGGTACGCAGCGCGGCGCTGGAGGCCCTGGCCAGGCAGCTTGCCGAGGCCGGCCACGTGCGCGGCTGGCGCAATGAACTGTTTGCCGTGACGCCGGCGCTCGAGGCGCCGGCGCTGGCGGTGGTGGAGCGCGCCGCGGCGCGCTTCCTTGGCCTGCTCACGTTCGCCTCGCACATGAACGGCGTGGTCCGCGGCGAGCAGGTCTTCTGGATTTCGCGGCGCAGCCCTGCCAAGGCGGTCGACCCCGGCATGTGGGACAACCTGGTGGCTGGCGGCATGCCGCACGGCAGCGACCCGCTGGCCACGCTGGTGCGCGAATGCGAGGAAGAATCGGGCATCCCGGCCGCGCTGGCGCGTGGCGTGCAGGCCCACGGCCGCATCGAAGTGCTGCGCGAGATCCCCGAGGGCGTGCAGTGGGAACATGTCTATATCTATGACCTGGAACTGCCCGCGGACTTCATTCCGCGCAACCAGGACGGCGAAGTGGCCGAACACCGCCGCATCGATCCCGCCGCATTGCTTGCTATCATGTCGGCCGGCACCATGACGGTCGATGCGACACTGGTGACGCTGGATGCCCTCCGCCGGCGCGGCTGGCTGGCTGGCGCGGGCGATTCCGCCTGATGCCGGGCCCCGCCCCTTGCCTGCGCTCTCCCGGCTCCGTGCCGCACGCACCCGACAGAACAATTCACGATGAGCAATACCGGATTCATTCTCACTCTTTCGTGCCCGGACCAGCCGGGCATCGTCCATTCCGTATCGGGCCTGCTGTTCCAGCACGGCTGCAATATCGTCGATTCCGACCAGTACGGCGATGAATTCACGGGCCGCTTCTTCATGCGGGTGCATTTCACCCCGCCGGCCGGCGGCCCGGGCCTGGATACCCTGAAGGCGGCGTTCGCGCCGGTGGGCGACCAGTTCAGCATGCAGTGGGAGATGTTCGACGCCGCAGGCAAGCCGCGCGTGATGATCATGGTGTCGAAGATCGGCCACTGCCTGAACGACCTGCTGTTCCGCGCCAAAGTGGGCGGGCTGCCCGTAGATATTGCGGCGATCGTCTCGAACCACCGCGACTTCTACCAGCTGGCGGCGTCCTACGACGTGCCGTTCTTCCACCTGCCATTGATGAACTCGTCGGCGGAGCAGAAGGCCGCGCAGGAAGCCCGTGTATTTGAAGTGGTGCGCGACCAGAACATCGACCTGGTGGTGCTGGCGCGCTACATGCAGGTGCTGTCCGACGACCTGTGCCGCAAGCTGGCCGGCCGCGCGATCAATATCCACCACTCGTTCCTGCCGAGCTTCAAGGGCGCCAAGCCTTACTACCAGGCCCATGACCGTGGCGTGAAGCTGATCGGCGCGACCGCGCACTATGTGACGGCCGACCTCGACGAGGGCCCGATCATCGAGCAGGAAATCGCGCGCGTGGACCACAGCATGGATCCGGAGCAGCTCACATCGGTCGGCCGCGATGTCGAGTGCGTGGCGCTTGCCCGCGCGGTCAAGTGGCATGCGGAACACCGCATCCTGCTGAACGGCCACAAGACGGTCGTCTTCAAGTAAGTCCCGCAGCTTGCCGCCGGCGTGCGTTGCGCCGGCCGGCCGGCGGACACTGCCGCGCGCCACCGCGGCGGCAGCTTCAGTCCTGGTCCGCCACCACACAGTTCACTCCGCTGTCCGCCACGATCTCCCCGAACGGGGCCGCCAGCGGCTGGTCGGTGAACAGCCTGTCCACCTGCGACAGGTGCGCCAGTTCCACCATAGCCTGGCGGTGAAACTTGCTGGCGTCCGCCGCCAGCCATACCTCGCGCGAATGTTCCATGATGGTCCGCGCCACCTGGACTTCGCGGAAATCGTAGTCGCGCAGCGTGCCGTCGGCCTCGATGCCCGAGATGCCGATCAGCCCGATATCGACCTTGAACTGGCGGATGAACTCGACCGTGGCTTCACCAACGATGCCGCGGTCGCGCGAACGCAGCACGCCGCCGGCCACGATCACTTCGCAGTCGGGGTTGTCCGCCAGGATGCCGGCCACGTTCAGGTTGTTGGTGATCACGCGCAGGCCGCGGTGGTGCATCAGCGCGCGCGCAATCTCCTCGATCGTGGTGCCGATATTCAGGATCAGCGAGCAGCCTTCGGGTACTGCCTTGGCCACTGCGCGCGCGATGTGCGCCTTGCCGTCGGCATTGAGTACCTGCCGCTGCCGGTAGGCGATGTTCTCCGTGGTCGAGCCCTCGACCCGTACCCCGCCGTGGAAGCGCGCGAGCATGCCGCTTTCCGCCAGCAGGTTGACGTCGCGCCGTACGGTCTGCAGCGTCACGCCGAACTTGCGTGCGAGCGCGTCGATGGAGGCGAAGCCCTGGCAGCGGACTTCGTCCAGCAGGGCGGTCTGGCGGGGATTGAGGGTCATGTCGGGCATTCTAGTTCAAACATAAACGAAAACAAATGATGCGTTGCACTATTGTTTTATGTTCGTTTTTTTACTAAAACGCTCGTAAAGCCAAGCATTGTGCGCGTGAGGCGCGTGCGCTGATGGACTGAACCGGGGCCTGTCCGGCGCAGGGCGGGCCCCGTTGTCGCTGCGGACTAGGCGGGTGTGTCCGCCAGCGGCGCGGCATAGCGCGCCTTGCCGAGGCGCTTGGCTTCATACAGCGCCATGTCGGCCCGCATGAACAGCTCGCTGACGGACATGCCTTGTCCGGGCTGGTGGATGGCCGAGCCGACGCTGACCGTGGCGGCATGCTCGTGGCCGTCGAAGGCGACTGGTGCCAGGGCAGTCTGCACGATCGTATTGGCGATGCGCTCGACCGCGCCGACATCGCTGATATTCTCCAGGATCACCGCGAATTCGTCGCCGCCGATGCGGGCGACCGCGTCGTCCTTGCGCACGCTGCCGGTCAGGCGCTGCGCAATGGCCACCAGCAGGCGGTCGCCGACCGCGTGGCCGTAGCCGTCGTTGACGGCCTTGAAGTCATCCAGGTCGACGAGCAGCAGCGCTGCCGCCTGCTTGCCGGCGTCGGCGCGTGCCAGCGCTTCGGCAAAGCGCCGGTCGAAGCCCTTGCGGTTGAGCAGCCCGGTCAGGTGGTCCGACACGGTCTGCGCTTCGAGGCTGCGCAGCTTCTCGCGCTCGCTCGTGACATTGCGTGCGAACAGGTGCAGCCCGAGGATGGTGTCCTGGGCGTCGTTCCAGGCCGGCTGGCAGGTGAACTGCATGCACTCCGAGCCGTCCGGGCTTTCGCGTGTGAACTTGACGACCTTGCCGGCCAAGGCCTGCTCCAGGTACGGGCGCGATGCCAGGTAGGCCTGCGTGCCCCACAGTTCGCGCAGCGACAGGCCGGTGATTTGCCGGGCAGGCAGCCCGAAGTGGCGGGCATAGGCCTGGTTGACGAAGACGAAGCGCTCGTTCATGTCGATGAACGAGACAAAGTCCGGGACATGGTTGGCAATGGCCTCAATGCGCTTTTCGCTCTCGGCGGCGTGGTCCTTGGCGGTCTTCAGCGCGGCTTCGCGTTCCGAGAGCTGGCGCATGACTTCCGCGAACGTGGCCGACAGCTCGCCGATCTCGTCCTCGCGGCCGACAGGCAGTTCCGAGACGGCGGCGGGGTTGGCGGCGACGCGGCGCACCGCGCGGTGGAGCCGTTGCAGCGGCGCGAGCAGCCGCCACATCACCAGCCACATCAGCGCTGCCGCAATCACGAGCGAGAGAGCGGCAATGGCGACAACGCGGTGGCGCGCCTCCAACAGCGGCGCATAGGCCTCCTTGGCCGGCAGTACGGCAACCAGTTCCCAGCCGTTGGATTCCAGCAGGTAGCGCGCGATGACGGGCTGGTGCGGACGGATCGGTTCCCAGAACGATACGGGCTGCTCCACGCCGCACGTCTCGCCGAGCGCCCTGGCAGGGGTTAGCAGTTTTGCGGGATCCCGGTGCATCGCGTAGCGCGGATTCGGGCCGGCGGAAACCAGGCAGAAGCTGCCGGTAACGCCAACAGGGTTGCGTGCCAGTTCGCGCAGGAAGTTGTTCAGCGACAGGTTGATGACGCCGCCGACCACCGCCCGCAACTCGCCGTCGGGGCCGCGCAGCGGAACCGCTAGCACCGCGCCGGGCGCCTGGGTCAGCTTGCCCTGCAGCAGATCGGAAACCGCTAGCGGAGCACCGTCGGCGATTGCGCGGAAATAGTCGCGGTCCGCCAGGTTCAGGTGCACACCCTCCGGAACGGCGGTGCTGAAGATCAATTCACCGCTGGGGCTTGCCACGAACAAGGCATTGAAGGTGTCCGGCAGGTCAGGCATCTGCAGGGCGGCCCGCCGCAGTTCGGCGGCCGGGCGGCTGGCAAGCATGGGTGCGAACTGCTGGGCGATATGGCGCAGCACCGTGGCCCGGTCCTCGATCTTTTCATCGAGCTGTTCAGCGACGAGCCTGACCATCGCGTCCTGATGGTTCTGCTGCAGATCCTTCAGGCCGTAGTACGCGTAGTACTGCGAAAACAGTGCCCGCAGCACGATGATCAACGTAACCACCATGGCGGTCGCCACCGCCATCCGCAGCTTTATTGAGTGACGCATGATTTACTTTCTTTTCTGCGCACTGACCCGATTTCCGGCCCCAGGGCATTTCGACTGACGACCCCGCCCTTCTTGTACGGAACCAGGGGTTCAGGTTAGCAGATGTCCCGATCGTCGCCACGCGCACCGACGCGGGATGCGTGGCATTGTGGGGCATGCGGCACTCTGCCGGCGCATGGGAGGCGACGATGCGACGATGTCGTTCGTCACTGTGCGCCGACCGGCCAGTGGCGGATGCGTAGGACGGCACGGTCGGCGAGCCGTACCGCCAGTTCCAGCAATGCCGGTTCCCGCTTGCGGGTGATGCCGACGGTGTAGCGTGCGGTCGTGTTGTCATGGCCTGCCGGCGCCTCGCAACAGCCGCATCGCATCGCGAGCCTCAGGATATGCAAGGGCACGAAGCGCTCGGCCTGCTGCATGTCCGCCAGCGCCTCCACCGAGAAATGCAGGGGCACGCGGGACAGACGGATGAAGCGCTCGCGCAGGCGGCCGCAGGCCCGCGCATCGAGCGCAGCGCCTTCGGCGTGGAAGCCGGCGCGCGTCATGCCGCGTGCTTCGGGCTGCCAGAGCGCGCCGATGGCGAGATAGGGCACCGCAGCCTGCCGTGCCAGGACCTCGCGCGATGCGTCGATCGCCACGAAGTCGCCCAGCAGGTCATAGGTGAGCGCCGTGCCGCCAAAGGCGCGGTGGTAGCCCGTGACGCAGTCGAGATCTTCGTCGTAGACGGGCCTGGCGTCGCGCGGAACGCGTACGGGGCGGATTTCGAACCAGCCCGGCGATACCGGATAGCGCCCAGCCCAGGCGAAGGTTGCTGGTGTGGTGGCGGGTCGCGAAAGACGGTGAGATGAAGGCTGCGGCATAAGCCCGCTCCTGCTGCATGGTGGAGCGGACTACCGTATTGGGGCGGGGCTCGTGCAGGAATGAGACGGCGCCGTTTTTTCGGAACCGGGGCGTTGCCCGCAATCTGCGGGAGCAGGAGGGCGGAAATGAAAAAAGCCAGCGCTAGGCTGGCTTTCCTGAATCTGGTGGGTGGTACAGGGATTGAACCTGTGACCCCTGCCGTGTGAAGGCAGTGCTCTACCGCTGAGCTAACCACCCCAGCTGCTGCGTCGCTTTCGCGTTG
>JACXTT010012356.1_pt1 | contig 11336 bp, 13 predicted proteins | sample 9270951 | NCBI WGS metagenome assembly JACXTT01 (sample SAMN15532306, study PRJNA645909) | rock metagenome | isolation source: weathered quartz diorite | place: Puerto Rico | collected 2017-06-21 | reverse complement strand
GGGGGTTCGAGGATCCGGGTGATGAGGCCGGGTTGAAGGGGGTGGCGGGCTTCCACGGGGGGCGCTCGGAAAAGCGGCCGGCAGACGAAGGTGCGGTGAAGGCGAGCGTGCTGGTCCTGACCGGCGCGGAGGATCCGCTGGCGCCGCCGGACCAGGTCGCCGCCTTCGAGGACGAGATGCGCGCAGCGAAGGTCCGGGACTGGCAGGTGGTCAGCTACGGCAACACGCTGCACGGCTTCGCCAACCCGGCCGCCGACGGCTCGATCATGCGCACCGCGCTCTACAACGCGCAGGCCGATCGCCGCTCCTGGGCGGCGATGCATGGCCTGTTTGACGAAGTGCTGGCCTGACAAGCGCTGCGATCTGGTGTTTGATCCGACGAGACACGGGCAGGGGATCGATGTTCGCAATTCTTGGTCTTGGTTTTCTGCTCGGCATGCAGCACGCGCTCGAGCCCGATCACATCGCCGCCGTGTCGAGCATCGCCGCGCGCCGCACCAGCGTCGGTGACATCGTCAAGCACGGCCTGACCTGGGGCCTCGGCCACACGCTGACGCTGTTCGTGTTCGCCGGTGCTGCGATCCTGCTCGGGCGTGCGATCCCGGAGACGGTGGCGCAGCCGATCGAGACCGCGGTCGGCATCATGCTGGTTGGTCTCGGCGCGCATGTGCTGTGGCGGTTGTGGCGCGACCGCGTCCACTTCCACCGCCACGGCCATGTCGACGGCACGATGCATTTCCCCGCTCACAGTCACGCCGGCGAAGCCGTGGCGCGTGCGTCCACCGTGCCGCACGCGCGCGCCGCGCACGCGCATGAGCACGGCTTCCGCTGGCGCACGCTTTTGGTCGGGCTGATGCACGGCATGGCGGGCTCGGCGGCGCTTCTGGTGCTGACCGTGTCGCAGGCGCCGAGCCCGCTGGCCGGGCTTGGCTATGTCGCGTTGTTCGGCGTCGGCTCGATGATCGGGATGGGGGCGTTGTCTGGCGTGATCGCGGTGCCGCTCGCGGCGTCCGCGCGCTGGCTGACCTGGGCCAATCGCTCCCTGCAGGGCGCGGTCGGCCTCGTCACCATCGCGATCGGCATCCACGCGATCATCGAGAACGCGTTTGCCTGATGCCGCCGGCCGTCTTGCGCGGCGTTAACGCTTCCTGATCCGGTTTCCTCGCAATTGAACGAGCGCTGATGCTTACGCGTTAGGCTTACCGGCAGTTTGGCCGGCCGCCTTAACCCTTGCGTGCGTGCATTGGATTAGGTTGTGGCTCGAACAAGGCGGGACCTGCGTGAGATGCGCGTCGGCATGGCACTGGCGATTTTGGCTGCGATGACCTCGACGGCGTTGGCCGGCGGCGGCTTCGACATCGTCGTGCCCTACCGTCCCGGCGTCCCCATCGTCATTAACGGCATCGATGCCTCCTACGCCGCAATCGAAGGCGAGTGGGGTCTCGGCAGGAACGAGCAGGTGCAGCCGACCATCTATGGCGGTCGCTACATCCATGACGGCCGCAACGTCGATCCGACGCCGGGCGTCGGCCACTATTATCCGAGCGCCGGCCACATGCCCGGCTACGGCCGCCTCGAGGTCGAGCCGCCGGCGAACCGCAAATTGCCGCAGCCGGCCGAGAGCTATCACCAGTCATGGGGTGCGCACTCGGCACCGCTGCCGGCGCAATCCGACCCGCCGGTCAATCCGCCGGCGGTGATCTACGCGCCCCAGTTCAACGACAACCAGCCGGGGCCAGGCCCGCATCCGGGCCCAGGCCCGCGGCCGCTGCGGGGTCCATGAACCAGCCTTCAAGAAGCCTACGCCAACAAGAAACACCTACAGGAGAGAGTAATGCGTCGATTGATTACAGGAATGATTGCGGCGGTGGCCGTGATGGCTGCCGCGCCCGCAATGGCGTGCGGCTTCAATCCGTGCGGCTATTCCGCACCGGTCGTGAACTACGGCTGCAACACCGGTTGCGGCGGCTGGGGCGCCGAGCGCCTGCCTGACCCGGTGCAGTACTATCCCGCGCAGCAGTACTCGCAGCAGTACTATTATGTGAACCAGGGCCCGAGCTACACCGGTTCCGGCAACTGGGCGCCGCGTCCGTACTATGAGGGCACCTATGCCCGTCCGTCCTACGGCTATGGCTACGGCTATCGCAACTACGGCTATCGCCATTACGGCTACGGCTATCGCCCGCACCGCGTCTATCGGCCCTATCGCTACGGCTATGCGGGGCGCTACGCTCCCGCGCCGTATCACTACGGCCATCGCGTGCTGCGCCGTTACTACTGATCTCACCCCCGGTTGAGATCCCGACGCCCGTTCGCATCACGCGAGCGGGCGTTTTTTCATTTTGTATCACGATGTGCTATCCGCCCGTCATTGCGATGAGCTCGCGACAAAATTGCAAAGCAATTTTGCGCTGAAGCGACGAAGCAATCCATCGTTCCGCATATGCGGTGGGATGGATGCTTCGCTTCGCTCGCAATGACGGCGCCCTTCCTAGCTCATCAGCCCCAACCGGCTTGCGCCGATATAGAGCGCGAGCACCGCGGCGTTCGAGACGTTGAGGCTCTTGATCTCGCCGGGCATGTCGAGGCGGGCGACGACGCTGCAGGTCTCGCGGGTCAACTGCCGCAAGCCCTTGCCCTCGGCGCCGAGCACCAGCGCCAGCGGTTGCTGCAACTCCACCCGGCCGAGATCCTCCGCGCCCTGACTGTCGAGCCCGACGGTCATGAAGCCGCGGTCGTTCAATTCATTCAGCGCCCGCGCGAGATTCTGCACGGTGACGAGCGGCAACAGCTCGAGCGCGCCGGAGGCCGACTTCGCCAGCACCCCGGTCGCCTCGGGGCTGTGCCGCGCGGTGGTGACGATCGCCTTCACCGCAAAGGCCGCGGCCGAGCGCATGATGGCGCCGACATTGTGCGGGTCGGTGATCTGGTCGAGCACCAGCACGATGCCCTCCTGTGCCAGCGTGTCGATGTCGGGCGAGGGCAGGGGATCGGCCTCCGCGAGCAGGCCCTGGTGCACGGCGTCGGGACCGAGCCGCTGGTCGATCGCGTTGGGGCGCACGATCTCCGGGGTGACCCGGGTCGCGATGTTCTCCTCCGCCAGCCGCCGGGCGGCGTTCTCGGTCAGGAACAGCTTGCGGATCTGGCGTTCGGGATTGGCGAGCGCGGCCACCACCGTGTGCCAGCCATAGAGAATCACCGGCCCGTCGGAACCGGAATCGCGTTCCCACCGGGCCGGCGGGCGGGCGAATTTCCGCCCTTTTTCGAAGGGTTTACCGCCCTTATTGCGGAAATTGGGTTTGCGGTCGCGATCGCTCATGGAAGGCTTGTGTCACGGGTGTCGCAGAATGGCAATTTAACCGCCAAATTGCCTGCCGCCTTGGTTGACTTTGACTGCTACCTTCGCTCATAAACGCGCCCGACCGCGCACCCGAACCGGGCCGCCGCGGTTATCAGCGTCATCTTGATGACCCGGTCCGCCGCCACTCGCGCGGCCGGTCTGGCGCTGTTGGACGGGGGAGTGTCCCGAGTGGCAAAGGGAGCTGACTGTAAATCAGCCGCCTCATGGCTTCGCAGGTTCGAGTCCTGCCTCCCCCACCAGCCTTCGCTCGCTTCGCGAGCTTCGGCTCGGCAAGCCCGGAAAACCCCATCGTAGCGAAGCGAGCGAAGGCTGCCTCGGCGTAGCCCGCAGGGCGAAGACGGGCTTATTCAGTACACTCGGATTTCGCGAGCTTCGGCCAGACGGGCTCGCGCATGTCCGAAAAGACACGCTCACGCCACCGGATCTCGCCACGCCACACCGAAGCCGGCGGTCGAAAGGACCTTGGCAAAAGCTTGAACCTGCCGGCGGTTCCCCCGACAACCCTATGGGTGGAGAATCACGAAGGTTTTCCATGAAACAGTTTGCAACTTCTGCAATTGCTGCCGTTGCCTTGTTCGCCGCCGCCAGCGTGCTGTGGCCGCATGCCGCTTCCACCGAGCACCAACGCGTAACGGCAGGCATGCCGTCCTTGGCCGAACTCCATATTGCGGCGGGCAGCAGCAAGCTTGCCGCCGATGACTTTGATGATCGATCGCTGGTGTTCTCGCGGCAGCATTAGGCCGCCTCATCGCAAATCGTGTTGATTGAGCAGATACGCCTGATGTCCGCGTGTCCGCCAGCAGCGGCGCGGCCGGTTCACCGTGCCGCCGGCGAAAGCAAAAGGGGCCGCAGCGTGCGCGGCCCCTTGCCGGGGAAATTCTCGAAAGGAGACTTACGGAATGAAAGGACCAGCTCCCAGCAAGAGCGAGCTTACACCTCTCCACGGATTGCGAAATCCGGCTCACTACTGTCAGACCTGCTGACCAACACCGGGCGTTCGAATTCGCTCCGCGAGCAACTTCCGTTTACCATGTCCGGTCCAGGCAGACACACGCGGAAACAATACGTCTTTCCGTCAGCTTGGTGTCAGCCGGTCCCACTAGAGTTGCTGCGCGCTGGTTCTCAGCACGGCGCATGCCCTTGCGTCGAAAGCCCCATCCGGTGGCAACACCGGATGGGGCTTTTGCTCTCGCTGCAGCGGTTGGGCAATCATGTCGAAAGCCGACGACACAATTTACTACAAGCTCGCCGTGATCTCGGTGGTCATGGTCGCTATTGCCTTGCTCGCGGTCGTGCTTGATTTGCTGTGCTGAGATTTGAGAACGAGCCGCGAGCCGGGAGAGGATGACCGTGGCGGCGATCAGCGGGAAGCGTTCGCGGCCCAGCCTCGCGGCTGCAAATAGCTCGTCAAAACATCACCGCCGGCAGAACCTTTCGCCGGCATCATCGTTCGCCGGTCGAGCCTGACCGCGAGGCTTGGCGCGAGCGCGCTGTGATCTTCGGAAGTCGATCCGGATCGAACTTGCGCACGGTCGGCCCGGCGGCCGGCGATGGTTGATCCGGCGATGGATCGCCGAGGGTGAGGGGCCCTTCAAGCAGCCCCCGGGAATCCTTCCGCCGTCCCCTGCCACGACACGAATTTACCGGCGCTTTTCCTTTCGGGTCGCAGAACGACCCGGCACAAAACTCGCGGGTTTTGTGCCCTCGCTCATACGCAACGCCAATACCTCAACCTAGACTATCTTCATTGACCGAGTTTCAGCCCATGGACGACGATTTTTGCCGCGAACGACTGAAGACTGTCAGGGACCTCGCCGAGAAGGCGGACCCCTTCATCAGGCAGCGTCTGTTGGAACTTGCCGGCCACTACGAGCGACGGCTCACGGGGCGCACCAAGATTGCTTCGGCTGATTGCCGCGAGGGCGACAAGCCAACCGATGAGTCGGCGCCTCGCTGATCAGGAAATGGATGCGACCGAAATCGCGTTCGACGGTCGAGCCCCAGCATCCGGAGTTGGTGGATGCTGGGGCTCTCGCACCGCGCCGCTGGTGCACTCCCAGGGTTAGTACCGCCAGGCCAATACACAGGAAGAGGCCGTTTGCGCTCGACAGCAGCCTCTTGGACCTCAAGCAAATATGCGTTCGATCTGAAATCGATTGCCTCAGGTCCGCCACAAGCAAACGCGGGATTCCCTGCACAGTGAAGTCAAAAGTAGTCCAAAGAGCAGCGGAACAATTGTAGCGTTGCGTGAGCGACACACTCGCTCGTCACCTCCTGATCTATATCTTGACCGAAGGGGATAAGCGCCGGCGTCGCTTTGGCCGACGACGTTACTGACCTGTAGAATCGAAGCGGATTCGCAGGAGCTGTTTTCATGACGTTCGAAGTTTATTGCTCTGGCGATGTCGTCAGATTTCTGGCCTGCACGCGAGGAGGGGCGGGGCGCGATTGCACCGCTGCGCTCATGGCGCGAAACGACATTCCGCTTTGCGGGCAACGGGGCGTCGCTTTTCGAGCGGCGACCAGGTGCGGAGTTTCGACGGCGATGCTTGCACTCGTTCGTCGTGCCCAGAAGGATGCATACGACCCTCGCTTCACCGAAGATCCTGACGAGGCCGATCGGGGTTGGCCTGTCCGGCGTCAGTGATGTCGTTCGGCCATTGGGAATACCGAACGAGCCACGGAACGTTTCGAATCGTGCCACGCGCGCGATTGTTTCATCCGTTCTACGAAGACGAAGAGCTTGGGTCGTACCCCACCGTGATCATGGCGCTGGACGATCTTGTCGGCGGCTACACCTACTTTCCCTCCAACGGCCTCGATCCGTCGGCGTGCGGCTTGCCCGATGAACTTTCCTTGTGGACGTTCGTGCGAGCACGCTGAGCGGACGCCGGTCCAGCAGTCCAGCCTGACCGCGAAGCTCAGCGCGAGCGCGCTGTGATCTTCGGCAGTCGATCCGGATCGAACTTGGGCGCGGTCGGCTCGGCGGCCGGCGATGGCTTGTCCGGCGACGGATCGTTGAGGATGAGGGTCCCTTCGAGCAGCACGCCCGGGAAGCCTTCGGCTGTCCCGTGATACGACGCGAACCTGCCGGTGCTGGTCCCCTCGAGTTGCAGAACGAGTTCCTCGTCCGACCCGAAGACGGTGATCTGGCCTTCGGTGTGCCTCTTGGTGGTAACGACGGCGGTGAACCGGTCCCCGTCGATGGAACAGGAGCCGCTATAGGTCATGACGGCATCGCGTCCCCAGATCTTGCCGTCCGCGACATGGACAATGCCCGTGCCTTCCCGCACTGGCGTCTTGAACCACGCTGCGTATGTGCCGTCCCTGAGCATGCTGGCCTCTTTGCCTTCGTGCCCCAAACAACCGCGATAGTCGGCGCATCGCGTTAACGGGTTGTTAAATCTGTTATCCGGGGAAGTCCGGGCGCCGGCGCCATGCAGCCATTCATTGCCGTCACTGATGTCTGGAGTCCGTCTGTTGCGGTTTCGATCGCTGTAGGGGCGCTGTCATCAATCAGGCGGCACAAGGCGCCTGCCGAGCCACGTCCGCAGCGCGACCTTACGGTGTCGTCGCTTTGGTCGCGACTGCGTTCAGAGCCGCCGTCATTGCCGTAGCGGGACCCTTGGCTTGGTCGCCGAGGCCGTGGCGCTGCGCGAGATAGGCGGGATCGTTGTAGGACAGCCAGGTGACGCCCTTGTCGTCCTGCCAGACCAGGGCCTTCAGCGGCAGGTCGATGCCGATGGTCTGGACCTGTTGCATCAGGGGTGTGCCGCCCTTGGCAGCGCCGAAGATCAAGAGATCAGTTGGCCGCAACGACATCCCGGCCGCAGCGGCGCCGGCGGCATGATCGATATGGGCGAACACCGTCATGCCTTTTGCTCTGACTTCAGCCTCGAACCGGTTCATGGTCTCTTCCGGCCCGAAGCTGCTCTTGATCGTGATCAGTCCGTCTGCGGCCATCGCTTGCACTCCCCATAACCATATCGCTGCGGTCAGCGCGCACGCCGTGGCCATGATTGGAGATCCGGCCAGGCGCGCCATTTCATTTCCTGCCGAAGAGCCGCGCCGGATCGAATTCCGGATCGGGCGTGAATCCGTCGCGGTTGGGCATCCTGATCTTTGGCAGGCTCTCGCGGTCGAGCTTGGCATCCGCGGGAAGGATGCCATTGAGGTTCAGGATGTAGGCCGCTACCGCATAGGTCTCATCGTTGCTAAGGGACCCCGGCGTTGGATAGGGCATGGCACGGTGGATGTAGTCGAACAGGGTGGTTGCGTAGGGCCAGAAGCTGCCGACGGTCTTGACCGGCATGTCGGACGCTAGTGTGCCTTGCCCGCCGACCAGGCGGTCCTTGATGCCGCCCTGGCCGTTGTCGCCGTGGCAGGCGGCGCAATAGTCCGTAAAGACCTGCTTGCCCCGGGTCACCGTGCCGCTGCCGTCGGGCAGGCCGTTGCCGTCCGGGCGAACGTCGATGTCCCACGCCTTGATGTCGTCCTGTGTCGCCGGACGGCCGAAGTCGAAGGCAAGGGCCGGTGTCGCAAGCGCGCTTGCAACGATCGAGCTTGCGAAGAGAAGCTTACGCCAGTGCATTGCGAACCCTCCCTGCGGCATCGATGGTCCAGGTCTGCTGCGCATGGTAGTGGAACAACGCGTTGGTCCCTGCCTGCGCGATGAAGGACTTGCGGTCCGGCTGCACGTTGCCCTTTTCGTCGGTCGCGCGGCTGACGATCTTGGTCGGCTTGCCGTCCCAGACCCAGTCCATCTGGAATCGGGTCTGTGCTTTCGGCAGCGCCGGATTGTTCAACTGTGCCGGCTTCCACGACTTGGCTTCGTCGGTCGAAATTTCGACCTTCGTGATCTTGCCGTAGCCGCTCCAGGCAAGTCCGGTAATGCGATTGTAGCCGGGACGGATTTCCATCATGCCCGATGGCGAGGTGATGACCGAATTGGTCCCCATGCGGAGCTGGAATTGCTCAGCCTTGCCGTTGGCGAGGAGCTGTGTGTAGCGCGCCGTCTCCCAGCGCGTCATCCAGGGTTGATCTCCGAACTTCAGCCGGCGCAGCCACTTGATGTTAAGGTTGCCCTCAAATCCCGGCATGATCAGCCGCATCGGAAAGCCGTGGGCAGGCCGCAAGGGTTCGCCATTCTGTCCATAGGCGACGAAGGCTTCGCGCAGGATCTCGTCTGTGAGCGGGATGCTGCGGTCAACTCCGGCGGCGTCGCCGCCTTCGGCGAGCATCCAATTCGACGCCCGATCCTTGGCGACAAGGTCGACTAGGAATTTCAGCGGCACGCCGGTCCATTCGTTGGTGCTGACAAGCCCATGCGTGTTCTGCACGGTCAGATTCTCGTCGGCCTTCTTCCAGTTTTCCCAGCCGTTGCCGGTGCACTCGATGAACACGATCCGGGAGATCGACGGCATTTGCTTGAGGTCGTTCACGTTGAGCACAAGCGGCTTCTGCACCATGCCGTGGATCAGCAGCCGATGCTTCGCGGGATCGAGGTCAGGTACGCCGGCATGGCTGCGTTCGTAGTGCAGGTCGGACGGGGTGATGCTGCCGACCAGCCTGTCGAGCGGCGTCTTGGAGTTGATCGCGTCGGTTGGATCGACGTTGCGCTTTCCCGGGCCCGCCTTGGGAATGCGGCCGATCGTGACGAATTTTGATCGCTCGCTGTGCGCGCCAAGGTCAGCGCCCGGCTCGCGTGGCGGCACGTCGGCAAGCGTGTCGGCCGTCGCATGAGCCGCGACCATGCTCCCGGCCAGTCCGGTGGACGCACTGATAAATCCGCGGCGAGACAGACCACTTTGTGTCATCGCGATCTCCCAAAAGGAGTTGCAACAGATCCAACGTACTCCCGCTGCCGCATCGAATCCTTGAGGAAGTTCTGAAAGTTCTAAAAGAGGCCGCGCACGGCTCCTTGCGCGCGCTGAGCGCTCCAAATCGTCTTGGTATATGAAAGGGTTGCGGTAGATGCCGACCCGGTTCCAAGCATCCAGCCCGTGATCGGCCGCGCGCGCTCGCTGATCGCGTGGCGGGGCCGAAATTCAGCCTCTGGCTGATTGACACTATGTTCATGATTTGTTCCTATGGTGGCGTTCCCCGGAGGAGAGACCGCCATGGACAACCGCATCAACGAAATTCGTAAACAGATCAGGGCCTTGAGGATCAGCATGCTCGAGGCGGAGGCCATCATGCGTGAGCAGATCAAGCGCGATGAGGATTGCTCCTTTGTGGCCGGGGACATCCTGAAGATGCGCCTGGTCATGAGCCGCCTGGTCGAGGAGCGGACCGTGCTGGGCGACCGCGAGCCGATCCTTGTGAGCTGCGCGCCGCATCGGCCTCGGGCGCGGAAGCCCGTCGTCGTGCCGCTCGCCAGGCGTCATCTGGTCTTCGGCGAACAGCGTGTCCGATGACGCGCTCGAGTTGGTGAGGCTTCGCGCGCAACTGCGCGAGTTGGGCTCGACCGTGGATCAGCTCAAGCGGGCCGGAGGCGATAGTGCCTCCGCGGAGCTCCTGCTGTTGCGCAAGCGCGCGCAACTGGAAGACGTGATCAGCCGGAGGAAACATGAAAGAGCCACTTCGGTACTTCCAGGACAGCGATGAACATTCGCCCTGGATCACGGCGCTGGCCGAGGTCCGCCACCGGGCGACGCGAGAAGGCTGGTGCTTCCAGCACGTTCAGGCGATCATCGTGACGATCGATCAGTACGCGGAGGCTGCGCTCGGCAACCGCGAGTTCTTCCTCAACCGGCCGCAAAGCGTCGGTCCGATCAGGAGAGGCGACGTGCCGTAGTCCGCCGCCTTGGCATTGATTTGCCCGACGGCGCAAGTGCCCGAATGAAGGATATTTCTGTTTTTCAGAAGTGCAAATCAGTGTAAGACTCCGCGCGTCTCACCCGAATGAGGGGCGGCTCGCGATCGTCACGAACGTTGCGGTGAGATGCGGTGGACGCCGAGGTGCGCGAGACGAATGCACCAAAGCGGACGGTGAAGTCGTGTGGTCCTGACGCCCCAGTGGCAGGTGTCTCCTCGCAAGTCGCGAAAAGCGTCTTTGCGAAGACGGTGACAAGCAAGCCCGGTCTCGCCGGGGAGAGCACGAAGCAAACCGTAAAACCATCGCGCAGGGAAAGCCGGATCGCTCCGGTTACACCTGTGGTCCTACCTCCCGTGCTTTTTGTTGCACGGGACCCATGGGTGCAATCGGCACCCGGCTTTCCCTGCGCCCTCTGTTCTCAGAGCGGCGAAACGAAAGGCAAGACTCGGACGCAATCCGCGCCGCGAGAATGCAGACACACATCATGGCTGTTTGACATCTTGAATAGAGCGCCGAGTGCTCCTTCATCAGCGCGTGCTGGCCGAATGCTCAGGGCAGCACGTCCGCCGGATGCTTGGCGGCCGGGATGGCGAATCCGGCTGCCACGACATATCGTGACGAATCAAGGCAGGTGCAGCCGATCGTTCATTGTCCGGTCATGTGCGTCCGGTCATCGTCAACGCTGCGTCGCAGGGCAGGGGCACAGATGCGGAGGAGGTTTCGGATGACCACGGGCAGGCAGCTCGCGACGTCGGCGCTCGCCGCTGTCGTGATCGTCGCAACGCTGGGCGCAAGGGCAAACGCGGCGCAGTGCGGCAACGGGCCCGGCGGCTTCGAGAGCTGGAAGCAGCAGTTTGCCGCGGAGGCCGGGCCCAAGGGCATCGGATCCACCGCGATCGGCGCGTTGATGCAGGCGAACTACGCCAGTGCGACGATCGCCGCCGATCGCAGCCAGCACAGTTTCAGCCTGTCGCTCGAGCAGTTCATGGCCAAGCGCGGCGCGTCCACCATCGTGGCGCGCGGCCGCTCGCTGAAGCAGTCGCAGGCGGCGCTGTTCGCCTCGATCCAGCAGCGCTACGGCGTGCCGCCGGGGCCGCTGATCGCGATCTGGGGCATGGAGACCGGCTTCGGCAGCCAGCGCGGCAATCAGAACATGCT
>JACXTT010012355.1_pt1 | contig 11337 bp, 10 predicted proteins | sample 9270951 | NCBI WGS metagenome assembly JACXTT01 (sample SAMN15532306, study PRJNA645909) | rock metagenome | isolation source: weathered quartz diorite | place: Puerto Rico | collected 2017-06-21 | reverse complement strand
CTGGCGCAGGAAGGTGGCGGCGGGCGGGGAATGGCCCCGGTGGGCCCGCCGCCGACGTGCCCCTCCAACGGATATGGCGCGCAGGCATATTACGCTCTGTTCGGCCAGAACGGGGGCGACGGCCTTACAGCCTATGAAATCGCAAGCCCGTGCATCGGCAAGGACGTGCGCGAGGTGGCCGAATCGATCGGCATGGGGCGCAGCAAACTCCTCGGTGTCAAGAACGTCATCGGCATCCAGTTCAGAGCCGACGGCACGATGGCTGATGGAACCGGGACGGACAAGCTCGCGAATGCGGAGTTCCACATCGCCTACTATCTGCCGGCCGTGCGCATGTTCCTCAATGGAACGAAGACAAACGGCCAACCGCTGAAAGACATTCGTGTGTTTGCGAATCAGTACGCGTGGAACGAAGCGCAGGAAGGGCGAGGCGCGACGGCCGCAATGAACACGTTGAACGATCGTCTTCCGCTCATCAAGCTGACGCCGTTTGGAGCACTGTGGTCGGTCATTGAGGCCGAAGCACACACGGTCGTTACCAAGACGGCGGACGGCAAGACGGTGCTCACCGGCACATCGCCGCACGATGGCATCGAGGTCACCGTGACGGTCGAGGATTCGCGGCAGCATCCCAAGCTGGGACCTTACGGCCCGACCGAGCTGATTCGCCTTCCAGTCGAGGTCACCGCAAAAGTTAATGGCCACGTGTACGGAGCGACATTCGCCGATTATCGTGGCGACTGGGAACCGAACGTCTGGATGATCTTTCCGGCGCAGATCAAGTGGACGCTCGACGGCAAGTTGCTCGCCGACCTGCGGACGACATTCTTCCGGTCGAATCCGTACATCGTGTTTCCGATACCTGATATCGTGAAGCCGAAGTGATCGAATGGGCCCGATCACTTTTAGAGAAAGGACTTGAGAAGCATGATTAAGCAGTTTGTAATCGCATCCGCCGCCGTCCTGGCGCTGCTGATGATTGGCGCTCCCGCAACGGCGCACCATTCTGCGAATGCTGAGTTCGACACGCAGAAACAATTCACCATCACCGGTGCCTTGACCAAGGTCGAAAATGTGAATCCGCACTCCTGGTGGTACGTCGACGTGAAGGGGCCGGATGGGAAGATTCAGTCGTGGATGCTCGAGTCGCTCAGTCCCCGCGGGCTGATTCTCAAAGGGTTGAAGGTCAAAACCGACCTCCGCCTGGGCGACACGTACAGCTTCCGCATCTCGCCGGCACTGAAGGACCCGGATCCCAAAAAGAAGCTCGGTTTCATGCGCTCCATCACCGTCAATGGTAAGGAGTACGTGGTCATCGAACTGTAGAGGCTGTTATGAACTATATTAAATGGGCTCTCCTTGTTTTGGGGTGCGCGCTCGTTGTCGGGGCCACCGCGACAGTTGTCCGGCGTTCCGCTGATCAGCGTGCCACGCAGGCCACGGCTGTGGACGCACAGCGGACGGGTAACCTCCCGCTTCGCGACGTGCAGGCGTCGTACAGCCCCGCGGGCAAGCGGGTCTCGCCGCAGGACGGCTTCGTCTTGCAGCTGAAGCCGCAGGGCGACACACCGCGTGACGGCGAGGGGCATCCCGACTTGTCAGGAATGTGGGGCGCGGCTTTTCCCAATCCAATCGGTGAACCTGGTAGGCTTCGGCGCGACGGGGCGTTCGAGCCCGACCAGTCCGCGATGCAACGGGGCGCGCAGTGGAACAAGCCCCTCTATAAGCCAGAGTACTGGGAGAAGGTCCGTCAGCTGGACTACGGCAAAGTTGACGTCGATCCGGTGTATGGCTGCTACAAGCCGGTCGGTGTCCCCCGGCAGAACGTGCCGGGCAGAATCCTCCAGAAGGACAAGCAGATCTGGCTGTTAAATAATGTCGAGAACGGGCTTCGCATCCTGCCGCTCGACGGACGCAAGCGCGACGAGAACGATTATCAGTTCTCCACCTTTAATGGTATGGGACTAGCGCACTGGGAGGGCGACACGCTGGTGATCGAGTCGGTCGGCTTCAACGACATCTCTGGGCTGGGATGGGAAGGCTATTTCCACACGGACAAGATGGAAGTGACCGAGAGGTTCACGCGTCAGGGCGACTTGCTCTACTACAACTTCACCGTCAACGATCCGGACGTGTTGATGGAGCCATGGACGTCGTACACCTACGTGCGGCGGGCGGTCCAAAATCCGGTCCGACAAGACGAGGCGCCCCAGTGCGACGAGCGCGATCTCAAGTTGCTCGCCGATCAGTATCTCCGCGGATAAAGGGTGCTCAGAAAATTTCTGGAAACGAATAAGTCAGCACCGCATTCAGATACTTATCCGAAATGATCACCGTCTTGTGTTTGGGGTCCAACGCAACGCCGCGTGTCTGGCGCAAAATGCCGTTTGGCCCACCGATGGTCCAGCGGGCCGGCACGTCACCGTTGTCGTGCTCGCTCCAGACGCCAACGAATGCGGTATCTCCGTTGTTGTCGTACCGGAAGCCGGCCGAATGGTTCGCCACAAGAATCAACTCTTTGGGTGGATACACGGTCACCAGTTCGGTTTGAATCAGTTTCGTGCTGGGACCGGAAATGACGGCACGAGGTTTCGTGTTACCTGAATCCATTCGGTTAAAAATCAGGACCTGTCCCCTTCCACCTCCTCCTTCACCACCTTCACCGCCCCCGCCTCTGCGCGTGCCGGTAACAATGAGGAGGTCGTGAACAGAGTCGATGGCTATGGAAGAGGCCCCCAGGAGGGTGTCGGGTCCTTTCAGAATTCGAAGGGGCGCGACGTTGCCGTTGGCTTTACTTGAAAACACCAAAACTTCATTGCCTAAAGGAAGGAAAACTTCTTCATGGACGGGATCAAGGCCCACTCGCATGTTCACTCCATTGATCTGCGTCGCAGGTCCGGAGATTACTCGGATCGGTGCTTCGTCTCCATCCGCGCCTCCGCGGAATGTGAGGATCCCTTGCAAGTATAACTGCGGCACCACAATCTCATCGGTGATCGGGTTGTACTCCACTGCATGGATGGTTCGCGTGAACAATGTATTCTGTCCAAAAATGGACCGAGTGGGTTTTGCATTTCCATCCGCCAACCTGGCGAATGCCGTCACTGACGGGTGGCCCACTCAGTTGGCCACCAGAAGCTCGTCGCGCTTGCTGTCGTAAGCCACAGCATGGGGATTGCCCATCATCGGTGAGGCCTTGTTCGCCGGACCACTCCGGATCACGCGAAGGGGAGGCGTATCGCCGGATGCGTCCAGTTTGTATACCGTTGCCGAATGATTGCCATAGTTGGCGACCCACAGCTCATTGTTTTTTAGATCCGCAAACATGCCCGTGGGGTTCTTGAGTCCCGTTTTGGGACCTTTGATGATGCGAATGGGAGCCACATCGCCCGAGGCATCGGCTTTGTAGACCGTCACACTATCGGCGGGATCATTCACTGCGAAGATTTCTCCGCGCTCCGGATCTATAGCCAAAGCCGTGGGCCAGTTCAGTTGAGTCTTAGGCCCCTGGATCACTCGAAGTGGAGGCGTGTCCCCACTGGCGGCCCGAGGATAAACGGATATCGACGGCGGATATGCCTTACCGGAACCGAGGACTGCGTTATTCCGTCCGATAGGAAAGTTGGCTCGCCCCAAGCCTCGTCCCTCATCGCGCGGACGACCGGAGTCGGGAGCCACGTGCACGTTGACCGTACCCCAGTTGGAAACATAAATGAGGTCATTCTTTGGATCGAGCACAATACCATGCGGATCCGCCAGGCCCGTGCGTGGCCCTTGAAGCGTACGCAGCGCGGAGTCCCTGTCTTTGGCCATCTTGTTAAAAGTCGTGACGGCGGCATCATCCTGAAGCGTGAACATCATCTCCTGATGCTTTTCGTCTACGGCCAGACCGAAGGTAAAAGGAGGCGTTATCAGAGACCGGATGGGAGCGACATCGCCTTTCTGATCACGGGAGAAAACGACAGTCTTCCCCAGCGTGTCGTTATTCACGGCGTACACGTCCCCATTCATCGGATCCACATAAATGCTGCAAGAAAACTCCAGATCCGTGTTCAATCCCTTCAGTATTCGCTTCGGTTCACTTAGAGCTGCTTTGGGCGGCGTGTTTTCAAGCCGGTCGTAATTCAGGACGGTGAACGTGTTCTCGTCGACCATCACGATTTCATTGTGCGTCGGGTCTACGGCCAGTGAACTGTAGGCCGGGTATGAGTCAACAATTTCTCTCAGCGGTTTTCGTTTCGCCGCTGTCGCTTTCGCAGCATCGTTCGAGGAAGTCAAAGCCGTCCGCTGTTCCGGCAAAGCGGCTAACAATGCGGCAACTTGCCGATCGGCGCGGTGTTGCTCCATCGCTGCCATTAATGATGACCCTGTGCTGGGGTTGTCGGTTTCGCAAAAGTTTTCCGGCAGCGGCTCAACCGAAATCAACTGCGGCTTCCCTGCTTGCTGCTTTTCGGGTCCCGCTGCCATTTTGTTGCTGCCGGTAAGCAGCACAACCCCGCAGATTGTAAGCAGCAGGGCTGGGGTCATTATTCGCCGTTTAATTCCTAATGAAGGCATCTCGACTGCCCTCCCGCGTTCCTCAAACTTTTTCCAACAAATTTGGCTGGTCTTATCGTCTCTCTCACCTCCGAGGTTTGTCAAAAAATACCTGGATATGTGGGAAGACTACCTCGACCGCGCCTGACCCGGAATGCCACGAGCGCTAGTCCGTTATTTCCGGAAGGACGCTTCGCCATTTTTCAATCACTTTTCGTTTCACGTCGGGTCCGGCTTCGGTGACTTTCGGAAACGTGGCGAGCCGTTCCCAGGGGCGGCAGGCATCGATGACCATTCGGTTGTTGAAAACGGGCTTTTCCAGCGGATAGGCCATGGGATCGAGCGATGTGCTCCAGCAGCGCTTGATGACTTCGATATCGACCGCAGGATCCATTCGACTGCATAACGCCCACCATACCTGATGATCATTGGTGACATCGATATCGTCATCCACGACGATCGTGATCCGGTTCGCATATGCCCCCGCATGACAACTGCCTGCGGCCATTCCGACCTGCCGGGAGTGTCCGGGATACATCTGTTTGATCGAGATCGTCAAAAGCATTCGGCTCCCTCCGGCCTCGTGCGCCCAGACTGCCTCGATCCCCGGAATTCCCGCCTGCTGCAGTTCCTCCCAGACCATGGCGGATCGAAGAAAACCGCGGTAGTAGGTATCGTCATTCGGAGGAGTCGCCGGAAGATTTCCCATGATGATCGGATTGCTCCGATGGCGAATCGCATCAATTTTGATAACCGGCGCGGGGTGGCGGCCGCTCGCGTAATATCCGAGCCATTCCCCGAATGGTCCCTCATCGCGTGTCTCGTCTCGCGGAATCCTGCCTTCGATCACAATCTCGGCGGTGGCTGGAATCGGTAGACCGGTTTCGCTTTCGATCACCTGGACTGCTTCGCCTTTCAGCCCTCCTGCGACGTCGAGCTCACTGACACCATACGGAATCTCAAGGCCCGCCACGAAAAACAACATCGGATCGTGTCCCACCGATACCACCACCGGGCAATCCTCCCCGCGCGCCCAATACTTCTCCATGATCAGGCGGCCGTGTTTCCCTGGAGAGATGTACAGTCCGGCTGTCTTTTCGTCGTGGACCGCGACGCGATAGACGCCGACGTTCACCCAATTGCTATCGGGGTCCTTCTGAATGACAAGACAACCGGTCCCAATGTACCGGTTGCCGTCATGCTCATGCCACTTCGGAGCAGGGAAGGCGGTTAAATCGACATCTTTTCCTCGACGAATGTTTTCATTGACCGGCCCGTCGGAAACCCAGCGTGGCGCGATTTGGGGATATTCCTTTGCATATTTCCTCCAGGCTTGAACCAGGTCCATCTTGCTGGATTCAACCGGCAGATTCAGAGTCAAAGCGATCCGGCGCGTCGACGTAAACGTATTCGCCAGGACTCGAAATCCCTTCGGATAGCCTTTGATTTCGTCGAACAAGAGAGCCGGCAGCTCCATTCGCCGCTGATATTGGTCGACAATAACTCCCAGTTCGACGTCGCTGTCGACTCCGCGAACCTTCCGCAGTTCTCCAGCGGAATCCATCAAGGCGATCCAGTCACGAAGATCTTGAACAGCCATTTCCCTTCCCTCCAAAATTGATTCGCCCTATCGGGCTTGCGCTCCGCGTCTTGAGGCTTCGCCCTTCGATTTCGCGCTTCGCGGCCAGGTTTTGAAGGACGACCACACCATAGCCAATGCGGTGAACAGAAGAATACTCAGAGCGATCGGCCGAGTGAAAAAGATTGTATAAGAACCCCTTCCAATGAGCAGCGAGCGATGAAAATTCGCCTCTACCAGATCTCCCAGAACCAGCCCCAGAACCAGGCAAGAAGTTGGATATTTGTAGCGAGATAGCAAGTAGCCGATGAAACCAAACACCAGAGCAACGATCACGTCTTCAACGTATCCTCGCATGGCAAAGGACGCGACAAAGCTCAACATGACAATTACCGGAAGCAACAATTCGTTAGGAATTAAGACCGTCTTGATAATGTGACGCGCAAGAAAGAGCCCCAACCCGAAAAAAGAAAACTGAGCCAGCAATATTCCGATAAAGACTGTATAGGGAAGAGTTCCAGAACGTTCGAAGAACTGCACTCCAGGCTGGAGACCGTGCATCGTCATCGCTGCCAGAAAAATAGCCGCCACTGACGAGCCAGGAATCCCAAACGTGAAAGTCGGAATGAGATCGCCGACGATGCACGCATTCTTGGCGATCTCCGGAGCAAGCAGTCCTCGTGGCTCGCCGGTTCCGAAAGTCTCGGGGTGGCGGGATGCCCTCTTTTCCAAAAAATACGCTACGATGCCCGCGGACGACAGACCCAGCGCCGGCATGATACCCATAAAAATTCCAACCAGCCCTGCTCGAAGAACAGTCTTTGGCAGTTGTAATACTTTCTTGAAGCCATCGGAAACCTTACCGACCGAGTGGATCTGAGCGATACTTCCGCCCTGCTCAGAAAGCACGAGAACCTGCGATAAAGCAAACAGACCTAAAACTACCGGGGCCAAAGGCAAACCGTCTTGCAGATACACAGATCCAAACGTAAAACGTGCCTGTGCGGTGATGGGATCCGATCCGATGAAGGAAAGCAATAGCCCAATCCCTCCCAGAAACATTCCTTTCAGGATTTGACCTCCTGAAGCCAGCGCCAGAAGAGACAGAGCCATTATCGCGATCGCAAAGTACTCGGGCGGACCCATTCTCAATGCGAGCCGCATCAATAAAGGAGAGATGGACACCAGCGAAATCCAGCCAAGCATTCCGCCGACGAAAGAACCTAATGTCGAGATCCCCATTGCGACACCGGCCTGCCCCTTCTGCGTCATCGGATATCCGTCCCAACATGAAGCGACGGAACCGACGCCTCCAGGCGTATTAATGAGAATCGAAGCGAAGGAATCCCCATAAGCGGTCGCTGCATGAACCGCAGCCAGCAGGATGATCGCTGTCGCCGGATTCATGCCATATGTCAGAGGGAGCATCAGCGCCACTGCAAAAAGTGGGCCCAGGCCGGGAAGTGCGCCGATGATGAGACCAAAGATTGTTCCCAAGATTAGAAAGAGAATGTTTAAGGGTTGCAGCGCAGTGATTAAACCTTGAAGCCACATCGTAGCCTCTCTACTCTACGGGCTGCTTCTGAAGGAGGCCCACACCATTCCTTCCGGGAACCTGACATCCAACACGTATGCGAATGCCAGAAAAACAACAGTCGTGAGTAAGACGGCGTATGGAAACAGAATCCGCCAGCGCTGGTAGTGCATGAGCCGCGGGCACGCAACCAGATACATCAGCGTGGCTATGGGAAATCCCAAAAAGAAGACTGTCGTGACGTAGCCCGCTTGAAGAGCCAGCGCGGCGCTGAAACCGATGGCATTTTGCGGCTTTTGTTCCGAAATGGGGTGCGCTTCTTGGACTGTCGTTCGACTGCTGCTGAGGAGCCGGAATAGGAGAGCGATTACGAAAAGGAGAAGACTGACTTCGGCCACCAACCGTGGAAACAACGCTGCCGTCGCTTTCAAATGCGTGGTTTCGATTAAGAAGGCGAGCGCAAATCCACATAGGATGAATAGGAGTAAGCTCTCCAAAAACGAAATGCGTTTGCCAGAAGGCAAGGTCACGGTTTCAAGACCTGTTCCATCCCTTTAACCATGGAGAAAACCTCTGAAGATGCTTTCAAAAATTCAGCAGGCTCCAACGGCCTCAAAGAAGTTCCTGATTGATTCGCGGCCGCCAGGAACTTCTCGTCGGCGAAAACCTTTCGCATGGCATCAACAAGGACAGAGGTCTTTTCCTCAGAAAGCCCGGGAGGAGCATACAAACCAGCCATCGTATCGAAGCGAATGTCGGGGTACCCGAGTTCGACCAACGATGGAAACTCTGGATGGGATGGATCCCTCTCCGGACCTCCAACTGCCAGGATGCGAAGCTGTTTGGATTCGTAGAGAGGCCACAGACTATCGAGCGCTGCGATACCGATTTCCGTTTGCCCACCCGATATAGCCAAAGCCGTTTCCGCACCACTGTTAAACGGAACGAAAGAGATTTGAACCCCGGCTTTCTCCTTCAACAACATCGCCAAAATGTAATTGGTCGTCCCGATTCCACCTCCGGCCGTGGTCAAGGGGCGAGCTTGCGACGCTTTCCGCATGTCTTCAATCGTCTTTAAGGGAGATCCAGCGGCGACCGCCACCGCGTCATAGTTATGTCCGGTAATGTTGTAAACGTGCGTAAATTTCAGGCTGTCGAATTTCGCCCCAGTGACGATCTGACCCGCCGACATGGATGGTTGCAAATTCACCATCAACGTGTATCCGTCCGGAGGCTGGCGAAAAACGTAGGCGCGGCCTATGTTTCCTCCCGCTCCCGGCATGTTATCGATCACGACGGGGACTCCAAGATACTTTTGTAGATAGGGTTGGACGAGCCGCGCAGTCGTATCGACGACTCCCCCGGGATCGTGAGGAACCACAACATGGATTGGATTTTGGGGATAACGAGTTCCTTGCGCGCAGCCTGACAGCAAGCACCAAATGAGCAACTCGACCAACAAACCGAGAGAGAAGGCAAACCGGCAGACTCGCATTGCTACACCACCTTGCGCACAATCTCCTCGGCAATCATGTGGAGATAGTCGATCCGGGCCTGCGGCTCACCCGGCAGGCTGTAGATGGTGAATCCGACGCGGTTCAGTCCTATGGATTCGTGGGCATTGAGGAGCGTCTCCGCGCAATCTTTTGGAGAGCCAACAACGGTCCAGTCGTTCAGGCTGCGGTCGAATCCAAGTTGGATCGGGACCATGTCCTTCTCCTGCATTTCCCACGATCGTTACATTTTGAATCTTTTCTCGAGGTACTGCTGTGCAGCGCGTGCCGCGTCCTCCCTGCTTTTGCCCACGATGAGGCTGCGTGACGCCCCCAACCCTGTTGTCGGGTTCTGGCCCATCTCGCGCCGTTCCTTCCGGTACACATCAGCTAGCTTCTTCATATCCGCCCACGCGACCTGCGGTCCAAAGAAGACGCTGTCGGCAAGACGGGCCGCCCGCTTTGTCGCCGCTTCGCTTTGAGCGCCCATCTCGATGGGTGGGTGAGGCTTTTGATATGTCGTGAAACCCATCCGGCTCTTGGTGAGCTTCGTATATTCGCCCGAGAATGTCACTTCCTCGCCGGCCCATAGCCGTTTCATGATCTGAAGGGATTCCTCCAGCTTTGCTGCACGGTCTTTTCGAGTGAGGCCAACGGCTTCCAGTTCCTTCTCACGGTATCCAATGGAAATACCCAACACAAGGCGTCCGTGAGTGATGTGATCCAGCGTCGCCACATTCTCCGCCACATCTATAGCGTTCAGCAAAGGGAGCAGGATCATGGAACTCTTGATTTGCATTGTCCCTGTCTCGGGAGCGAGACGAGCGATGATTGGAAATGGCTGGGGCCAAACCGTCGGATGAGAGATCCAATGGTGTCCCACGGAAACCCACGCGTATCCCATCTTAGATGCCGCATGGACCACCTCAATTGCTTCGTCGATGATTTGGGTCGCAGGACGATCCATTGGACTCCAGAATGGTGTCAAGTGAAAGCCGATTTGCATTGCAGGACGTATCCTAATTTGTCGAAACTGTACTATCCACGAACCGATGAACGGTCCAGGTGCCGACGATATCGCCGATGCAATTCAGCGCGACCATCGGCATTTCCGTAATGCGCCAGATTCCCGCAAACAACGCCGCGAACTCCACAGGCAGCCCGAACGCCGGCAGCAATATGGTGAGTTGAACGACACCGGCCATAGGAATCCCTTCTCCTCCCAACGAGACCAGGGTCGCCATCAGGATCATCATGAATATCGTTGCGCCTGAGAGCGACATACCCAAAGCGTTCATGGCGAAAGTCAACACAGCCGTAAAGACAAGCGTCGTGCCGTCCTTATTAAACGCCGCGCCAAGAGGTAACGTCACCCCGTACACCGGCTCCGGGATTTTCATATCTTCCGCAACCCGCATGCAAACGGGAAGCGTCGCGAGGCTGCTACAAGTGCTCGCTGCCGTGGCAACAATTGGCATCGATTGCGAAAACAGCCGCCATGGGCTCCCCCGTAGTACAAGGGCAACGAACAGCACATAGACGAGACCGAATTGAAGCAGGTCCGCGATATAGACAGCGACGACATACTTGCCGATCGGCCCAAAGAACGAGGATTTGTATGCTCCGACGCTGGCCGCCATGAGGAATGTCACGCCGAGGGGTCCATACTTCATCACGAGCATGATCATCCGGCGAAACAGCTTGTTGAAGCTCTCAAAGAATCCCGTCAGCTTTGCTTTATCTTCGGGCTGGAGAAAAACGATCGTGATACCAATGAACAGCGCGAATATCACCACCTGCAGGAGCTTGCCGTTGGAAAAAGCGGCCACGGCATTTCGCGGAAACATGTCGAGAATGACCTGGTTCCATCCAGGCATCGCGTTTGCTTCAGGCGCTTTCACGTTCCCGAGCCGGAAACCGGACCCGACCTTCAATAGCGACATCACCGTCACGCCGATAGCTGCCGCGCAAGCCATAGTAATAATGTAGTACGCCATGATCATCGCGCCGATGCGGCGCATGATGGCGAAATCGGGCAGCTTGGCAACGGCTGTAATGATGTTGAAGAAAATCAGAGGGATCGCCGCCATCTGCAGTAGCGTAATGAAAAGATCGCCAAGCACCCTGAAGGCAGTCATCTTTTCGCCAAAAACCAAGCCCAAGACCGTGCCCAGGAGCAGCCCCCCGAGCATCTG
>JACXTT010012354.1_pt1 | contig 11338 bp, 10 predicted proteins | sample 9270951 | NCBI WGS metagenome assembly JACXTT01 (sample SAMN15532306, study PRJNA645909) | rock metagenome | isolation source: weathered quartz diorite | place: Puerto Rico | collected 2017-06-21 | reverse complement strand
CTCCGGGCGGGGCCGTGGTTCCCCCCTGCCTCTCCCCGGTGTGGGGGGGACGGTTTAGCGGGGGCAAACCTCCACGGCGTCCTTGGGCAAACGCAACGGCTCACGAGTAGGCACGAATTCGTGCGCCACATACCCGGCAAAGCCCGTATCCGCGATCGCGCGCGCGATGGCGCGATAATTCAGCTCTTGCGTGTCATCCAGCTCGTGGCGTCCGGGCACGCCGCCGGTATGGAAGTGCCCGATGTGACTCGCGTGCTCGCGGATCGTGCGAATCACGTCGCCTTCCATGATCTGCATGTGGTAGATGTCGTAGAGCAGCTTGACGCGCGGAGAGCCCCCGGACTCGATGCTTTTCGCCCCGAACGCCGTGCGATCGCCCTGGTAGTCCTTGTGATCGACCTTGCTGTTGAGCAGCTCCACACAAATCGTCACGCCGTGTCGCTCGGCCGCGGGAGCGATACGGCGGAGGCCGGTCACGCACGCGTCGGTCGCCTGCGCGTCGGTCCGCCCCTGGCGATTGCCGAACATCGCAATGAGGTTCGGCACGCCGTGCTGCACCGCGAGCGGCAGCGCGCGCTCGAGCTCCCCGACGAGCAGGTCATGGTTCGCGGGGTCGTTAAAGCCCCGCGGGATGAAATCGTCGCGCAGCGCCGCATACCCCATGGAGCACGTCAATCCCTGCTCCCGAACGACCGGCCAATCATCGGAGGCGAGCAGATCGATGCCGGCGAGGCCCATGGCCTTACCGGCTTTGCAGAGATCCGGCAGAGGAATGGACCGGTAGCACCAGCGGCTGGCTGACTGCTTGAGCCTCCCGGCCGGACCGCCGGACGGCCGGACGGCCCGCTGGCCGACCGGCAATACTGCCGCAGCGATCGCGCTCGCGGTTGCGACAATCGCTTCGCGCCGACCGACCGTCCGGCCGTCCGGCCGTCTGGCCGTCATGTTCAAAACTCCAGCTGACTCAAATACTTGTAGCTCGCCGCAATATCGTCGAACGGTTGCGGCGGTTGATCGTGCTCCACGAACGCGTGCTTGATGCCCGCCTGGTCCTTCTTCGCGAAGATGCCTTTCCAATCGATTTTCCCCTGACCCACATCCACCATCTTGTGCTCGGGCGCGCCGGCGGAATCCTTCACGTGCACCAGCGGAATCCGGCCCGGCCAGCGGGCGAAGTACGTCAGCGGATCCTGCCCCGCCTTGGTGATCCAATAAAGATCGATCTCCAGTTGCACGAGCTTGGGATCGGTGCTCTGGAGCAGGAGGTCGTAGGGGACCTGTCCCTCCAGTTTGGGGAATTCGAAATCGTGGTTGTGATAGGCGAACTGGAGCCCGGCGTCGTGCGCCATTTGCCCGGCGCGGTTGAAGACCTGGGCGAAGTTCTTCCAGTCGTCGAGCGTCTTGCGCCGTTCCGCGGGAATCCACGGCATGACGATGTACTCGTGCCCGATCGCCTTGGCCCCGTCGAGCGCAGTCTTCCACTGGTCGGCGTTCTCGAACGGGACATGCGTCGAGGGCGCCGAGAGCCCGTGTCGATCGAGGATCGTCTTGACGTCGGCCGGTGAATGATTGAAGTATCCGGCGAACTCGACCTCCTTGTAGCCGATCTGTGCGACATGGGCGAGCGTGCCCTCGAAGTCGGCTTTCATCTGATCGCGGACCGTGTAGAGCTGGAGCCCGACCTTGGCGAGCCGTGCGCTGTGCGCCGTGCGCAGTGCTCCGGGATACGCGATGGCGAGTCCCGCCGCTGCTAGGGTTTTTACGAACTCCCGCCTATCAGTCCGCACGCTGTTCATAGCTCTCTCCTTTTCATGGCCTCGACCGCGTAGGCCGCCGCACGCGCGGTGAGTGCCATATACGTGATCGATGGATTCTGACACGCCGTCGACGCCATGCAGGCGCCGTCGGTGACGAACAGATTCGGGACGTCCCACGACTGATTGTGCGCATTGAGGACCGACGTCTTCGGGTCCTTCCCCATGCGCGCCGTGCCCATCTCGTGGATCACCAGCCCCGGCGGGTTGTTGCTCGTGTACGGCTGGATCTCGTGTGCCCCCGCCTCGGCGAGCATCTCGGCGGCGGTGATGGACATGTCGTGGACCAGCGCCTTCTCGTTCTCGCCGTACGCGCAGCTGATCCGGGCGACCGGAATGCCCCACGCGTCCACTTTGTTCTTGTCGATCTCGACGAAATTCTCTTCCTTCGGGAGCATCTCGCCGAAGCCGTAGAGGCTGAAGCCCCACGGGCCAGGTTTGCGGAGCGATTCCTTGAAGTCGGCACCGAAGCCCGCCTGCTCGACACCACGGCCCCAGTCGGAGCGCCCGCCACCCCCCTGGAAGCCATAGCCGCGCAGGAACGCGGACTTGCCTTTCCCGATGTTGCGGAAGCGCGGCACGTAGACGCCATTGGGCCGATTGCCGATGGTGTCGCGGTCGAGGGGGCCGTCGATCCGGCCGCTCGCGCCGCCGCCCATGATGTGATCCATCAGGTTCTTGCCGACCTGGCCGCTCGAATTCGCGAACCCGTTCCCCGAGTTGAGGAGGATGCGCGCCGACTCGATGGTCGAGGCGCAGAGGAAGATGACGCGTGCCTGGAACTCGATCGCATGCTTCGTTTGCCCGTCGATCACGCGCACGCCGCTCGCCCGGCCACGGCGCCTGTCGTAGGTGATGCTGTGAACCACGCTGTACGGCCGCAGCGTGAGGCGGCCGGTGGCCTGCGCGGCCGGCAGCGTCGCGTTGACGCTCGAGAAGTAGGAGCGCGTGATGCAGCCGCGGTGGCACGGCCCGCAGTAGTGGCACGCGGCGCGGCCATTGTGCGCCTCGGTCAGCACCGCGCAGCGGCCGATCGTGACCATCCGCTCGCCCGGCCACGCGCGGCCGACCGCGTCACGCACCGTCTGCTCCACGCAGTTGAGGGCCATCGGCTTGAGGAATTTGCCGTCGGGCAGCTGTGGCAATCCTTCCGCCTGGCCGCTGATGCCGACGAACATCTCGACGTGGTCGTACCAGGGGGCGATGTCGGCGTAGCGGATCGGCCAGTCGACGCCGATGCCTTCGCGCCCGTTGGCCTCGAAGTCGAGATCGCTCCAGCGATAGACCTGCCGGCCCCACATGATCGAGCGCCCGCCGACCTGGCGGCCGCGAATCCACGAGAATGGCTTGTCGGGAGGAGTGGTGTAGGGGTTTTCGATGTCGTTCACGAAAAACTTGTAGGCCATCTCGTCGCAGGCGTAGCACTGCTGCTGGATCGGCTGTTCCCGGGACAGGCGCTTGCGATCGCCCATGCCGCGGAACTTCATCTCCCACATCGGCACGTGCTCGACGTAGTCGGTCTCGGGGTTGATCGGCCGTCCGGCCTCCAGCACCAGCGTCTGCAAGCCGCGCTCGGCCAGCTCCTTCGCCGCCCAGCCGCCCGACATGCCCGAGCCGATCACAATCGCGTCGTAGGTTTTCATGGCTCGAGGGGGTAGCAGGGTTCGTAGCGGCCCGGCACGACGCGATAGTGCAGCTCGGTCGTCGCGCCGACTTCGGAGGTGTAGTAGCCGGTCAGCGTCAGCCACTTCATCGCCGAGAAGAAATTCTTCGAGGTATCGCTCTTCGTGTCACGCAGGCGTGCCAGCTCGTAGTCCAGATCCTCGACGATTTCCGTTTGCTGCGGCGGCGTGCAGCCCACGAAGTCCTTGCCGAACGCGGCGCGGCTGCGCTCGTCGATGTTCGCAAGCCCCGCAGTGAACATCTGGCGCTGCTCGTCATCACCCCAATCAGCGAGCATGACGTCGATGAACGCCGGCACGCCGGCTTCGCGCGCGCCCGGGGTATCGGTCTTGGGGATGATCAGCTCGGCAATGGTGGCGACGGTTTCATTCTGGTGGGGGTTCAGCGTCCGCAGTGTTCCAACGCGCACTCGCTGATGGACAGTGCGGCCGATCGCGAGCAGCCGATCGGGGAGCGCAGCCGTCCCGGCGAGCAGCAGCAGCACTTCACGCCGGTTCATCTAATCGGTTCCTCGTGAAGAGAATGCTGTAACTTGGCACGCAAACCACCGGCTGGCCATGCGTCGGCGTGCCGTCGAGGCCGCATTTCCAGCTGGAACGTTCTAGCGCCGCTGCTGCGCGAACAGCCAGTTCCTGAACTCCTCGGAGCCGTACGCGGCATCCCACGAGTTGTGGTTCAGGCCAAGGAGCTCCGTGTAGCGCACGTCCGCGCCTGCGGCCTTCAGCGCTGCTGCCGGCTCGCGTGACCCATTCACGTTGACGACCTGGTCGACCTCACCGTGGAAGATCCAGATCGCAACCTTCCCGAGGCGCTGAACGAGCATCGGCAGGACTTGGGCGCTGTCGCCCGGCACTACGGGCACCGAACCGCGGAACTGCGGAAACTCCCGCACCCATCCGCAGATCGGTACGACGGCCGCGAAGAGCTCCGGATGTCGGTACGCGACGTACCACGTGCCGTGGCCGCCCATCGACAGGCCGGTCAGATAGACACGAGTGGGATCGACGTGGAATTCGCGCATCGTCTGCTGCAGCGCGGCGACGGCCATGTCGCCGGGCGTTCCCACCCACTGCGAATCGCGCGGTACCTGCGGGAAAACGACGATCGCGGGATAGCGTGACGGGTTCTGACGGATCGCAGGCGCGAGCCCAACGTTCGTTTGCAACAGGCCGTCGTCGCCCCGTTCACCCGCGCCGTGGAGAAACAGGATCGCGGGCCAGCTCGGCTTCGTTGCGTAGTCGGCAGGCACGTAGACTTGGTAGTGATATCTTCCGCTGCCGACCGTAATGGTCCGATCGAGGAATCCGGTTTCGGGGCGCTGTGCGCCGAGCAGCGTTGTCACGACCAGCAAGCAGTTCAGCACGGTCCGCTCCTTGGGTTAATGGTGAACGCGCAGGCTGTCTTGCAGGATTTGGAACACGGCCGCCTCCAGCGTGCCTGTCCCGGTGCAACGCACAGGCGCTTGGCGCTCAACCATGTTCTGCGCGGTGCCATCGACCACGATATCGACTTCGGTTCCACCAGCGGAGTGCGGCAGCAGCCGCGCGATCATTGCGAAGGTCACCCGATACACGTCGGCCGCTGGCTGGCCAACCGAGGTGAATCCGCAGTTGAGGTACAGCGAGTTCGGCTCGCTCTCGTACAAGCGCCGCTCGATCTTCAGATACGGTGTGAGATACACGCGATCGTCAGGGTATACCGATGGAGCACCCGGAAAATGCAGGGATTGAAACGCGATGGGGACGATCCGCCAGACCGAGTCCACCGCGGTGGGCAGCACGCCGCTGAAGTGGCTCACATCTTTTCGAGACCAGACGGTGAACATCCGTTCTCTGTCGATGCCTTCCCCCGTAGCCCTCGGGGCACAATCGGCGAGCGCACAGACGGCTAGCAAACTCACGGCAGTCCTCATTCGGAGCTCCTCATCTTGGCAGCACGATATCCACTTTCAAGCTATCTAACGGAGGCGTGTCCCCGAATTTCAACCTGACGGGTCCGAGGATGGTGTCCGGTGGATTGGTTCCTTGCGCCGGGAATCGTGCCTCTACAAAGACACAGCCTGAATCCACAACCCCGGTGCCAAACACCGAGATTCGATAACGACCGAGGGAATCGGCGCTGCCCCACGCATACATCGCTCCCCGAACGCAGGACACACCGGTAGGTACCGCCGCTGCGGACATCGCAGCGCGTGACGCAGGCGCACCGCCGTTGGTCGTCACCTGGCCCCACACCACGGCCTGGAAGAGACGTGGCCCGGTGCAGCCGCATACAACCGGTGAGCACGCAGCCACTGCAATCAACACGGCGATCAAGCTGTAAATGAGCTTCATAGGTACTCCTTCATCGTGAGTGCCCGGCCACGCGCGGCATCACTTGCCAGACTCTGGCCGACGGCGTAGCCCTGCGCGATGTCGAATGGCAGCGCGACGATCACGCGGGCAACGATCTGTCGGGTCCTGCGACCCTCAGACATCGGTCGTAATGGATTCAATATCCGTAGCCCTCGACGCCGGCTGCGCGCCAATCGGCAGTGTAGAACACGGACACCGCTGTGCCGCCCCCCGATGCGCGTGCCGAGCGCGCGTGGCAGACGTAGGCGATCGGTGATCCCAGGTAGGAGAGCCCCAGCGACGTAACCGCATCACAACCGGCGAATGTCCATTGCCGGCCCTCCGCGGTGAGTCCACGGTACCAATCGGTCAAATCGGCGCTGAGGAATTTGCGGAATCGTGGAGTGACGGCAGCGCTGTCCGGCTTGGCCACGATCGCGCGCAGCAACGTCGCGATCGCCACCGGTGGCTGCCTTCCACTCGCAGACGTAATCAGGTGAGGCGCCTGCAACGCCGGCTCGAGCATGCCGGCAACTCCGTACGCGATCGCCCCGACCTGCGCCTCGGCGAGATTGGCCAGCACGATCACCGTCAGCCCCGACTGCGGATAGCGCGCGATGACCGTCTTGAATCCCTGCCAGCTTCCGGTATGCGCGATGCGTCGCTGGCCTCGCTGCGGGAGTAGATACCAGCCGAAGCCATAGGGATAGGTCGCGCCGTCCGCCAACCGCACCGGCGTCCACGCCGTGTCGAGCGCCGCCGGACTCGGCACGCGCCGATGGTTCAGTGCGATCGCCCAACGCGTCAAATCGCGCACGGTGAGGTAGAGCGCGCCGTCCGCGCTCGTGTTGAGCGTCGGCGCGACCCACTCCTGGTTCTTGAGCGCGCCGTTCTCCAGGCGATAGCCGGCTGCGCGATTGGGCACGATGTCGGCTTCCGAGATCACGCGGGAATCGTGCATCCCCAGCGGACCGAACACTGAGTCGCGCAGCAGATCACCGTAGAAACGACCGGTGATCCGATGAATGAGCGCGCCGAGCAACAGATACCCGGTGTTGCTGTAGCTCCAGCGCTCACCCGGCCGGAAATCGAGCGGCCGCCCCGCGGCGAACTTCACGAGCTCGTCTTCCGTGTAGTCCTTGCGATAGTCGAACGTGGAATCGGTGTACTCGGCGACGCCCGACGTGTGCGTCAACAGACGTCGCACGGTGATTCCCCGCCACACGCCCGCTCCTTCGGGAAACCACCGCACGATCGAATCGTCGAGGTGGAGGAGATGATTATCGACCAACATTTCGACCAGCGCGGCCGTGAACTGCTTGCCCATCGATCCCGATTGATAGACGGTGCTGTCCGAAGCCGGCACGCGCAGCTCGACGTTCGCGAAACCGTAGCCGCGCGACAGCAGCACGCTGTCGCCGCTGAGAACGGCGACGGAGAGACCGGGAATCCGCTGCCGTTCCATCTCGGCCCGGATATAGCGGTTGATGGAACCCGTGTCCTGCCCGACGAGCAGGAGGGACAGCAGCGCGCCGGTGGTCACCACGGCTCAGCGGGAGTCATGCACGCCCCACACGGACCGGAGCACGTCGCTGATTTCGCCGAGGGTCGCGCGCGCGCGGACGGCGTCGAGAATCGCCTCCATGAGTGGCGCGCTCGGCTGGCGGGCGGCGTCATGCACAGCCGCGAGAGTCTGTTTCACCGTTTTCGCTTCTCGCTGATCGCGGAGCGCTTTGAGACGCCGCTTCTGGGCGTCTGACAACGTCGAGTAGTCGGGCGCGGGGATCGGCGGGATCGGCTCGCCCGTGACGTATTCGTTCACTCCCACGACGACGTGTGTGCCCGCCTCGACGTCGCGTTGCTGTTGGTACGCACTGCGCGCGATCGCGTCCTGGAAAAACCCGCGCTCGATCGCCTTTACAGAGCCTCCACCAACCTCCACCTCCTCCACCAGCCGTCGTGCCTCAGTCTCGATTTTGTCGGTCAACTCCTCCACGTACCAACTGCCGCCCAGCGGATCGACCACGTCCGGCACGCCCGTTTCGTGGGCGAGCAGCTGCTGCGTCCGGAGCGCCAGTGTCGCGCTGCGCTCGGTGGGAAGGGCCAGCGCTTCGTCGTACGAGTTCGTGTGGAGCGACTGCGTGCCGCCCAGCACGGCCGCCATCGCTTGGATGGCGACCCGCACGACGTTGTTGAGCGGCTGTTGCGCGGTAAGCGTCGCGCCACCCGTCTGCGTGTGGAAGCGGAGCCGGGCCGCGGCATCGGAGGCGTTGAACTTCTCCTTCATCAGCCGATACCAGAGCCGACGCGCCGCGCGGAACTTGGCGATCTCCTCGAACAGATCGGTGTACGCGGCAAAGAAGAAAGACAGCCGGGGCGCGACGTCATCGACTCGGAGCCCGGCGGCCTGCGCGCGCCGCACGTATTCGATGGCGTTGGCGAAGGTGAAGCCGAGCTCCTGGACCGCCGTGGCGCCCGCCTCGCGCATGTGGTAGCCCGAGATCGAAATCGGGTTAAAGCTCATCCTGGCGCGCGCAGTGAACCGAAAGATATCGGCGACCAGCCGCAGCGACGGCTCCGGCGGATAGATGTACGTCCCGCGCGCGACGTATTCCTTGAGGATGTCGTTCTGCAGCGTGCCCTGCAGCTTGGCGAGCGGCACGCCCTGCTCCTCCCCGACCGCCACATACATCGCGAGCAGAATCGCGGCGGTCGCGTTGATCGTCATCGACGTGGACACGCGATCGAGCGGAATGCCCTGAAACAGCCGCGCGAGATCCTCGACGCTGTCGATCGCCACACCGGCGCGTCCGACTTCCCCTTCGGCCATGGGATGATCCGAGTCGTAGCCCATCTGGGTCGGAAGATCGAACGCGACCGACAAACCCGTCTGTCCGGCATCCAGCAGATGCCGAAAGCGGGCGTTCGTTTCTTCGGCCGTGCCGAAGCCCGCGTACTGGCGCATCGTCCACAGCTTGCCGCGATACATCGTGGGATAGATGCCGCGCGTAAACGGCGGCGCACCGGGCTGCTCCAGCGAATCGTGGGTCACTGCGCGGCAAGCACCGATCGCGCGAAGGCCACATCGCGCTTGGAACCGATGATCAGCGGGGTGCGCTGGTGCAGCTCCGTGGGTTTGATATCCAGAATGTCGCGCTCGCCATCGATCGCCGCACCGCCGGCCTGCTCGACCACGAACGCCAGCGGCGCCGCCTCGTACAGCAAGCGCAGCTTGCCATGCGGCGAAACCGCATCGGCCGGATAGAGAAAGACGCCACCGGACATCAGGTTGCGGTGAATGTCGGCAACGAGCGAGCCGATGTAGCGCGCGTTCTTCGCTTCGACGCGACCACCGTCGCCATTCTTGAACGCGCCCACGACGCGTTGGATGCCCGGCGCCCACTTGTTCCAGTGACTCTCGTTGACGCTGTAGTACGTGCCGACGTCGGGCGAGCGGATGTCCGGGTGTGACAGCACGAACTCGCCGATTGTGGGATCGAGGGTGAAGCCGTGCACGCCCTGCCCTGTCGTGTACACGAGCATCGTGCTCGAGCCGTACAGGATGTAGCCGGCGGCGACCTGCGCGCGGCCTTGCTGCAGGCAGTCGGCGAGCGAGCCGGGACCCTTCTTGGTGGCGGTGCGCCGATGAATCGAAAAGATCGTGCCGATCGAGACGTTGACGCCGATGTTGGTCGAGCCGTCGAGCGGATCGTACAGCAGCACGTACTTGCCGCCGCGCCGGTCCTCGCGCACCTGCACCGGAATGGGGTGCTCGTCTTCCTCCGACGCGACGACGCACACCCGACCCGTATGCTCGACGCTGTGGCGCACCGTTTCGTTGGCGAATAGATCCAGCTTCTGCTGCACCTCGCCCTGGACGTTGATCGTGCCGGCGTCGCCGAGGATATCCGTCAGGCCCGCGCGCCGCACCTGGCGCGAGATGATCTTCGCGGCGAGGCACAGATCATAGAGTAGGTTCGACAGCTCCCCCGTCGCTTCGGGGTAGAGCCGCTCCTGCTCCATGATGAACCGCTCAATCGTGACGACCGACGTCGGTGATTGCGAGCGTGCCATGACTCGAGACCGTGAAGGTGATCGTGCCCCGCTGGTCGGTACGGAGCACGGTGACGCCATGTCCTCGCAGCCGCGCGAGCGTCTCGGGCGCGGGATGACCGTAGCGATTCTTCGCGCCCACGCTGATCACGGCATCGACCGGCTGCAACTCGTCGAGCCAGCGGTCCGAGGTCGCGCCGCGTGACCCGTGGTGCCCGACCTTCAGCAGCGTCACGCGCCCCACGTGTCCCGCGAGATGCGCCTCTGTCGGCACTCCCGCGTCCCCCGCGAACAGCAGCCGCGTGCCGCCGTACGTCACGAGGAGCACCACCGATTCCTCGTTGATGTCCGTCTGGCTGGCCGCCCACGCCGAGTCGGGGCTCAGCACTTCGACGGTTACCCCGTCCAGCTCTAAGCGGTCGCCGCGGCGCGTCGGGCGCCACGCCGCGCCGTCACTCTCGACGGCGCTCAGGAACCCAAGATAGCCCGCGTCCGGCACCGGCTGCCCCGGCTCGAGGACGAAAGCCGGATCGAACGCATCGAGCACGGCGGGCAAGCCGCCGAAATGATCGAGATGCGCATGCGTCGCGACGATCGCGGCCAGCTGCGTGGCACCGTGACTGCGCAGGAACGGCACCACGACCCGGCGGCCGGCGTCGCCCTGTGGTCCCCGGGGTCCGCCATCGATCAACAGCCATCGCCCCGCCGGACTGCGCAACGTAATCGCGTCACCCTGGCCGACGTCCAGGAAACTTACGGTAAGACATTGACAGTCTGAAAGGCGTGTGAAGGCGTGGAAAAACGTGGTCCACGCCAGCATGGCGGCGATAAGCGCAACCCGTGCGGCCACGACCCACCGGCGGCGCGGTGCGTTCCAGAGCCACCACGCGAGCCCCAGGATACCAAGCCAGAGGCCCGCCGCCTGTGGTCCGGCGATCATGATGAAGTGGCCGCCGGGCAGTGCCGCCGCGGCCTTGGCCACCAGATCGAGGAGCGCGAGACAGAGTCCCGCGCCGGCAGCGAGCCAGCTCGACGAGATGAGCAGCGCGACCATGAGTCCCGGAACCGCGAGCCCCGCGAGCGGAATGGCGGCGAGGTTCGCGACGATGCCGATCGGCGCGACGGTGCCGAATGTGTAGGCGGTGATCGGCGCGGTGCACACGGTCGCGGCGGCGGCGGGCGCGAGCAGACGCGCGGCCTTGGAGAGCCGCTCGGTCGCGCGCCCCGCCCAGATCACCGCGGCCACCGCGGCCACCGACAGCCACGCGCCGACCGACTGCACCGCCCACGGATCGCCGAGCATGACACAGAGGGCGGCGAGCGCGACCAGACCCCGGGGCGCCACGACGCGCTGGCGCAGCTTCGCGATGTCGAGCACCACGAGCATCGCCGCCGAGCGCCCGGCGGGCGCGGGAAAGCCGAGCAGCCAGACGTAGGCGAGCACCCCCCCCGGGG
>JACXTT010012353.1_pt1 | contig 11338 bp, 9 predicted proteins | sample 9270951 | NCBI WGS metagenome assembly JACXTT01 (sample SAMN15532306, study PRJNA645909) | rock metagenome | isolation source: weathered quartz diorite | place: Puerto Rico | collected 2017-06-21 | reverse complement strand
CGCGGCCGTGCGCTGGTAGTGTCGCTGGCCTACGTGCTGGGCATGGCGGTGGTGTACACCGCGGTCGGCGTGGCTGCCGGGCTGCTGGGCGAGGGCCTGTCGGCCGCGCTGCAGACACCGTGGGTGCTGGGCCTGTTCGCGGCGCTGATGGTGGCGCTGGCGCTGTCGATGTTCGGGCTGTACGAACTGCAACTGCCGCAGCGCTGGCAGACCCGCCTGACCGAATCGTCGAACCGCCGCCAGGGCGGCCAGGTGGCAGGTGCGGCGGCGATGGGCGCGATCTCGGCGCTGATCGTCGGGCCCTGCGTCACCGCGCCTCTGGCCGGGGCGCTGGCCTATATCGCGCAATCCCGCGATGCCGTGATCGGCGGCGCGGCGCTGTTCGCCATGGCGCTCGGCATGGGTGTGCCGCTGGTGCTGGTGGGCGTGGGCGCGGGCAACCTGCTGCCGCGCGCCGGGCGCTGGATGGAGGTCACCAAGCGCTTCTTCGGCTTTCTGCTGCTGGGCGTGGCGCTGTGGATGCTGGGGCCGGTGCTGCCGGCCTGGGCCTCGATGCTGGCGCTGGCGGCGCTGCTGCTGGTGGCGGCGGTGTTCCTGGGCGCCTTTGACGGCCTGGGTCCGGATCCGCGCAACCTGGCGCGGGTGGGCAAGGGCGTGGGCGTGCTGTTTGCGATCGCAGCGGCGATCGTGCTGATCGGCGTGGCCTCGGGCGGGCGCGATCCGCTGCAGCCGTTGTCGCACCTGAGCGTGGCGCGCGGTGGCGCAGAAGCCTCTTCTGGCGCGCAGACGGTGCGCTTCGAGCGCGTGCGCAGCGTGGCCGAGCTCGATGCCCGCGTGGCGCAGGCCGCGGCCGCAGGCAAGCCGGTGCTGCTGGATTTCTACGCCGACTGGTGCGTCAGCTGCAAGGAAATGGAGCACATGACCTTCGTCGATCCGCGCGTGCGCGCGCGGCTGTCGGAGATCGTGCTGCTGCAGGCGGACGTGACCGCCAACAATGCCGACGACAAGGCGCTGCTCAAGCGCTTCGGCCTGTTCGGGCCGCCCGGCATCATCCTGTTCGGGGCCGACGGGCGCGAGCGCCCGGTGCGCGTGATCGGCTACCAGTCGGCCAACCGCTTCCTGGAAAGCCTGGAGCGGGCCTTCGGCACGCGTACCAGTACCTGAGGCGTACCTGGCGCTGCGCTGCGGTTACCGTTCCAGCCGCCGCCCCAGCGCCCACAGCGCGGCCAGCCCCAGCGCCACGGCGCCCATCAGGCCGATCGACCACCAGAACCCGTCCGGCTCGCGCAGCCAGGGCATGCGGTCGAAGTTCATGCCGAAGACGCCGGTGATCAGCGTCAGCGGCATGAACAGCGCCGTGATCAGCGTCAGCGTGCGCATGGTGCGGTTGGTCCGGTGCGCCACCGCCGAGAAGTGGATCTGCACCGCCGACTCGATCGAATCCTCCAGCCGCCTGGCATGCGCCAGCACGCGCTGAATATGCTCCATCACGTCGTTGATGCGCACCAGCAGCACCTCGTCGCGCCCCGGCGCATTGGCCGCGCCGCCGGGCTGGTCGCTGCTGTAGCGGTTGTCGAGCAGGCTGTCGCGGAATTCCTGCAGCGCGTCGCGTTGCTCTTCGCTCAGGTGTTCCAGCTTGCGCAGCTGGATGCGGGCATCCAGCAGTCCCTCCCAGCTTGAGAAGCTGCGGCGCGAGTTGAGCAGCGCGCGCTGCCAGCGGTCGAGCTGGCGCGTCAGCGGCGCGCGCAGTTCCAGGTAGCGGTCGACCATCGCATTGAGCAGGCGCAGCATCAGGTCCTCGGGCCGGCTGGGCGGGCGCACGCCATGCAGCAACGCCTGCCCGTTGCCGCGCACGGGCGTGGCCTGCGGGCGCGGTGCCTGGCACAGCTCCAGCAGGCGCTGGCGCACCTGGTCGATGGTGCGCGATTGCCCAGAGCGCACCGTGACCAGCACCGTGTCGAACATGAAGAACGTGACCGGCTGTGTGTCGATCCTGGCCAGCGCCGGGAGGAAGCCGGGCGGATAGCGCTTCTGGCGGGCCGCGGTCTCGGCAGCGGGTGGCTTCGCCGTGCCGGCCGCGGGATCCTGCGGCTCGGCCTCGGCGACGGCGCGGCTGGTCTCGAAGGTCAGCTTGCGGAAGATCACCATGTCGTACGCATTGGTCGTATCGAAATACGACGGATGCGCGGCATTGGTGGCGTCGGTCAAGTGCAGGTCCAGGATCGGCGCGCCGGCAAGCTGGCGCACGCTCTCGCGCCAGGCATCCGGCGCGGCGGTGACTTCCTCGGTGGAAAAGTCCGCCCAGACGAAGAGCGCGGCGGCATTGCCGTTGAGGAAGTTGCCCGCCTCGGTGAGTGAGGCGAGCGGGTGTACCTGGCTGGCCGAGAAGCCTAGCAGTTCCATAGGCGCTCTGTCCGGTGGCCGCTCAGGCCGTCAGCAGCCGCGCGGCATCGCGCGCGAAATAGGTCAGGATGCCGTCGGCGCCGGCGCGGCGGAAGGCCAGCAGCGATTCCATCATCACCTTGTCGTGGTCCAGCCAGCCGTTCTGCGCGGCGGCCTTGAGCATCGCGTATTCGCCGCTGACCTGGTAGACGTAGGTGGGGAAGCGGAACTCGTCCTTCACGCGGCGCACGATGTCCAGGTACGGCATGCCTGGCTTAACCATCACCATGTCGGCGCCTTCCAGGATGTCCTGCGCCACTTCGCGCAGGGCTTCGTCGGTATTGGCCGGATCCATCTGGTAGGTCATCTTGTTGCCCTTGCCCAGGTTGACGGCCGAGCCCACCGCGTCGCGGAAGGGGCCGTAGAACGCCGACGCATACTTGGCCGAGTACGCCATGATGCGTGTATGGATATGGCCGTTGTCTTCCAGCGCCGTGCGCACCGCGCCGATGCGGCCATCCATCATGTCGGACGGGGCCACGATGTCGACACCCGCTTCGGCCTGTGCCAGTGCCTGGCGCACCAGGATCTCGACGGTCACATCGTTGATGACGTAGCCGTTGTCGTCCAGCACACCGTCCTGGCCGTGGCTGGTGTAAGGGTCGAGCGCCACGTCGCAGAGCACGCCGAGCTCGGGGAAGCGGTCCTTGAGCGCGCGCACGGCACGCGCCACCAGGCCCTCGGGGTTGGTGGCCTCGATGCCGTCCGGCGTCTTCAGCGACGGGTCAATCACCGGGAACAGCGCGATCACGGGGATGCCCAGCTTGACGCAGTCTTCGGCCACCGGCATCAGCAGGTCGACCGACACGCGCTCGACGCCCGGCATCGACGCCACCGCCTGGCGCTGGTTCTGGCCGTCGAGGATGAAGACGGGGTAGATCAGGTTGTCGGGGGACAGGCGATGCTCGCGCATCATGCGGCGGGAGAAATCATCGCGGCGCATGCGGCGCGGGCGGTATTCGGGGAAGGTGGACATGGCGGGCTTCTTGACTGTAGAGCTGGACATGAAAGCGGGCCGGCAAGCACGGCGCGCGCGGCAAAGCGCGGTCCAAGGCGGCTGGCCGAAGAAAAACTAAACTTTTGAGCGTGCCCGCTATCATACTCGCGGACACTTTGCGTTGCGCCCTGCGTGGCGCGGTGTCCCCCGCTACTCCTCCCTGAGCGGGTACCCGCCCCAGCGGCGGGAAAGTTTGTCCCCGTTGCTTGCGACGGGGCTTTTTTTTTGCGCGCCGAAATGAGGCTTACTCAGCCGGATCGGCGCTGGGCGGGTCCGTCTTTTCGGGGACGGCCTTCGGCTCGGCCTTCTGCGCTTCCGGCAGGTTCAGCCAGCCGGCGATCACGCCCTGCGCCTCTTCGATGCCGCGGCGCTTGAGGCTGGAGAAGAGCTGTGCCGTCATGGGCACCGGTGTCTCCATCTGCTCGGCGTAGCCCTGCAGCATCTTGCGGGTCTCGCGCAGCGCCTTGGCGTTGTCGCTGTTGGTGAGCTTGTCGGCCTTGGTCAGCAGCACATGGATGGGGCGCGACGTCGGCAGGAACCATTCCACCATCTGGCAATCGAGATCCGTGAACGGACGGCGCGCGTCCATCATCAGGATCAGGCCGGACAGTTGCTGGCGCGTCTGCACATAGTCGCTCAGCAGCCCCTGCCAGTGGTACTTGGCCGAGCCCGAGACCTCGGCATAGCCGTATCCGGGCAGGTCGACCAGGAAGGCGAGCGGGTCGGGCGCCTTGACCGGCGCCACCGAGAAATAGTTGATGTGCTGCGTGCGCCCGGGCGTGCGCGACGAGAACGCCAGCCGCTTCTGGTTGCACAGGATATTGATGGCCGTGGACTTGCCGGCGTTGGAGCGGCCGGCGAATGCCACCTCCGGCACGGCTGTGGCGGGCAGGTCGCGCAGGTGGTTCACGGTGATGAAGAAGCGGGCCTGGTGAAGAAGGGACATGCGCTAGAGCGGTGGGGCGGGCCGCGGAGGCTGTGCGCATTGCGCATGCCGGGGCCGGGGTCTCGCCAGGGTGGGATGGCTGGCGGCCTGGGCCGCCCGCCGGGGTTGATCTGGCGCAGCCCGAAAGGGGCATGACAAGGCGCAAGGCATCAATCCGGCACATAAGTTATTGTACAATACGCCGGTTAACGGTCTCCTGAACGGGTGACGCGTGGCATCCATGGCCGCGTGCCTCGGCTGCCGTCGTCCGGGCGGGAAGCCTAGTGTGTCGTTCCATCGTGGGCAGGGCCCTTGCCCCGCATTGCGCGTTGCACCGGAGGGTGCGGCGGCGGCGGGAGCGGGCTGGCGGGGTCTGCCGCCACGGCCAGCGCTTTGCGGATCGGTCAGCCGCGCGCGGGTCGCCACGATACCAGCCTTTGCACCGGCGCGTCCTCACCGCCGGCAAAGCGCAGGGCCGGCACGCATCACGGTATCCAAAACAATTCAGAGAAGGTGTGCGAATGAACCGCATTGCGAAGATTCTGGGTGTCCTGGCTTTGGCCGTTCCTGCCGCCGCCCTTTCCGGACTGGCATCTGCCGCAGAGCAGGCCGCCGCAAAGGCTGACCCGGCCAAGGGTGAAACGCTGTACACGCAAGGTGCCCCCGACCGCAATGTGCCCGCCTGCCTGAGCTGCCACGGCGCCGCCGGCAACAGCGCCGCCGCCGCCAATCCGAAGCTGGCCGCCCAGCATCCCGAGTACGTCCACAAGCAGCTGGCCGACTTCAAGTCCAAGGCACGCAACAACGCGATCATGGTCCCGATGGCGTCGGTGCTGACCGACGAGGAAATGCGCAACGTCGGCGCCTACCTGGCCAAGCAGTCGCTCAAGCCGGCCACCGCCAAGAACAAGGACACCATCGAAGCCGGCCAGAAGATCTACCGCGGCGGCATCGCTGCCAAGGGCGTGCCCGCCTGCGCCGCCTGCCATGGGCCTACTGCCGCCGGCATCCCCGCCCAGTACCCGCGCATCGGCGGCCAGTGGGCGGACTATACCGAGGCACAACTGGTGGCATTCCGCCAGGGCACCCGCAAGAACAACCCGGTCATGACGACCATCGCCGCCAAGATGTCGGATGCCGAGATCAAGGCGGTGGCGGATTACGTCGCCGGCGTTCGATAACGATTCCGCGACTCCGCTGGCGCCCGCCAGGCGCCGGCGCGTTGGTTTGGCGGCCCCCGTTCCGGCGGGTGTGCCGCGGCATGCAACCGAACGCGCCTGTCACAATCGAAAAGGGTGGCCTGCTTGCCAAAGCATGTCCGCCCTTTTTTCATTTCCAAGCCGCACGTTCTTTTAGGTTTCCCTGCACATGTCGACCGCTTCCACTTCAGGGCTGCACCTGAAGACCTCTCACCGCGTGCTGCGCGACGCGGTCGAATTGTTGTCCTCGATGCGCTTCGCGATTGCGCTGCTGACGGTGATCTCCATCGCCAGCGTGATCGGCACCGTGCTCAAGCAGAACGAGCCGTATCCCAACTACGTCAACCAGTTCGGGCCGTTCTGGGCCGATGTGTTCCACACGCTGTCGCTGCAGAAGGTCTACGGGTCCTGGTGGTTCCTGCTGATCCTGGCGTTCCTGGTGGTGTCGACCAGCCTCTGCCTGGTGCGCAACGCGCCCAAGATGGTGGCGGACATGCGTTCGTGGAAGGACCATGTGCGCGAGCGCAGCCTGCGCGCCTTCCATCACCGCGGCGAATTCGACGGCGCGCGCCCGCGCACCGAGGCGGTGAGCCGCCTGTCGGCGCTGCTGCGCAACCGCGGCTACCGCCTCAAGGCGGTCGAGCATGACGGCGCCACGCTGCTGGCGGCCAAGGCTGGTGCGGCCAACAAGGCCGGCTATATCCTGGCGCACACCGCCATCGTGGTGATCTGCATTGGCGGCCTGCTGGACGGCGACCTGCTGATCCGCGCGCAGATGTGGCTGGGCGGCAAGACCCCGATCAGCGGCAACGCGGTCATCAGCGAGATCCCGCCGCAGCACCGGCTGTCGGCGAGCAACCCGGGCTTCCGCGGCAACGCTTACGTGCCCGAAGGCTCCACCGTCTCCACCGCCATCCTGAACATCGCCGATGGCGCGCTGGTGCAGGACCTGCCGTTCGCGATCACGCTGAAGAAGTTCAAGGTCGATTTCTACGAGACCGGCATGCCCAAGCTGTTTGCCTCGGATGTGGTCGTGACCGACCGGGCCACCGGCAAGCAGACCGAGGCGACCATCAAGGTGAACGAGCCGCTGATCGTCGACGGTATCGCCATCTACCAGTCCAGCTTCGAGGACGGCGGCTCGCACCTGAAGTTCGTCGGCTACCCGATGCAGGGCAGCGGCCACGCCACCTTCACCGTCGATGGAGCGGTGGGCGGCAACAAGCCGCTGGCGGGCACCGGCACCAGCGCCGACAGCGAAGGCCTGACGGTCGAGTTCAGCGACTTCCGACTGATGAATATCGAGAACGTCACCGATGCCTCGGGCAAGCCCGACGCGCGCGGCGTGGCGCGCAAGTCGTTCAACGAGACGCTGGAAAAGCACCTGGGCGCCGCCGCCAGCACTGACCGCGCCAAGACGCTGCGCAACGTCGGCCCGTCGGTGCAGTACAAGCTGCGCGACCGCACCGGCCAGGCGCGCGAGTACAACAACTACATGGTGCCGGTGCAGATGGACGGCCAGTCGGTGTTCCTGGCCGGCATGCGCGAATCGCCCAGCGAACAATTCCGCTATCTGCGCATCCCCGCCGACGACCAGGGCAGCGTGGCCGACTGGATGCGCCTGCGCGCCGCGCTGCAGGACCGCGCCCTGCGCGGCGAGGCCGCGCGCCGCTTTGCGCTGGCGTCGATGCCGGGCGATGACAAGGCCGACCTGCGCCGCCAGTTGGCCGAAAGCTCGCTGCGTGCGCTCGACCTGTTCGCCGGCGCCACGCGGCCCTCGCCGGATTCGCCCCCGGGCGGCTTCACCGCGATCGCAGCCTTCCTGGAGAAATCCGTGCCCCCGGCCGAGCAGCAGAAGGCCGCCGACGTGCTCCTGAAGATCCTGAACGGCTCGATGTGGGAGCTGTGGCAGCTGGCGCGCGCCCAGGACAAGCTGCCGGTGGTGGCCAACAGCGCCCAGAGCGGCACCTTCCTGCAGCAGGCCATCAACGCGCTGTCGGACGGTTTCTTCTACGGCGCGCCGGTATTCCTGCAGCTCGACGACTTCAAGGAGATCAAGGCCAGCGTGTTCCAGTTGACCCGTGCGCCGGGCAAGAACATCGTGTATCTTGGCTGTCTGCTGCTGGTGCTGGGCGTGTTCGCGATGTTCTATATCCGTGAGCGCCGGGTCTGGATCTGGGTGAAAGACAAGCCCGCCGAGGGCGACACCGAGCCTGGCAGCCATGTGCTGATGGCGATGTCGACCCAGCGCCGCACGATGGATTTCGAAAAGGAATTCACGGCGCTGCGCGACGATATCGGCCGCGCCGCAGGGGGCCGCAGCGATGCGCCCGGGCCCGCCGGCACTCCCCACTGAATTGAGCAGGTACGCTATGTCCTCAAATGTGAACCAGGCCGGTCCCGCCATGCGCGGCACCTCGCGCGCCGACACCGGCGCTGACGAGGCCTATCTCGAACCTTCCTTCCTGCGCCGCCTGACCTGGGTGGACTGGCTCTTTGCGCTGGCACTGGCGGTTGGCGCCGGCGTGGCGCTGTCGCAATACGGGCAGTGGATGGACGGCTACGACAAGGCCGTGCTGATCGGCGCCGTGCCTGCCTTTGCGCTGCTTGGCTGGCACTGGAAGGCGGTGCGCCCGCTGATGCTGGCGCTCACCGCGCTGTCGCTGTTCGCGATCCAGCTCTATCAGGGGCAGCTGGCGCGCGCCGACCAGGCTTTCTTCCTGAAGTATTTCCTGTCGAGCCAGTCGGCCATCCTGTGGATGAGCGCACTGGTGTTCCTGTGCACGCTGTTCTACTGGCTCGGACTGGCGACGCGCTCGAACACGGGCTACAGCCTCGGCAGCAAGCTGTGCTGGGGCGCGGTGGTGCTGGGCTTCACCGGCCTGCTGGTGCGCTGGTACGAGTCCTACCTGATTGGCACGGACATCGGCCATATCCCCATTTCCAACCTGTATGAAGTGTTCGTGCTGTTCACGCTGATCACTTCGCTGTTCTACCTGTACTACGAAGGCCGCTACGCCACGCGCGCGCTGGGCCCGTTCGTGATGCTGGTGGTGTCGGCCGCGGTGGGCTTCCTGTTGTGGTACACGGTCAGCCGCAATGCGCAGGAGATCCAGCCGCTGGTGCCGGCGCTGCAGAGCTGGTGGATGAAGATCCACGTGCCGGCCAACTTTATCGGCTACGGCACCTTTGCGCTGGCGGCGATGGTCTCGGTGGCCTACCTGCTCAAGCAGCGTGGCATCCTGGCCGAACGCCTGCCATCGCTGGAGCTGCTTGATGATGTGATGTACAAGGCCATCGCGGTCGGCTTTGCCTTCTTCACCATCGCCACCATCCTGGGCGCGCTGTGGGCGGCCGAGGCCTGGGGCGGCTACTGGAGCTGGGACCCGAAGGAAACCTGGGCGCTGATCGTCTGGCTGAACTACGCGGCGTGGCTGCACATGCGGCTGATGAAGGGCCTGCGCGGCACGGTGGCGGCCTGGTGGGCGCTGGTCGGTCTGCTGGTGACGACCTTCGCGTTCCTGGGCGTCAACATGTTCCTGTCGGGACTGCACAGCTACGGCGAACTGTGACGCGGCGTCATGCTGCAATGCAAAAACCTGCCTCCGGGCAGGTTTTTTTTCGTCTTTTTTTCAATTTTTTTGGCAGCCCAGGGAATAAACGCATCACATCCGGTGTTTACTTGAGGAGCGGTGCCGGTCGGCGGCATCGGTTTGCATGGAGAATAAGATCATGGCAAGTCTGCGTCGTAACGCTGCAGCATCTCTCGTTCGTCCCGCCGCGCTCGCGCTCGGCTGCGCGGCGGTTCTGCTCGCCGGCTGTGCCGGTATGGGCGGCACAGCCGGCAATATGCCGCCCACGGTGAAGGTGGCCAGTGGCGTGCTGACCGATCCGCAGGGACTGACGCTGTACACCTTCGACCGCGACACCGCCGGTAGCGGCAAGAGCGCCTGCAACGGTCCGTGCGCCACCAACTGGCCGCCGCTGATGGCAGCGCCTGGCACCAGTGCGTCGGGCCAGTACACCATCATCACGCGCGATGACGGCGGCAAGCAGTGGGCGTACCGCGGCATGCCGCTGTACCGCTTTGCCAAGGACGCCAAGCCGGGCGACCGCGCCGGGGACAACCTCAACAACGTCTGGCACGTGGCCAAGCCCTGACACTTCAGCAGCCACCACCGCAGCCACAGCATGGAAGGGTTTGACGGCCAGCTCGTCGCGCTGGCGCCGCGGCTGCGGCGCCATGCGCGCGGCCTCACCGGCGACGCGGCGCTGGCCGACGACCTGGTGCAGGACACGCTTGAGCGCGCGCTGCGCTACCGCTGGCGCTTCCGCCTGCGCCCCGGCGCCTGGTGGGGCGACGGCGCCGATGGCCTGCTGCCGTGGCTGCTGACCCTGATGCACCGCCTGCGCCTGAATACCGTGCGCAGGAAGGAACTGGTGGTCACCACCGACACGCTGCCCGAGGTCAGCGCCCCCGCTGACGACCCCGGGCTGCGCCGCGACCTGGTGCAGGCGCTGGCGCAACTGCCGGAGGCGCAGCGCGCGGTGCTGCTGCTGGTCAGCCTGGAGCAACTGACGTATGCCGAGGCCGCGCGCGTGCTCGACGTGCCGCAGGGCACGGTGATGTCGCGCCTGGCGCGGGCGCGCGAGCAGATGCGCCGGCTGCTCGACGGCAAGGCGCCCGCTGCCGTGCCGGCAGCTTCCGGCAAGCCCCTGCAGCGGGTGAAATGATGTCCGCCATCCACGAAGCCGATCTCCACGCCTACGCCGATGGCCAGCTTTCCGGCGCGCGCCGCGCGGCCGTGGAGGCGTACCTGGCGCAGCACCCGGACGCGGCGGCGCAGGTTGCCGCCTGGCGCCGGCAGGCCGACGCCCTGCACGGGGGGCTGGATCCGATACTGAACGAACCGGTGCCGCTCGCGGCCTTGCCGCCCGGGCTGCATGGCGATGGCCGGCGCGAGACCGCGCGACCACGGCGGCCGCGCTGGACCATGGCACTGGCGGCCACCTGCGCGTCGGTGGCGCTGCTGTCTGTCGGCGGCGTTCTCGGCTGGCTGGCCCATGGCCGCCTTGGCGGCGTGTCCGTGGCGATGGCGCCCGGCGAGCGCTTTGCGCGCGAGGCGCTGGCCACGCACGCGGTCTACGCCCCGGAAATGCGCCACCCGGTTGAAGTCGCGGCGACGGAAGAGGCCCACCTGATCGCATGGCTGTCCAAGCGCCTGGGCACGGCGCTGCAGGTGCCGGACCTGCGCGCGCAGGGCTTCCACCTGATCGGCGGCCGGCTGGGCGTGGCCGAAGGCGGCCCGTCGGCCATCCTGATGTATGAAGCGGACGATGGCACGCGCCTGTCGCTGCAGCTGCGGCGCATGGCACAGGGCACCCCCGATACGGGCTTCCGCGTCGAGCGCATGCCAGGCGGAGGCACCAGGCGGCCAGCCGCCGGCCGCGACCCGATGATGGCCTTCTACTGGATCGACCGCGACCTCGGCTTTGCGCTGGCGGGCCCGCTGGAACGGGCGCGGCTGCTGACGCTGGCGCAGGTGGTGTACCAGCAATATCAGGGCGGATAGCGGGGTGCGAGGTGCAGGCGGCACATTGCGTGCGCCTGACGCCTCATGACCCGCGGCATTCCGACGCGGGCACAAAAAACTGTCAGGACTGGCCCGCACTCTCCGACCAAGGCCAGAGTCCAATCCTGCGAGCGTGTGGGCGCGACCGGCGCCGGCACGGCCAGGCAACGAGGAAAACCATGCTGATCCCTTCCCCCAAATG
>JACXTT010012352.1_pt1 | contig 11340 bp, 13 predicted proteins | sample 9270951 | NCBI WGS metagenome assembly JACXTT01 (sample SAMN15532306, study PRJNA645909) | rock metagenome | isolation source: weathered quartz diorite | place: Puerto Rico | collected 2017-06-21 | reverse complement strand
ATTGGCATGGTGCTGGTCGTCGCGCCTGAATTTGCCGATACTGCCTTAAGTTTATTGCGATCCGCCGGGGAGATGGCATGGCGTATCGGCACAATTCGGCAGGGGTACGCGAATTCAGCGCAAACCGTCATCGAGTGATTGGCGGCGTACCAGTGTTCCTTGTGCCCACTACGCTCGCCTGCTGATCCAGTGAAGTCTCTCGTTATTCTCATTTCCGGCCGCGGCAGTAATATGCAAGCGTTGATCGAAGCGAAGCTTCCGGCGAAAATTAGTGCGGTCATCAGCAACAGGCCCAATGCACCGGGCCTGGAAATGGCACAAATGCGCGGGATTGAAACCAGAGTGGTGGATCGAGGGTCTTACCCGGACCGCAACGCATTCGATACCGCACTGGCGGAGGCAATCGATGCTTACGAGCCAGACTTGGTCGCGCTCGCCGGTTTCATGCACATTCTGGAAAATGGTTTTGTTACGCGCTATCGAGGCAGGCTGATGAACGTCCATCCTTCATTGCTGCCTGCTTTTCCCGGCCTCCACTCTCACAGGCAGGCATTGAAAGAAGGCGTGAAAATACACGGCTGTACAGTGCATTTTGTCACTCCGCAGACAGATCGCGGCCCGATTGTCGTTCAGGCGGCGGTCCCGGTCCTGCCCGGGGATACCGAGGAAACCCTGGCGGCACGGGTGCTGCGACAGGAACACCGCATATATCCCGAGGCCGTGCGCTGGTTCCTGGAAGACCGGCTGAAGCTCTCCGGTAATGGTGCTGACGTGAGCCATCCCGCCGATGCTGCCGATACTGCAGTGGACGGCTCAGTTTTATATTCGCCAGGATTATGATAAGGAATAGATCATGAAACAATTATATATAGTCTTCTTGGGATTAAGTTTCTCCACCTTCTCCGCCGCTTTCACCGCTCTGCCGGCCTTCGCCGCCGGGATCCCGCCGCGCGTGGATATCAGTTATTCGGTTACATCGGGAGCCCTGGAAGGTGAAGTGAACGAGACGCTCGAAATCAGGCAGGAAAATGGCGCGCGCAGCTACAGCATTTACAGCGAGGGCCGCGCCAAAGGGCTGCTGGCGCTGACTCAACCGGATAATGTCGTGCGCGATAGCGAAGGAACGATTACAGCGAAGGGGATACTGCGCCCCGCTCGCTTTTCGGATCAGCACGGCAAAAGATTGCCCAAGGTTGCCATTTTCGATTGGAACAAGAAATCACTGACGCTTCAGTTCAAAGGCAGGGAAGAACAGAGACCCCTGCCAGCAGACGCTCAGGATAAGCTGAGCCTGCCCTACAGCTTCATGTTCTCTTCCGTTCCCGGCAAGGTGGTACACCTGCATGAAACCGATGGAAAGCGGGTGGAACAGGTACGTTACACGGTAGGCAAGGAAACGCTGGAGACACCGATGGGCAAACTGGAAACCATCGTTCTCACAAAGCAGTTGAATAAGGATGGAAATGAGGATGAGAATGCGCGCGACAAGAAAATATGGCTTGCCGTCGACCATCACATGCTGCCAGTACGCATCATTTCGCACGAGAAAATGGGCATTGTGACGGACCAGATGGTCACAAAAATAAGCTATGGAGAACAGGCGAACAGCCTGAAGCAGGGGCGTCTGCAATGAACTCGAGGACCCACCCCAAAAAAGGAATCCGGATAAATCCTTTTTCCTCCGCAATCTGACGATTTCCGTTGCGCGTACAGCTTGGGCTTCCGGCTTGGGCTTCCGTTGCCTTTTTTTACCTCCCTCCTTTTGCGGGATAACAATCGATGCGTCTCGCCGCCACTCATCTGGAGATGACTACCGCCGCGCTGCGCGCTGTGCTTCCGCTGGAATTTCCCGCGGATTCGATACTCCGGAATTTTTTTCGCGCAAACCCGAAACTGGGCGCAAGTGACCGGGCGTTCGTTGCCGAAACCATATTTGGCATTCTGCGTCACCGGTTTTTTCTTGAGAATGCCGTTCGCAGCGCTACGCCGCGATCACTGCTGCTCGCCTATCTCGTCAAATTTCACGGTTTGAACCTGCGTGAACTGGTGCCCCTGGTTAGCGAAGCTGAAGCAAAGCTGCTGCCCGGTATCAAGGCGATGTCCACGGATTCGCAACCGCTCGCTATCCAGGCTGAATTTCCGGATTGGCTGATGGAAAAACTGAGCGGTTTTATGCCGGAAAGCGAGATCCTCGCTCTGGGGCGTTCTCTGCAGCAGGCCGCACCGCTCGATTTGCGCGTGAACACACTGCTGGCGGACCGCAACGATGTACTTGCGTTGCTTCAAAAAGACGGGATCGACGGAAGCGCGGCCTTGTATTCACCTGTGGGCATCCGGCTGGCCGGCAAGCCGGCGATCAACCGGCACGAGCTGTTCGTTGGCGGCAAAGTGGAAGTGCAGGACGAAGGCAGCCAGCTGCTGGGTTATCTGCTGGCCCCGAAACGGCGCGACATGGTGGTGGATTTTTGCGCGGGAGCCGGTGGCAAGGCGTTGATGCTGGGCGCGATGATGCATTCACAGGGACGAATCTATGCTTTCGATAATTCCGAAAAGCGGCTGAACAACCTGAAGCCGCGCCTCAAGCGCTCCGGCTTATCCAATCTGTTTCCGCAGCTTATCGGAAATGAAAACGACATCAAGGTAAAACGTCTGGCCGGAAAAATCGACCGGGTACTGGTGGATGCGCCATGCAGCGGCCTGGGCACGCTGCGCCGTAACCCGGATTTGAAATGGCGGCAGTCGCCGGAGAGCATCAACGAACTCAAGCGCAAGCAGACCGCGATCTTGTCCTCCGCGAGCCAACTGCTCAAACCCGGCGGAAGGCTTGTTTATGCGACATGCAGTTTCCTGCCAGAAGAGAATCAGGAAATCGTCGAGCATTTTCTGGCCGGTCATCCGCAGTTCATACTGCTGAATTGTTCCGAACTGCTGGCGCAACAGAAAATAGCGCTCGATACCGGCGTATTCCTGCAACTGTCACCTCATGTGCAGGGCACGGATGGATTTTTCGCGGCCGCACTGGAATTGAAAAAATAGAATCATGCTTCGCAAAATCTGCTGCTGACATTTGAGCGTTGTCATTTGAGCGTTGTCATTTCGGCTGCAAACCCGGTTATAAATCAAGGTTTATTCAAAGATTCCCTGATGCCACCCAATCACGAATTCCATAGCCTGCTACGCAACCTGATCACGGATGTGCGGGAAATCAGCACGCTATGGCAAATTGCCGTGCTGCTCGCCTGTCTGGGACTCGCATGGCTGCTGCAAAGGCAATTCGCAAAGCGCATGACTTCGCGGGTAAGCGCTGGGCTTACGCTGAGTATCAGTGTAAACAGCATGAGCCGGCTCATGCGCCCTCTTTTCGCGCTTGTCCTGGTCGTCGCGGGCAAATGGGCGCTGGGCCACTGGTATACCACCCATCTTCTCAACGTTGCCGTACCGCTGTTATTCGCCCTCGCGCTCATCCGCGTCACTGTCTATGCGCTTCGCAGGGTCTTCTCCAGCCAGGAGTGGCTGCACCCATGGGAGCGGTTTATCGGTTGGGCTGTGTGGATCGGGCTGGCGCTCCATATAACGGGTCTATTGCCGGAAATCCTGGCGCTTCTCGATGACATTTCCTTCCACGTCGGCAAGCACCGCCTTTCCGTATTGCTGATCGTTCAAGGGATCCTTGCGTTTACCGCCAGCATGCTGCTCGCGCTTTGGCTCGCCAGTTCGCTTGAAGCGCGCATCATGGACTCGAGGGCGCTGGATATCAACCAAAGAGTAATTCTGTCGAAAATCAGCCGTGCCATTCTCATTGTCGTAGGCGTGCTGATCGCATTGCCCATGGTGGGAGTGGACATCACCGTCCTGTCCGTGTTCGGCGGCGCGCTCGGCGTCGGACTCGGGTTGGGTCTGCAGAAGATTGCAAGTAATTATATAAGCGGCTTCATCATTCTTCTGGATCGCTCACTGCATATCGGCGATGTCGTGACTGTGGATAATCGCAAAGGCGAGGTCACGTTGCTCACCACGCGATATGTGGTACTCAAAGGCGATGATGGAACCGAGGCGCTCATTCCCAATGACACGTTCATTACCTCGACGGTTATCAGCCAGACTTACTCCAATCGTAAATTACGCCTGATTATGCCATTTCATATCGGCTATACGAGTAACGTGGAAGCTGCCATGAGCATCGTGCTGGATGCCGCCAGGAAACGGCCGCAAATATTGACGGATCCGGAGCCGGCCGTATTTCTCAAGGAATTCGCCGACAACGGGATCAACCTGGAACTGGTCATATGGGTGGAAGATCCTGAAGGAGGAGTGCTGCGGCTGCGATCCGACCTTAATCTGGAAATCTGGTCTGAATTTCAGAAAAACGGTATCGAGATTCCTTTCCCTCAGCGTGAAGTGCGGTTATTACGATCAACGAAATCGGAAAGTTAGGCTAAAACTGGCATTCACTTCGGTTGACAGTCAACTGTGCCGCCGTCCGATAGAAACCGTTGTAGGGTTTCATTTAGCGGCGAACACGAATAGATTGGATGTTCTGATTTTAGTTCGGGTGCTCTCCCTCTAAATCAAGCAGGATGATTTCATGTTTAAATAGCTCAACGCGGCGGCATTTTGGCTAAGCGCACGCGCGGAAGGCCATATTTCAGTATTAAGCTGTTCATAAATTGTGGATCATTTCCCACTATATAGGCTATTGAACCGGCCAAAGAAGCTTTCTGCTCATGAGTGAGCATTTCATAACGATGCACCATTGCACGGATACGACGCTTAAGATCCCGACCTACATGCGCTTTTCCGTCACTGCCCAGTACTATACCGGTGACTCGACGAGCGCGACGTTTCGAAGAGTGTCGAGTCTTAGCTGAGTTTATCTTCAGCATGGCTGGTACTGGAACGGTTTCCAAAATTTGTGGCACTTTCTCCGCAATGCTCGTTAGGATACCTTTCGTATCTGTTGAGAAGAATAAGTCATCGGAGTACCGCGTGTAAGTGACATTTGAGTTTTTTGCAAATGTTTCAAGTTGAGTATCGAGTTCGTAGCAGAGCGCGTTCGATAGCGCGGGTGAAGTGGGAGCGCCAATTGTCAGCGCGCCGTGCCTGCAAACCAATCGACAAAACAACTCAATGTCTTCTCGCGACCATTTGGCGAATAAGTGAGGCTTTGTATCAATATATCGTTCAATATCGAGACTTTTAATAGATGGGAAAAATGCCTCAAAGTCCATACGCAAAAGAAAACTATTCGAGACATGAACCATTGCGTTGCTCAGTGTGGAAATAGTTTTTTGATACGCTGTGGCGGCGGAATGAACTGGTAGACGTGAAATTTCATGCTGAAGAAGCCAGCGCTGGAGCGCTTTTAGACGCCGTGAAGGATGGTGAATTATCCGTGAGCCTCCGGTGCGCTTTGGTATAGCATAAGTTTTATATTCATGCGAAGCACCCTTGGCCAGCCCTTCAATAAATCCTCGCGAAAGACCCAGATTCGCACTCATACGCTCAATCATCATGACGAACTCGCCAAGGATTCTAGAATTCCTCTGGCTAGCGGAATCGACAGAAGAACCGCTACGTGTTCGGCCCGGCGAGTCGGGAGGTCAAGTAACCGTCGATGGTGATAAGGCCGATCAAGAGTAGCCGTTGTTCCAGGAATAAAGAACGAAAGTGACTGGTCGCCTACATTGATATCATGACGTTTAATAAGACTCATCGCGACAGCAAGTCCTATCAATATCTCAATATCAATATTTTTCAGTTGAATAGATGGAGCAATTCTCGCCAAATAATACTGAATCGACTTAAACGTTGCGGGGTAAATTACCGAGATTAAATCCGCTATAAAGAAAAGTAAGTGCTTAGGGCTATGAGCAAGATCCTTCAATTTCACCGGGTGAGATTCCTCGATTCTTGAGATGCGCTCCTCTACTCCGTCTATCCCTTCTAATATTCGAACTAGAGGTGCAAATACCGTCGGCCCAAAATTAGAATCATTATCGATCCAACGCAGAGGACCAGTCGTAATGAATGACTCGGCATTCACATATTGCCTATCCACTATGGGAAGCAATTTCTTGCGGAGTTCGGTACTAAGAGAGAATGCGCCGAGTTCAGCAAAAGTTCCGGGGCTTTCTACAATAATAATCACCAGATCAGCAAGACCTGCTAGATCGGCTTCCATTGCAAGAGCACTGCGGCTCGAGTGTGTCGTAATCTGAGCCCAGACAGATTCTGCGTAAAAGATTTGTAACGCTGTTTTATATTTATTGGAGAGATAATTGTGTAGAGTATCGCGGCATGTGCTTCCCTTGCCACCGCAGAGAAAAATGACGGGCATTAGCTTCCGAAAGCGATAGCCGCTTGATTGTAACTTATCAATGAGTCGATCTCGGACCCGTACGTATGACGGATGCTCAAGCCAGAAGTCCATAGCTCCTACCTAACCGCAGGCCCGACCAACGGGAGGGCCAGAATTTCTAACAATACGTTCGGGCTGGCTGAACACCAGCCATTAAGCATAAACAACAAAATAATTATGGTTATGCCTAAATCGCTAGGAGCGGCGAAATATTCGTCGAATTAATTTACGATGTCAAGCAGAGCTCTGGCCTTTTAACGAGCACCATGAAAAATGTCTGTTGTCAAGCCCCTGCGGTTAGTGATCGGAAGATCAAAAACCTATAGGGTTCACTCCAAAATTGTATCAATTTTAAATCGCTGTTGACAAAGCGCATGTCATTGGGGTCTTTGAGCGAGGCAAGCGATGCCACCCAAATCCTGTCTTGTACAAGAATGGATCGGGCCTTGCTAACCGATGCTGGATCCTTGGCGCTCAGCAAGCGGTACTTGTAAAGATGCAGCGTACCGGGCTCAGGCCTCTCGCTTCAGCTTCCCGCCAATCCCTGTCGACGCTCTCTCGAACTGAACCGCATGAATTCGACCGCGCGCTCGCGCGAGTCATATTCAGCGATGACATCCGCTGAAGAGCAGACGAGCGGCGCCGCGGGTCCGTCCGGATAGATCATCGGAATGTTGGCTTGCAGTTGCATACGTGTTCCAGAAAAAGCTATGTTCAGCCGAGGATAAACATAGGACTTGCTACCCTTGTCGATCAGTTGCCCAAACGAAACGCTGGCAGGGCCAGCAAGCGAACGGCCACGCTGATCGCGAAGCTCGCGTCTCCCAACAGATGACTCTCAGCTGGTACTCGTGTGTTCAGCACGCGTCTCGAAAGGTTCGATGGGTCATCGATGTTTCGATAGTGGGAGAGAGGATTGCGTAAACCCATGAGACGGCGCAGGTCGTCGGCGTCCTTTGGCGAGATCACCTTGCGCGCCAGGCAGCGCAGCAGCGTGTCGTGAAACGAGATCCGATTCGATAGTTGTTCGCCATGGATTCCAATCGCGAGATGCGCGGCAAGCATGTGCTCGGCAAGGCCTTGGCAGAGCAACACCGTCGCCACATAGTTGCCATGGATGAAACTGGTGCGTGCTTCGGTCCAGGCGGCAAGCGTCGTCTCTCCGCCCGGAAGCATCGTACCGCCCGACCCAAGTGCCAGCGAAAGGTCGGCAAGTTGATGAAATCGAGCGACCTTGCCCGGAAGCTCGTCATGCAGATCGGCCAGCAAAATTCGCACGATCTCCATATCCCCGATAGAGGACAACAGAGCAGCCTGTGGATCGTCAGTCATGCCACCTCGTACGTGCCGAGAGGCAACATCCGATGTCGATCACCTTGCCTGCCCGCAGAGTGTCACGCGGATACCGGTGATCTCTCACCGGTGACGACCCTGCGCTCTTTTGTCTTTGCGGTTCATCCGATTCCTTCAAGGCGGCTTTGCCCCAATGAGCGCCGTGGCCTGCTGGTTGTTGACCATCCAGATGGATGTGATGGGGCAACGCAGCGCGATCAACTCCTGTATCTTCTGGAAGTCGTCGGCCAAATTACGGCGGAAGATGGGCTCGTGGTGTGCAATGCGGTTGCGCAGCTTGCGCAACTGGTCCAGTTCGCCATAGATCAGCCCGCGCAACTGGGGCACGGCCTTCGCCCCATCCAGATGTGGCATGACCGTGCGCAAGTGAGGCTGCCAGATCCGGACATCGAACCGACTGGTAAACATCGTTTGCCAGAACACAAACTTGAGTTCCGGGATCACTTTGCCGGTTGTCGGCTGGGCCGCACGAATTTTCAGCAGATCGCCCCTGGCGCTGTAGCCTTGGATCGGTTGGGGCAAGCTGGTAGCAAACACTGGCGACCAGGGCCAGTTCGGCCCGTACACTGCCGTGAGAGCATCGGCTACCGCATTGCGCACAACCACTTCACAGACATGCAGAGGGGCCATCATGGCTGCCGACACCTGCGCATTCCAGGCGTAGAGCGCCAAGGCACCGTCCAAGGCTGGGACAGTGGACGTTGCGGCCTCATACGTGCCTACGCGTGCAGCGGCCAGGGCGTTCTTGATTGCTTGTTCTGATGAGATTGACGCCATGGGCTCCTTGTTGTATAATTATATTATTAGCCGTAGGACTTGCGGGCGAAAGCTTCCCCCTTCGGACAGACGATAGTTTAAAAAGGCTCGCCTCCGGCGGGCCTTTTTTCTTTCCGGATGGCGGACTTGGCTTGGCCCATACTGCTTAAAGCGCTGTGGTTTGCGGCTGAGTAAGATAGCGGCTTCGCTCGGGGTGCCAACACTCAGCCAACTGACGCAGAAGTGATGCTTGGGGCCAACGGCTGCACCGCCAGCCGCAGTCCCATTGCTTTGAGAATGGCCAACAGGCTGCTGAGCGCCGGATTCCCCTTCGGCGAGAGTGTGCGATAAAGCTGCGTCGGGTTCAGGTGCGCCTGCTCAGCCACGGCCTGGACCCCGCCAAAAGCCTGCGCCATCTGGCGCAGCAAGATCAGTAGCTCGGCTTGGTCGCCATCCTCCAGGATGCCATTGATGACCTCCAGCGCAAATGCTGGATCACCGCGATACAGCTCGGCCATCGCATCGTCATGGGGTCTACTCTTCATCGTCCGCTCTCCGTTGCCAGTCCTGCCAATATCCCACCGCCCGTGCAATGTCCGCATTGCGCTTGTCGCGCAGCACAGCGGCAACACCACGCGGGTTCCCCGACAAGGCGTAGTACACCCGATAGCCTGGCCCCACGTCGATGCACAGTTCCCATACGCCATCGCGACAAAACTTGTGATCCCCGAAGTTGCCCAACTCGATCCGGGTCACGTGCCGAACTACAGCTACTTTCGCCTGACTGTCGCGAAGCCACTTCAGCCAGTCGATGTACAGATCCTTGAGCTCGCCAGCGCCCAGGTAATGCTCGATCCGATACGTGGTCATTTTCGGCTAAAACGAACAACAAGCAAGTCACGCAGCGGACTGGGCAAGCTTGCTTGCCTGCCTGTTTATCCACCACCGTCTTGCGTCGATTGGCGACCAGTTCGGCTGCTTGACCCACCGGCGCATCCTCGGTGTGGACGTAGCGCATGAACATCGCCACGGTCTTGTGTGCGGTCAGCACCATGCCGACCTTGACCGGGATGCCCGAGTTGGCGATGTCCGTAGCCGACCGATGGCGGATGCCATGCGTGCCGACATGAGGCACACCGGCCGTCTTCAGCGCGCGGCTCCACCCGCCGTAGTACTCGCCCGCGATCAGGTGCGTGAGGGGATTTTTCGGCGAAGGCAGTACGTAGAGCGATCCTTCCTGCCGTGGCGCTGTCGAGAGCAGCCGATAGGCCTCCTCGCTCATGGGCTTGGACATGCCACCGGTCTTACTGTCGGGCCAGACCACGCGCCAGTGCTCCAAATCGACCCACTTCCATTCAAGCAGGACAATTTCAGAGCGGCGGGCGGCGAACTCGAACTGCAAGCGGATCGCCAAGGGGATGACGGAAGGTTCGATGCCCTCGGCCTCCATCTGGTCGAGGCGACTAAACAACTTGCCCATTTCCTCGTCATTGATGAGGCGAGTCGCTCTGCTCACTGGAAACATCGGCACATGCCGGCACGAGTTCGTGCCATCGAGCCGATAGCCCCAGACCTCGGCCATGTGTGCGAACGTCAGCCAAATTCGGTGCTAACATCATGGTGAAATGAAAAATGACTCAAAGTACCTCATTCATGACCTGCTATCAATGCCATTTTTACGCGACCCCTTATTGAAACCTCTATGTTGCCGTTAAGCTCCATACTGTTTTTCTGCAAAAAGAGTTTAGTAATTTCTTAGTTCAACCGCGAAAACCAAGGTAAAAAGCTTTTTAGCAGAAAGGTAGAATCACAGCCTGAGTCTGGTATTTAAAGACTTTGAGAAGAAAATTGATGTAGAAAGAAAAAGAGCAGCTACAAGATTGTAATGCGCTCAGAGCTGAGCGCATTTACGTCTAAGAACTTTCTTTCCTATGGGTGCCTTAATATTCTACATAGTGATCTATTTTATCGGTTACTATGCCGCGCATTTGCTCAACTGGATGATGGGCCGCATCCTGATCCGGAACCGCCGCATCGCAGGACTCGTTCTGGTTCTCACCGTCAGCACGTTTCATGCTTACAAGATCGTCACTACTTCGCCCCCGCATGATCATGGCGATGGGGCGGGTTATGCGCTCGGGTTATACGTTATCCTGCCTGTGACAATAGTCATCATTGCAGTTTTATATTTCATGTGGCAGGAAAAACAGGATGAGGACGCGCCTTAGTACGGTCTCAGCGCTTGCCTGGCTGAAGCAGGCGGCGCGCTTATCCAGTCTTTTTCTGTATGAATTCGATCTTGTAGCCATCCGGGTCTTCCACGAACGCGATCACGGTGGCGCCGTGTTTCATCGGCCCTGCTTCACGCGTAACCTTGCCGCCGCGCTTTTTCACTTCTTCGCAAGCCTGGTAAGCGTTGTCCACTTCAATCGCGATATGTCCGTAACCAGCACCCAGATCATATTTTTTGGTATCCCAATTATGGGTCAGTTCCAGCACCGCGCCATCGGCTTCATCCTGGTAACCGACAAAAGCAAGTGTGAATCTCCCCTCTGAATAATCCTTGCGACGCAGCAATTTCATCCCCAGCACATCGGTATAGAAGACGATTGATTTCTCCAGGTCGCCGACGCGCAGCATGGTATGAAGGATGCGCATTTATTTTAAATCTCCACCATCTCAAAATCTTCCTTGCGCGCCGCGCATTCCGGGCAAGTCCAGTTCATCGGCACATCTTCCCAACGCGTGCCCGGGGGAATACCTTCTGCAGGCGACCCTTCGGCTTCGTCGTATATGAAGCCGCAAATGAGGCACATGTAGCAACGGTAAACGCGGATTTCGGTCGTAGGCATGATGAGTGGGGGTGATTTGGG
>JACXTT010012351.1_pt1 | contig 11341 bp, 13 predicted proteins | sample 9270951 | NCBI WGS metagenome assembly JACXTT01 (sample SAMN15532306, study PRJNA645909) | rock metagenome | isolation source: weathered quartz diorite | place: Puerto Rico | collected 2017-06-21 | reverse complement strand
GCCGGCAATCAGGCCTAAAGAAGAGAGTGGCGAAAGCGTTTACGTAATTCGGCCGGGAACCGCCGAGGCATATCAGCGATATTTGCAACTGCAGCCGACTGGGCCATATGAAGCACAATCGCAAGCAGCCCTCGACGGACTTGTGAGGCTAGCAAAGTCCGCTGGGTCTCCGCCGACGGACGCGAAACAAGAGAACTAACTGTCAGCGCGTAGCGCCGTATGCTACCTTCCAGTGCTGGAAAACTACAGTGGCCCGCTCAATCGTGGAGCGACGAAGTGCCATGAGACGTCGGGATTTCATTAAAGACTCCGTTTTCAGCGCTGGCGCGGCCTGCTGCCCATCCTACTTTCACGAACCCGAAATCCTGCAGCAGCTGCTGGGACCGCAGCAGGGTATTCCGATCCTGGGTCAGCAGCAGATGCAGGACTTGGCGCAATACGAGGAGGCGAAGCATCCCCTTCTGGCTGGCCGATTCGACGAAGCGCTAAAGATTCTGATTCCTGCTGCGAAGCAGCGGCCCGGCGCGATTCCCTACACCATCGCGGCCATCTATTTGAGAATGGAGCGCTGGGCCGAAGGCATTCCGTACGCACTGCAGGCCTGCCGCGACACCCCGTCGGACCTGCGTTATCGATGGATACTGCGCGCTCTGACGATGCATGCCGGCCAGCCGGAAAGCATCATTCCTTCCGAGTTCCGACTCAAGGTTCCTCCATCAGCGCCGTCGCCATTTCGGTTCCGGGACGTGACGAAAACGGCTGGTGCGGGCAGGCTCGGCCTGGGACGCGGAGCGGCGTGGGCCGACTTCGACAACGACGGGTACGAAGACATTCTGGTGGGTGCGGAGCGCGCGCCATTCTGTCTTTTCCGCAATCGCGGCGACGGAACGTTCGAAGATGTTGCACGCGAAGTCGGCTTGATCGATACCGTGGGCCTGGGTTGTTACGCCTCGCAATTCATCGACTACGACAACGATGGCTTTCAGGACATTTTTTTTGGCGGCAACGGTTGGGGCGGCGGCGGCAGGTTGTTTCTCTTTCACAATGAAGGCGGAAAGCGCTTCGCGGACGTGACGCAGAGCGCGGGTTTGGCAGGATCGGTGAACGCGTTCGGTGCGTCGTGGGCGGATTTCGACAATGATGGACGTTTGGATCTCGCCGTCGCTGCCGGCGTCATCGACCCGGAGGGTGGCGACCGCATTCGCTTGTACCATAATGAAGGCCACGGAAAGTTTCGCGAAGTCGGCGAGCCGGCTGGACTGACCCAGCGCGCCCGCTGGATCTCTCTTACCTGGGGCGACTATGACGGCGACGGCCGCCAGGACTTGCTGGCGAGCAGCTTCGACGCGGGCCCGTTCTTGTTCCGCAATCTCGGCAACGGAAAATTTGAAGATATGAGCGTGAAGGCCGGTATCCGTATGCAGGCCGCAGCGTACACTCCGGAATTCTTTGACTATAACAATGACGGCAAGCTGGATCTGTTTGTTTCCACGTATCCTTCGGGCGATCTTACAATCAACACCATGATCGAAAGCAAGCTCGGCGCAACGGTAGAGCGAGCGCAGCGCCAACTGCTGTTTCACAATAATGGAGACGGAACATTTCGCAATGTCACGGAGCAAGCCGGCATTCTTGGCTGGTATGGCGCCATGTCTTCGCAGGTCGGGGACCTAGACAACGACGGTTTTGACGAAATCATGATCGGCACCGGAAATCCTGCGCTGGATTGGTGCGAACCGAAACCGTTGCTTCGCAATACCGGCAACGGTGAGTTTGTGGACATTGCCGAATCCGCGGGGCTGGTGCACTTTGGGATGTTACACGGTACGTCCCTGGCCGATTACGACCTGAGCGGCAACTTGAGCCTCTTTGGTTCGTTTGGCGGGTTTTATTGGGGATCCCGCGAAACCAGCCGCCTTTATCGGAATCTTGGCTCTGAGAAAAATTCGCTCGAGATCCGATTGGTGGGCACGAAGTCGAATCGCGATGCTATTGGAGCCAGAGTTTCCGCTATCGCCGGCAAGCGCAGCGTCTTCAAATGGGTCAACGGTGGTAACGGTTTTGGCTGCAACAATTCGCGGATTGTCCATCTCGGCCTGGATCAAGAGGCAAAAGTGGACCGCCTACAAATTGATTGGCCGAGCGGTCAGCGGCAGACGTTTCAAAGTATCCCCGCGGGCCACAGGATTGAAATTGTGGAAGGCAACGACAAGCTGCGTTCGCTCGTCAAATTCCGCGGCGCCTCTGGATGAGCCTTTGCGATTGTGAACTACGCGCCCGGTTTATAATGTCAATGTCGCTGTTGGAGAACGAGGTGACCGCCATGCGAAACACGCTTAAGTGCTTTCTGGCCATGCTTGTGGCTGCGTCGATCTGTTACGCCGCCGACCTCCCCTGGAAAAGCAAGCCCTACGACCAGTGGACCGAAAAAGACTTGCAAAAGATTTTTTCTGATTCCCCATGGGCGCGTATGTCCACGATCACGCGCACTTGGGGTTCGACTTCCGGCGGCGCGGCCACGCCTGGAAGCGGGAACGATCCAAGGCGTGCGGGAGGGGGCCCATCGCCGAGTGCCCGAGGCGGCCCACAAGGTGGCGGTTCAAATGCTCCCGAAACTGACGACATTAGCTTTTATGTTCACTGGGCTTCCTCGCGCGTGATGCGCGCCGCGTCGGCCCGGAAAGCCGTCTTGAAAGGCAAGAACGACGTCGACGTTGCGAAGTACGCCAGCCAACCGCAGGAGGAATATCAAATCGCGGTGCAATCGGAAGACATGTCCGCGTTTGTGCGCCATGACGAGAACTTTTATAAACAAAACTCTTACCTGGAAACGAAGAAGACCAAAATGAAGATTCTGCCCAGTCAAGTCCGCTTCGAGCGCGACCCAAACGGAGCAGTCACCACGGCAATTTTCTTTTTTTCGAAGAAAACAACATCCGGCGATGCCACGGTCTCCCCGGAGGAAAAGAGCATTGAGTTCAGTTGCAAAATCGAAGGGGCCACGCTGCGGGTGACATTTGAACCGCAAAAAATGGTGGACAACCAAGGCCCGGATCTCTGAACTGTTGCATCGTGCGCAAACTCTCCAGTACGCTGGGGCTTAGCGGAAACCGGATTCGAGTCGCTGCGGACAAGGCATTGCTTCTTGCTTTCCTGGTGCTCACCGGCGTGTTTTGGCTCTCAGCTCAAGCAGCCGTATCCCAATCCTCGGAGCAAAGTGATTCTCTTCTTGGCAACGCAACAGCCCAGTTTCAGCAAGGAAAGGTTCGGGAAGCTGACGCTCTCGTCCGCAAATATCTGACCGGCCACCCGAATTCAGCTGACGGACATTTCCTTCTTGGCCACATCCTCTTCCGCGAGATTCAGGAGCACGCAGTTCTGGAAGAGTTCGAATCGGCGCAAGCGGGGACAACGAACCGCGAGCCAAACTCCAATAGTCATAGTCCGCCAAACTCATCGGTCTCCGAAACCAAGCAGGAAATGGCCAAGGCATCGCTTGCGGAATTTACCGTTGGCGCGAAGTTCCGAAATCCCTCCGCTGAAGATCTGAAAACCGTTGCGTTCGACTACGTTCTGCTTGGGGATTATTCAGACGCTGACAAATGGCTGACAAAGATGCTTCAGTGGAGCCCCAATGATTCCGAGGGCTGGTACTTTCTGGGCCGCACGAAATATAACGAGAACCTGTCTGCCGAAGCGATCTCGGCTTTCGAACAGTGTCTCAAGCTTGATCCTCGCAATGTGAAGGCGGCGGACAATCTGGGTTTGGCTCTCGCTGCACTGGGCCGGCGCGAAGAAGCCGCCGCTGCCTACCGTAAGGCCATCGAGTGGCAGGCCGGGTCGAGCCGCAAGAATCCCGGACCTTATACAGATCTGGCGAGCCTCCTGATTGACGAGAATCTACTGCAGGATGCGGTCGCCAACCTTCAGCAAGCCATTGAAATTGCGCCGCGCCAGCCACGCGCCCACGAATTTCTTGGCCGAGCTTATGCACGTTTGCAGGAATTTCCTAAGGCCCAAGCGGAGTTGGAGAAAGCGATCGAACTCTCTCCGCAATCCGCCAATCTGCATTGCATGCTGGCCCCCATCTATCTTCGAGAAGGGCTAAACGAGAGGGCACAAAAAGAATCCGATCGTTGCGCTTCTCTGACCACCGGCGGAGCAACTCCACGGCCATTCTGAACCGGTCGCAACACCGGGAACTTGGTGATCGCTGTCACAACCTATCGAACAAGTGGAAGCCGCATTTTCCTTAAACAGTGGTCGTAAAATTGTAGTCTTGGAAAAAATGGAAAATGAGGCGGCCGCGTAACTTCTTGAAAATCATGGAGCGGCCTATGAGAATCGAACTCACGCCTGAACCTTGGCAAGGTTCCGTACTACCATTATACTAAGGCCGCTGCGTATGAATTATTTATAGCACGTCTAGTCGGAATGTCACAAGCCCGCGCCCAAGTTGTTTCTGGAAAACTTCGACCGAAATCAGAAAATCGCCGCAAACATCGCGGGAAAACCCGGAAGCTAGGAAACCTGGGAAACGCGCACCTGTTTCACTACCGGCGAGCGCCGCTGGCGCTCGGCAAAACGCGCTGCCTTTTCCTTGTTCGTATACACGCGGCCGAATTTTTCGCCGTCGGCATAAGATACGGTTACCAAAAAGTGATGATGCTTTCTCCTCCGGTCCTTGTTGAAAGGCGCTCTTGCCCGCTTTTCGGTCTTGGTTGTATTGGACACTTTGCTGACTCCGCCAGAAATGTAGCTGAGAACTATCGCAAGGAAATGCCTCTTTGCGCAAGCGATACTTGGTACTGACTCACATTCTTGGCGCAACCCCCTCTGTTACCGACGGGTTACGGAGATGTCACGGCAAGGCAATTTCTGCCAAATAGCATGAAACAATTTGCGAGCTGCAACGTCTTTATCTATGTGACGAGAGCAACGCTGGCCGGCAGATCGAGTACGAACATGACAAACTTGACGAAACTACCGCCCATTTTGGAAGATCTGAGAAACCACACCGCCGAGGAGATGGCGGAACTGCGCACGCTTTTGAGTGTTGGCGCTGACCTGCGCCCCGATCCGCGGCGTCCGGGCTTCTTCGAGGTCAGTGGAATGGACCGCGTGTATTACATCTTCAAATATCCCAACGGCAGCAAGATTCTGCTGCTTGGTGTGTGGGACCGCGACCCGGTGGCGGAGTTGGTAGCTTGCTCTTGCCCCGCAGCCTGAACCAACAAGTCTGCTGACCCTTCACGCCTAGACTTCTTTGCAAATCAAGTATTGTTGGAGGGCACGATACGTCGTGCCCTTTTTGTGGTTCGCCTCGACGTAGCCTGAAGCGCAGTCGCGCCTTTCCGACTTAGTCTTTCTGCAAATCCAGCGACAGCGAATTGATGCAGTAGCGCAACCCGGTAGGCTGCGGTCCATCTTCAAACACATGGCCCAAGTGCGCATCGCACCGGCTGCACCTGACTTCCACGCGCCTCATCCCGTGGCTGCGATCGTCGGCTTCGTCGATCGCCTCCGATTTCGCGGGCGCATAAAAACTCGGCCACCCGCAGCCGGAGTCAAACTTGGTCTCGGACCGGAACAAAGGCTGCCCGCAACATACGCATTTGTAAGTGCCGGGCGTCTTGGTCCCTTCGTACTCACCGGTGAACGGCGGTTCCGTTCCCTTCTGCCGCGTCACGTAGTACTGGTTTGCGTTCAGCTGCTTTTTCCACTCGGCATCGCTCTTGGTAATCTTTTCTGCCATCTCTTCTCGTCTCCCTGCCTTTTGGCCTTAAGCCCTGTTATCCGATTCGTGCCAGATGGTTGACGTTACGGCGATTTCTGCCGATTCTAGCCTTAACCATGCACGACTCTGGTGCCAATTTCGGACTTCCTCCGGTGGCCGAAGCTCCCAAGGATGAGAAACGCCGAACTCGCCGGGCCAAGATAGCACGGCCTCTGCGGGTGCGACCCTCCGAGCCTCGCGACGACCACTTTGAAGACTTTCCGAATAGCGTAAACGTATCAAAACATGGCATTTATTTCGTTACTAAGCACAGTGGCTACTACAAAGGGATGCGGGTCTTCGTCACCTTTCCCTACACTTCGCCGCACGATCCTATGAACAGCGAATACTTAGCCGAAGTAGTGCGCATCGAGCCCGTCGCCAGCAGCAAGTTCGGCGTTGCTGTGGACCTGAAGATGAGCATGAACATGTCGTCCCGGCCGGCCGGCAGCCGGCGCTTCTAGCGAGGAAGTTTGCATAGCGGATCAGGCACACGGATGCGCGCGTAGTTCACCGCCCGGCCAAGTTGCCGGTTGTTGACAGCGGCCATGGCCTCCCGCTATTCTGCTGGTTCACAATGTTTATACACCACACGCACCGCACGCATCATCATCACGGCCATACGCCGCGCGCGCTGAGGTGTGGATAGCAAATCGCTCATCAAACACTTTTCAGCCCGCTGGCGCCGCAAGCCTCAGCGGGTTTTTTGTTTTTTGGGCTCGATTCGTTTGGGAGGGAGTGGACGTGGAAATCGCGTTTGAAAAATCCGGCGGCCTGGTGCCCGCCATCATTCAGGACGACGCTTCGAGCGAGGTCCTGATGCTCGGCTTCATGAACGCCGAGTCGTTCGCGTTAACTCAGCGCACCGGCGAAGTGGTCTTCTTCTCGCGCTCGCGCAACAAAATCTGGAAGAAAGGCGAATCCAGCGGCCACGTGCTGCAGGTGCGCGATATCCGGATCGATTGCGACGCTGACGCGCTGCTGATCCGTGTACATCCGCTCGGGTCTGGCGTTTGCCATGAAGGCTACCGCAGCTGCTTCTACCGCGAGCTGAATGCCGACGGCACCGCAGCGGTCATCGCGGACCGCACTTTAGCTCCTGAGAGTGTGTACGCGACAGAAAACCCAGCAGCGAAGAAAGAGTCCAGATAGCCATGAGCCCCCGCCTGAAACTCGGCATTCCCAAAGGCAGTCTGCTGGACGCGACCATCGATCTTTTCTCCCGCGCTGGATGGAAGATCACTCTGGGCTCACGCAGCTATGTTCCAGCGATTGATGATCCGGAAATCGAATGCTTGCTGGTGCGCGCGCAGGAGATGGCGCGCTATGTACAATCCGGCGCCCTCGACGCGGGCATCACCGGCCACGACTGGGTGGTCGAGACTTCGGCCGACGTGGATGAACTGGCGGAACTTGTGTACGCCAAGCAGCGGCTGGCCCGCGTGCGCTGGGTGCTGGCGGTCCCGGACGCTTCGGCCGTACGCGATGCGCGCGACCTGGAAGGAAAAGTCATCGCCACCGAAGTTGTGCACATCACCGAACAATATTTGCAGCGGTTCGGCGTGAAGGCCCAGGTGGAATTCTCCTGGGGCGCGACCGAGGTAAAAGTGCCGCAGCTGGCTGATGCCATCGTGGAGGTCACGGAGACCGGCTCGTCGCTGCGCGCGAATCGTCTGCGGATCGTGGACACAGTGCTGGAGTCCGCGACGGTGTTCATCATGAATCGCTCAGCCGCAGCCGATCCAGCGAAACGCGAAAAAGCGGAGAACCTCATCCTGATGCTGAAAGGCGCAATCGATGCCGCCAGCAAAGTGGGCTTGCTGCTCAATGTGCGGCGCGATGATCTGCCAGGGGTTCTAGCGGTTCTGCCGGCATTGAAAAATCCGACGATCTCCAACTTGAGCGATCCCGAATGGGTCGCGGTGAACACCATCATCGAAGAAGCGGTAGTGCGCCAGCTTTTGCCGAAACTGAAAGCGGCGAAGGCGCAGGGTATGGTGGAATATCCGCTGAACAAAATCGTGCTCTGATGCGAATCCTGAAACTCACACCGCAGGTTGAAAAGAAGCTGCTGGCCGCTCGGCAGGCGCATGACAGCGAAGCGGAACGCGCAGCCAGGGAAATCGTGGCAGACGTTCGAGCCCGTCGCGATGCCGCGCTCTTCGAGTGGGCGGAAAAGCTGGACCAGGCAAAGCTGCGCACAAAAGGCCCGTGGATTCCGGGCTCTCAACTGCGCGCTGCGGCAGGCAGAGTGAGTCCGGCACTGCTGCGGGCGGTGCGCCAGTCGGCGCGCAACATTCGAATAGTTGCCGAGAAGCAGCTGCCGCAGTCCTGGCGGGTCCAGGTAGAGCCGGGTGTCGAAATCCAGCAGCGAGTTATCCCGATTGTTTCGGTCGGTTGCTACATTCCGGGCGGCAATGCGTGGCTCATTTCGACGCTGGTGATGACGGCGATTCCCGCTCGGGTCGCTGGCGTGCCGCGTATCGTGGTTGTGTGTCCCCGGCCAAACGATGCCTTGCTGGCGGTGGCCCACGAAGCGGGCGTCACGGAAATTGCGCGCATCGGAGGAGCACAAGCCATCGCCGCGCTGGCCTACGGTACACGATCGATTCCCCGCGTCGAGAAGATTGTGGGTCCTGGGAACAAGTACGTAACCGCCGCAAAGCAGCTGGTATCCGCAGATTGCGCGATTGATCTGCCCGCCGGTCCGACCGAAGCGATTGTGCTTGCCGAACGGGGCAACGCGCGTTGGATCGCGGCAGATCTGCTGGCGCAAGCGGAACACGCTGAGGACGCGGCCAGCTTTCTGGTCACGACATCGCTGAAACTAGCTGAAGAAGTGCAGCGCGAAGTCGCGTGGCAGTTACGCGAATTGCCGGTCAGCGCTGCTCGGGTTTCTCTTGAGTTGGCCGGCGCGATTCTTGTGGCCGACTCGCTGAATCACGCCATCGAGTTCGTAAATCGCTATGCGCCGGAACACCTGAGCCTGCCAGGCGACTCGAATCAGGTAATGAAAAAGATCCGGTCCGCTGGCACCGTCTTTTCGGGACCATGGGGAGCGCAGCCGCTCGGCGATTACATCGCCGGAAGCAATCACGTGCTACCCACAGCGGGATGGGCTCGCCGCCGCGGAGGGCTTTCGGCAGCCGATTTTGTAAAATGCATCAGCGTGCAGACAATTTCGCGCGGCGGATTTGCGAGGCTGGCGGATGGCGCCGAGATCATGGCCGAGGCCGAAGGGCTGCTGGCACACCGCAACGCCGTGAGGATCCGCCGATGAAAATCCGCCTGCCCGTGCGCAGTGCAATCCTCAATCGCAAGACCTACGAAGCCCCAAGCGAAGGCCGCTCGGGCAAAATCCGCCTCGACTTCAATGAAAACACCACAGGCTGCGGCCCAGCCGTGTTGCGCGCTTTGGCCAGGCTCGCGCCGCAACAGCTGGCGATGTACCCCGAGTACGAAAAAAGTACGGCACGAATCGCCCGGCATTTTGGCGTTCGCCCCGACGAACTGGCCCTGACCAACGGCGGCGACGAAGCGATCCGCGTTTTCCTCGACACCTTTGTGGATGCAACCCAGGTCGACGCGCATTCGCACATCCTGATCTGCGAGCCGACTTTTCCTATGTATCGCTACTACTCGGAAATCGCCGGAGCCGGAATTGTTGCCTGTCGCTATGACGCGGCATTAAAGTTTCCGCTCGACGCCATTCTGGCTGCGTTGCGCAGGACGCCGCGGGTCTTCTTCCTGGCCAATCCGAACAATCCGACCGCTTCGCTTGTCCCGGCCCCGGATCTTCGCAAAATTCTGCAAGCTGCAACGAATACCGCCGTGGTTTTCGACGAAGCGTATGCCGAGTTTTCCGGCCTCACGACAATTCCCTGGATTCGCAAGTATCCCAATCTCTTCATTACGCGAACATTCTCCAAGGCCGCGGGTCTCGCTGGACTTCGCCTCGGCGCAGTAATCGCCAACCGGGATTCGCTAGCTATGGTGCGGCGTGCGATGTCGCCATATCCCGTAAATGTCGCCGCGATGGTCGCCGCAGACGCTGCCTTGCGTGATCCCAAAACCGTTCACGGATACGTCCAGATGACCCTGCGGACTCGAGAGTCCTTTGCGGCAGCCTTGCGCGAAATGGGAGTCATTACGTTTCCCAGCGCTGGAAACTTCCTGCTCGCCAATTTTGGTCCCGCAGGTCCCGCACTCTTTGAGAAGCTGGAGCGAAAAGGCATCCTGCTTCGGCCGCGCACCCATGACATTGGTGCAGGATTTGTTCGCATCACCATCGGCTCGCCACGCGAAATGAAGACGCTTCTGGAGCAGGTCCGCAAACACTGGAGAGCACGCTGATGGCCCGCATCGCGACGATTCGTCGCAAGACCACCGAGACGGACATTCGTCTGCGCCTCGCTCTCGACGGCCGAGGTAGATCGAACGTGTCAACAGGCATTCGCTTTTTCGACCACATGCTGGACCTGGTGGCGCGGCACGGCGGGTTCGATCTGTCGATTTCCGCCAGAGGCGACCTTGATGTGGATCAGCACCATACGCTGGAAGACGTCGGCATCGCTCTGGGTGAAGCACTGCAGAAAGCGCTCGGCTCCAAGAAAGGCATTTTGCGCGCGGGGTATTTCCTCATGCCGATGGACGAGACTCTGGCGGCCGCGGCCATCGACTTGAGCGGGCGCCCTTATTGCATCGTGCACGCAGAAATTAAGGCGGACAAAGTTGGAGATTTCACCGTCGAGCTACTGGAGGACTTTTTTCAGGGCTTCGCGCAGGCCGCCAAGGCCAACGTGCATCTGCGCTGTCTCTATGGCCGGTCGTCGCATCATCAGATCGAAGCCCTGTTCAAAGCATTTGCGCGCGCGCTGCGGTTCGCAGTCAGCCGTGACCGGCGCCTAAAGAATGTTCTGCCGAGCACAAAGGAGCTGCTGTGATCGGCGGCAGCTCCTTCGCGTTGATCGACTACGGCGCAGGCAACGTGCCCTCGGTAGAGCGCGCTCTGCAAAAGCTGGGGGTGAGTTCGCACAGGGTAACTCGGCCTGCTGAACTTGCAGATGCGCACGCGATAGTCCTTCCTGGCGTCGGTCACTACGCCGCGATCATTCGCGCGCTGGATCAACAAGATTTGCGCAGCGCTCTGATCGAAGCAATAAATCGCGGCGTTCCTTTCCTGGGAATCTGTCTCGGGCTGCAGGCGTTATTCGCGGAAAGTGGCGAAGCGCCGGAGCTCCGCGGGCTCGGTTTTCTTTCCGGCTCTGTAAAGTCGCTGCCCCGCAGCATGAAACTTCCGCACATGGGCTGGAATCGTCTTCATATCAAACGCCCCTCTCGGCTCTTGGAAGGAATTACGGAATCCGACTATTTTTATTTCGCGCATACCTTCGCGGCCACAGAAAGCTCCGGTGCCGGCATCGCGACCTGCGAACACGGCTCGGAATTTATCGCGGTCGTGGAGCACGGCAACGTTTTTGGTGCACAGTTTCACCCGGAAAAGAGCGGAGCCGCAGGCGCGCGTTTACTGCAAAACTTCGTAAGGCTCGCGACGTGAGGCATATC
>JACXTT010012350.1_pt1 | contig 11341 bp, 9 predicted proteins | sample 9270951 | NCBI WGS metagenome assembly JACXTT01 (sample SAMN15532306, study PRJNA645909) | rock metagenome | isolation source: weathered quartz diorite | place: Puerto Rico | collected 2017-06-21 | reverse complement strand
TGGAGCGTGTCGACCAGCGATTCGCCCTTGGCGCACGAGGATCCCGCGACCCCGAACGACAGCGGTGTCGCCCCGAGACGCCGCTCGGCCAGCTCGAACGACAGCCGCGTGCGCGTCGAGTCCTCGAAGAACGCGTTGCACACTTCGATCCCGGACAGCACCGTCAGGGGTTCCCGGCTATGGCTCCATCGCGCTCGCCACTCGCCCGCGGATGCGAGGAACTCGAGCAGTGTGGACGCGGAGAGGCCGTCGAGGCCGAGGAGGTGACGGCGCGAGTCGACGCGCGGCGGCGCGCTTGCCGAGGCCGAGCCCGAACCAAAAAAAATCCCAGTGCTCGGAGGCACGGGGTCGGGCAGCGTGGTGGTTTCGACCATCGAAACCTCCTTTGCGACCTCTCGGGGTCGCGATTAAAGGACAGAGTAACGCCGATTGGCGCCGGATACTATCGCAATGGCGACGCACCTTCAACGAAAAAACGCACGCCGTGTGCGGCGGCGCGTGACTCCGTGACGAGGCGCGCGAATCGGGCTGCCCGCAACAGGTCACAGCGGTGACTGGGTTGCCCCACCCGGTACACACGTCGCGCTGGCGCACGTCGTGCGAGGCTTGTGCGCCAATGCGTTGCAGCGCGGCTCTCCGTGGCATGCGCGCTGCCAAAGCCGAAGACCACGTCTCGCCCTGGCAGGCTGGGGCGGCGCAACGTCGCTCCCGTAAAGTTACGGAGGAGTTTCATGCGAGCCACGCTTCGTGCATCACTGCTCTTGCTTCTCGCCGTGGGCGCGTTGTCCGGCTGTAGCCGCAACAACGCGCTCACGACCCCCGCCTCCAGCGGCATGACCACGCCTCAGGCGCAGGTCATGACCGAGATGACCCAACAGCCGGGCGTCATCGAGGACGGCATCTCCGACTCCGAGGCGGAAATGTCGAGCAGCACCGGGACCGGCGGTCTTGCGGCGATCCAGCCGCTGACGTTTTGGCGCAGGTTCCGCGCCCATGAGCGCACGTTCGAGTTCGCGTTCTCGGATACCGATTCCACGGGGCAACCCACCCGGGCAATCGTCACGATTCGCACCCACCTGACCGGCACGTTCAACATCCTGGCCGCCGCAACCAACGACACGACCCGTGGCACGAGCGCGATGATCGGCGTGGGCGTGGGGCTGTCCGCGGAGAGCGACAGCACCCGGCACGTGATCCACAAGCCGCTCGACGAGACCCGCGTGCGTCGCGTGCTGCTGCGGCGCGCGAAGCTGCCGCGCGACGTGCCGATGGACGCGGATTGCGATCACGACAGCACCCGCGTGCGCTGGCGCCTGGCGGCGGTGTCGGGCGTAAAGGTCACGTCGAAGGACAACACGACGCAGGTGCTCAGCGTGCGAATTCAGAGCGGCACGCTCGACACGACGCTGACGGATCCTCTGGCGTTCGTTCGGCTGCGCACGCTACTCAGGCTCCCGCCCGGCATGCCGGTGAAGATCACGGTCACCACGAACCACACGGATGACGTGGTCGTGCTCCACCACAACGACCGCCGGTTCCGGCTGGTCAGCAACAACGACGGAACCTACACGGGTGACTTCCAGTGCCGGTTGTTCGCGCGGGGTCTGTGGCACTTCGGGGTCGACGCCATCGCGCACGCCACGCTGTACGACGACACGGCGCCCTACGACTCGCAGCGCTGGGTGTTCCCGTACATCATCGTTCCCGAGCGGATGGACGGACCGGACCTGTAATCCGAACCGCGAGCCGAAAAACGATCGGGCGGTCCCGAGACCCGGGACCGCCCGATCCGTTGCCGCCTGGGACGCGTGCGCGGCACCCGCACGCGTCATGCCGGCTCCTCGCCCTCCTTGATCACGACGCTGTCGACCCCATCCACCTCCAGCAGCTTGACGCCGATGACCTCGCGGCGCGACGTGGGCACGTTCTTGCCGACGTAATCGGCGCGGATCGGCAGCTCACGGTGCCCGCGGTCGATCACGACGGCCAGCTGGATCGCACGCGGTCGCCCGAAGTCGATCAGCGCGTCCATCGCGGCGCGAATGGTGCGCCCGGTGTAGAGCACGTCGTCCACGAGCACCACGACCTTGCCGCGCACGTCCACCGGGATCTCCGAGCCGCCCACCACCGGTTGCTGCGCTACGGTCGACAGATCGTCGCGATACAGCGTGATGTCGAGGCTGCCCTGCGCGGGAGCGCGGTTCTCGAACTCGACGATGCGCTGGGCGATCCGCTGGGCGAGCGGCACACCTCGACGCTTGATGCCCACGAGCACAATGTCGTCGACCCCTTTGTTCCGCTCGACGATCTCGTGGGCGATCCGCGTGACGATGCGTTTGAGCCCGTCGGCGTCGACGATCTCGGCCTTTTCCTTCAGCATCATGGTGTCTCCCCGGCAGCAAACTGGGTGTCTCGCTCACCCCGCGGGACACGAGCCACACCGCGTCCCCGCCACGATAGCGACCGCGAACGGGTCCGGGCAAGAGGCGCCGTGGGTGATGGCGTCTCGAAGACGCGACCCCCGGCCGCTACCAGCGGGCGCGCACCGCCACGAACCGGGGTGGTCCGACCTCGAGACCCACGCGGGCGCCGATCGACTCGCCGGCGCGGGGTCGCATGATGTTCTCGGCCTTCCAGGCGATCCCGAACCCGATCGCCCCCCCAGCGAGCACGTCGCTCGCCCAGTGCTTGCGGTCGTGAACGCGCGACCACGCCACGAGCCCCGCCAGCGGGTAGGCCACGGCCGGCACCCAGCTCGAGGTCGTCTCGCGATCGAGCACGGTGGCGGTCGCGAAGGCCAGCGTGGCGTGGCCCGACGGAAACGAGTCGTGCCCCGAGAACGGGTCGAACACTCGGGCGTTCCCCGGCGACTCGTCGGGGCGCTTGCGCCCGACGACCTCCTTGAGCGCGAACGTGCAGGCGGCAGTGGACGCGATCGCCAGATCGACGCGCTGCACCGCGACGAACAACGCGGCGCGATGCGACAGCCACGCGCCCCCCCACGCCGCCGCTCCGCCGGCGACGATGACCTGATACCCGAGCGGCCGAACGATGCGCGCGAGATCGCGCTGGAACGCCGAGTCGTCGGCGGTCCAGCGGTTCGTCAGCTCGCGATCGTGGTTCGCGAGGATCACTCCTCCGGCGGCCACCGCAGCCACGAAGGCGACGTCGTGCCAGCGCGGGCGGAGCTCGTCGGTGTGGAATTCCAAGTGGGGGCCGGCGTTCGCACCGATCGGCGCCGGAGCGCTGATGACGCCGGCGCTGGTGCGCCATCCGGTGCCGGCCGAATCGGCGCCTGCCGCGTCGACCTCGGCGCGCGCCCGCCCGAACGCCATCATCGCGCACAGCGACAACGCGAGCCCGCAGCGCGCCGAGCCGTTACGCCAACGCCCGGCCTTCAATTCTTCTCGCCCTGAACCACGACGCGCGACAGGTCCCAGCCGCGCGCGAACAGGTCCCGCACCTCGCTCAGCAAGCGCAACCGATTGAGCCTCAGGGCGGTGTCTTCGGCATTCACGAGCACGTCGTCGAAGTACGTGTGAATCGGCGTCTCCATCTCGAGCAGGGCCGGGAGGATCTCCGCATATCGTCGCGCCGCCCACAGCGGGTCGGTGCGGCGACGCGCGGCCTCCAGCGCCTCCGCCAATGCGCGCTCGGCAGGCTCTCGAAACAGGCCGGGATCCAGCGGGCCGGGACGCTCGGTCGCCGCCTTGAGGATGTTCGCCACCCGCTTGAACAGGATCGCCAGCGGCTCGAAGCGTCGGTCCGCGCGGAACTCGGCGAGCACTCGCGCGCGCATCAGGGCGTCGTTCGGGTCGGCCCAGCCCGGCCGGCGCGGCGTCGCGCCCCCGGGATCGCGACCCGGCGCCGTGATGCGCGCTTCGAGCGCGGCCTCACGCGTGTCGTAGGCGAGCTTGCGGTCCTCGAGCGCCAGCTCGACGCGCCCGCGCCAGAACTCTCCGAGCTGCTTCATGATCGCGGCCTGCGGCAGCTCGGGGTCGTTCGTGAAGAACGGGCGCGTCGCCTCCATCGACGCCGCGAACAGGTCGAGATGCCGCTGCTGCTCGATCAGGATCCTCACCACGCCGTTGCCGGCTCGGCGGACGCCGTAGGGATCTTCGCTGCCGGTCGGAATCTTGCCGCCCACGAACGCCCCGGTGACGTGATCGAGCTTGTCGGCGAGCGACAGCATCGAGCCCGCGTCGGTGGCGGGCGGTGCGTCGCTCGAGCCGCGGGGGCGGTGGTGTTCGGCGATCGCGGCGGCGACATCCGCGGGCTCGCCCGCGCGGCGCGCGTAATGGCCCCCCATCACGCCCTCCAGGCTCGCGTATTCCTTGCCGCTCCCGATCATCTCGGACAGCAAGTCGGTCTTGCACAGCAGCGCCGCCCGTCGCGCCGCCCGCTCGGCGTCCGGCGCGAGCCGCGTCGCCAGCCACCCCGCCAACGATTCGAGGCGTTCGGCCTTTTGCCGCAGGCTCCCGAGCCCCTCCAGCCATACGACGCCCGCGAGCGCCTCGACGCGCTCCGCGGGTGGGTGCTTGAGGTCCGCTTCCCAGTAGAAGCGCGCGTCCTCGAGGCGCGCGACGAGCACCTCCTGGTTGCCCTGACGCACGACGTCGAGGCCGCGACCGTCGCCGTTGCGCGCGGCGATGAAGCACGGCAACAACTGGCCGTCGGCGCTCTCGACTGCGAAGAATCGTTGATGCTCGCGCAGCGCCGTCACGATCACCTCGCGCGGTAGATCCAGGTACCTGGCGTCGAATCGGCCCGAGAACGCGGTCGGCCACTCGACGAGGTCCGAATTGATGCTCATCAGCTCGGGATCGTCGACGACTCTCCCCCCGGCTTCACGCGCCAGCGACTCGACCTGCTGTGCGAGCCGCCGCTCGCGCTGCTCACGGTCGGCGATCACGTTCGCCTCCTCGAGCGCCGGCAGGTAGCGCGCGGCGTCGGCCACCCGCACCGTGCCGCGCGCCAGAAACCGGTGGCCCATCGAGTGCGGCGTCGCGGTCAGCCCAAACGCCTGGACCTCGAGCGGCTCGTCGCCGAGCAGCGCCATGAGCCAGCGGACCGGCCGGGCGAATCGGGTGTCGTCGGCGAGCCACCGCATCGTCTTCGGGAACTGCAGCCGCGTCGCCGCGCCCGCGAGCAGCGCCGGCAGCACCTCCGTCGCGGGCCGGCCCGCGTGATGAACGGTGACGGCGACGTACTCTCCTTTGGGGCTCGTGACGCGGCGGACGGTCGAGACGTCGGCGCCCTTGCTGCGGCAAAACGCGAGCAGCGCCTGGGTCGGCTTGCCCTCGGCGTCGTGAGCGACCTTGACCGCCGGTCCGGTCGCCTGCTCTTCGAAATCCGTCTGGCGCGCGGCGACCGCCCGCGCGTACACCGTCAGGCGCCGGGGCGTACCGAACGTCGCGAGCAACTGGCAGTCGAGCCGGCGTTCGCGCAACCCCGCCGCGACCTCACGTTCGAGCTGCGCCAACGCCGGCGCGATGTAGGACGTCGGCAACTCCTCGACGCCGATCTCGAACACCAGGTCACGCGCCACGCTGGACCTCCTCCTCCTCGGCGACCTTCGGCAGCCAGCGCTGGCGTTCGGCGGGATCCGTGATGAGCGGGTAGCCCAGCTCGCGCCGCTGCTTCAGATAGGCCGCGGCGGCACGGCGGGCGAGCTTGCGCACGCGCGCGATGGTTCCGACGCGCTCGCTCACCGAGATCGCGCCGCGGGCGTCGAGCACGTTGAACAGGTGCGAGCATTTGATCACGCAGTCGTAGCCGGGCATGACCAGCCCCAGATCGAGCAACCTGAGCGCCTCCGCCTCCCACTGCTTGAACATCTCGAAGTGAGCGGGAACATCGGCTTCCTCGAAATTGTAGCGTGAGAACTCCCGCTCGTTCTGGAGCCACAGCTCGCCCCAGGTGATCACGGGCAAGCCGCCCCCGCCCACGGCCCACACCAGGTCCGGCACGCGTTCCTTGCGCTGCAGCATCATCCCGATTCGGTCCAATCCGTACGTCAGCTCCGCGGACACCACGTCCACGTCGACGCCGCCACACTGCTGGAAATACGTGAACTGGGAAATCTCCGTGCCGTCCATCAACACCTGCCAGCCGAGCCCGGCAGCGCCGAGCGTCGGCGACTCCCAGTCGTCCTCGACGAGTCGCAGGTCGTGGTCGCGAGGCTCGATGCCGACCGCCACGAGCGAGTCGAAGTACTGGTCCACGACGTCGGGCGGCGAGGGCTTCAGCAGCACCTGGTACTGATAGAACTGCTGGAAGCGGTTCGGGTTCTCGCCGTATCGGCCGTCCTTCGGGCGGCGCGAGGGCTCGACGTGGGCCACGCGCCACGGCTCGGGGCCCAGCGCGCGCAGAAACGTCAGTGGATTGAACGTGCCGGCGCCGACCTCGGACGGGTAGGGCTGCGCGATCACGCAGCCGCGCTCGATCCAATACTGCTGGAGCGCGGCCATCATCTCCTGGAGCGAGCGTTGGGGATCGAGCGCGGGCATCCGGTCTCCTGTCACACCCGGGGCGCCCACGGGGCGCCGATCGAGCTCGGCAGTCTACCGCATGCGGACGCGGGCGTTGAAGCCGCGCAGCGGTTCGGTCGACGGCATCCGCACCGCGATCTCGGGAACTCGGGCGTCGTGGCGCGGGTACCAGCAGCGTCTCACCCACGCACCGTCGCGACCACCCGGGAGATTCGGCGCAGCGCCTCTGGTTACTCCATCGCTCTGAAGCTGCCCCCACGAGCCCCAATGGAGGAGGTCGCCCATGCCCGCCCCGTCGCATCCTCGTCGCCACGTGACACTGCTGTCCTCCGTTCTGCTGTCCTCCGTTCTGCTGTCCTCCGTTCTGCTGTCCGCCGGCACGGCGCTCACAGCACACGCCGACTGGGCCCCGAACGGCAATCGCATCGATCCGGTCGGCGGCACGCTGCATTACGACCGATTCAGCGCCGCCAGCGACGGGTTGGGCGGGCTGCTGATCAACATGGACGTGCTCGCGATCAACGCTTCGCGCGTGCTCGGGAACGGCACGATCGCCGCCGGCTGGCCGGCCTCGCAGACGATCACGGGCTTCGCTTCGGATCCGGTTCCGGACGGCCACGGCGGCGGCTACATCGCGGTCAGCAACTTCACGTCGGTCGCGGTGTTCCACATCCGTGCGGACGCGACGCAGGACCCCGACTGGCCCGCGAGCGGCGCGATCGTTTGCGCCATTCCGTGCGCGAAGTCGCTGCCGTCCGTCGCCGCCGACGGTGAGGGCGGGCTGTTCGTCGCATGGACCGACGCTCGCCATCCGACCGCGGCGACGGGCGGGCGGCCTCGCGAGCTGTACGCCGCGCGCGTCACGCCGCAGGGGGTGCTCGCCCCCGGCTGGACCGCGGATGGCCATTTGTTCGCGACGATCCCTGCGGCGCGACCGGACACGACGTACCTGTCGATCGGCCCGAACGTCGCCGACGGCGCGGGCGGATGCTTCGTCACGGCCGCGTACACCGTCGGCGGCTTCTCGTATCCCTCCATTCGACGCGACGATCGGTTCCTCCAGCACATCGGTTTTGACGGAGCGCTGGCGGCCGGGTGGCCCGTGGATGGATTGGTGCCCCCCGGCGACTCGACCGACGGCTACCTCGACGTCGTCGCGGATCACGGCGGCTGCTTCGCGAACTGGGCGCGAGTGGGACCTGGGACGTGGAGCTCGCGGGTCCACCGCCTGCTCGCCTCGGGTGCCGTCGCGCCCGGCTGGCCCGCGGACGGTGCGCTCGCCTCCGAGGACACGATTCGCTTCAACGCGCTGATGTCGCTCGCGGCCGACGATGCCGGCGGCGTCTACCTCGCCGTCGAGAGGGACACGGCGGGCGGGTTCGCGCCGGCTGCGATCGAGATTCGACGCTTGGACGCCTCGGGCTCGGCGAGCCTGGATTGGCCCGCCGGGGGACGTAGGCTGCCAGCCCCGCCCGACGCCAGCTACCTGCGCACGGTGCGGCTCGCGCCGTCGACGCTCGGTGCGGTCTTCGCGCTGTGGACCCAGGACGAGATGACGCTGCCCCCCCTCGGCGTTCGAACGCTCGCCGCGATTCGCTTCGCCCCCTCGGGCGAGGTCTCGAGCGGATGGCCCGAAGGCGGCGTCGCCGTGTGCGACACGGCGGGCTACCGGCAGAACGTCCAGCTCGTCGCCGACGGTCGTGGCGCGGCGTTCGTCGTGTGGAACGATCATCGCGACCCGAACGGTCCGATCAACGGCGTCGACTTCGTCGCCCGTCTCGGGCCCGACGGCCGCGCGCTGACCTCGGTCCCTCGGATCGACCCGGTCGCGGTCCGGGTGTTCGCCGCACCGAATCCGTTCACGCGACGCGTCGAGATCCGCCTGGCGCTCGCGCGGGCCGGGGACATGGGAGTCGACGTGCTCGACGTGAGCGGCCGCGTCGTGCGGCGCCTCCTCAACGGCCCGCGCCCGGCAGGCGCGCTGACCTGCGAGTGGGACGGGCGCGACGAAGCGTCACGTGAGGCGGCCCCTGGATTGTTCTTCATTCGTGCCCGACACGGAACCGAGGTCGCGACGGCGCGAGTGCTGAGGATTCGCTGAACGGCGCCGCAACGCCTCAGGGCGAGCCCGGCGAGTCCTCGCCGCCCATCGACCCTGGCAGCGCGCGCAGCAGGTCGAGCGAGCGGAGGCCGCGGAAGCGCTGGAAGTGATGCATCAGAAATGCCTCCACGACGCGCTGGATCTCGCCGGCACGCCGGACCTCGAGGAAGTCGCCGGCTCGGTCCACGGGTCGGGACAGCAGCAGCGCGAGCCCGGCGAGCGCATCGGCCGAGAGCTGGATCGTCCCGGGCTCGGCCGCCGCGCAGCGGTCACACACCAGGCCGCCGCGGGCGGGCGAGAACAACCGCCGCGGCGACAGCGCCTCGCCGCAACCGGCGCAGGCGTCGAGACGCGGCCGATAGCCCAGCAGGCTCGCGACCTGCAAGTCGAACGCGATCGTCAGCGCCGGCAACGACGAGACGGGCGCGCGGGTGACGGCGTCGAGCGCCTGCGCCAGCAGATCGAACAGCTCCGGGAGCGGCTCCTCGCCCCACACGAGCCGGTCGACCAGCTCGGCCGCGGCCTGCGCGTGGGCGAGCCGAGTGAGGTCCGTCAACTTGCTGCCGACCGGGTCGAGCGTGTCCGCCTGCGACAGCAGGTGCAGGTCACGGTCGGGCTTGTGATAGAAGACGTAGCGCCCGCGCGACAGCGGCTCGAGCGCATACCCGAAGCGCTGCGGCGTCTTGCGCGCTCCCTTCGCCACCAGCCGCAACAGGCCGAGATCGCGCATCAGCACGACCGCGATGCGACTGGTGTCGCCCAGTGGATAGGTGCGGAGGACGATGCCTTCGCTGCGCAGCAGTGCCACGACGCTCCCGCCTCAGGCGGCGGGCGGCTTGGGCGACTCGTCGGACGCCGCGCCCGCGCCGTCCGAGCTGGAGGCGGCGCGCGAGCCCGCGTTCGGCTGCACCACGCCGCCGGACACGATCACCTGGAGCCCGAACTCGACCGGCCAGTCCAGGTAGATGATCTGCGCGCGGGGCACGTAGTGGACGAATCCCGACGCGGGATTGGGTGTATGGGGCACGAACACCACCTCCACGTCCTCGGGCAGTCGCTTCGCCACCTCGTGCGACGCCTTGCCGGTGATGAATCCCACGCGCCACGAGCCGATGTACGGCCACGGGACGAGCACGACTCTCTGGAACGGCTGCTGCTTGGGGGACAGCAGCGCCTCACCCAATGACTTGGTCGAGCCGTAGAGGATGCCGACGCCCGGGATGCGCATGAGCGAGCGATCCCACAGCCGTCCCAACGGACCCGCGCCGAATCGCGACGCGATCGCGCCCACGATCGTCAGCAGCGCCAACGTGGCGAGCAGGCCGGCGCCCGGAATGCGGTGGTAGTCGAGCGCCTCGAAGCGCAGATAGCGTCCGAGCAGATTGTCGACGGTGTTGAGGAGTCGATAGAAGACGTAGAGCGTCACCGCCGACGGCGCGAGCACCAGCAGACCGGTGAGCAGCCAGTTGCGCAGGCGGGCCATCATGATGCGGCCGGCGCGTGGGGGTACGGGATGGGCGTGGGAGTGGGCTGGGCGGTCACGGTGCAATCGGTCCTCGGCGCGCGAGACTCCTCGATGCGCCGAGCGCGGTCAAATGCTCGAGCCGCGAAGAGCCTAATGCAGGGCGAACCGGATCGGGATCGCGACCCACACGGCGACGGGATCGCCCTTCGCGAGGGCCGGCTTGAACCGCCACTGATAGACGCAGGCCACCGCCGCAGCGTCCAGAGCCGGGATCGACTTCTGAACGCGCACGTCCGAAACGCGACCGTCCTTGCCGACGAGCGCCTGGACGAGCACGGTGCCGTCGACGCCGGCCTTGCGGGCCTCCTCCGGGTACTGCGGCGGCACCTTCACGATCGCTTCGGGCAGCTCCTCGACGTACACGTAATCCCCGAGCTTCGGTACCTCTTCCGGGGTCGGCGGCACGACCACGATGCGCGGCTGCGTTTGGTCCTTGGCCAGCGAGTCGGCTGCCGGGTGAGCCAACGGGTACGATTCGGACAGTCGCCTCACGACCTCGTCGCCGGGTAGCGCCTCGCGCGCGAGGGCCACGAGGTTCCGACTGGCGGGCTCGAGCTCCACGCGGCCCACCGCCGCCGCTCCCTTCTGAAGCTCGACACAATGCTCGCGGAACAGGGCGACGGCGCTGGGTGCCTGCTCTCGCGAGCCGAAGCGGATGCCCACGACGAGCGAATCGTCGCCCGCGGACGAATCGGCTGCCGGAACGCACACACCGTTCGGGTCGAACGAGGACTGGACCCGCAACAGTTTCGCGAACCGTGCGATCCACGAACGCCCCACCGTGCCCGAGCTCACGACGCGCGTGTCCCGATTACCGGGCGCGACGCGAGTCGCCGAGCCGCTCCTCGGCCGAATCTCGAGGCGCATGACCACCGCGGTGTCCGCGTGGGCGACAGACTCGACCCACAGGGCCATCCGTGGGTCCGGCGGGGCGGCGGGCGATGGCGGTCGCGGGATGCGAGACGCCCGTTCGGGGGGCGAGGGAACCGGGGCCGTGGACGTCGAGCCCGCCGGCATCACGTGCAGAACGAGTAGCAACATCGGCACGGCGGCCGATTCCATCCATCGTGCGATCATGTTCGTCCTCGGGCGCCATGATACACCCGGGTGCCCGGCTGACGATCCCGCCATCGCCTCGTCCCCGCGGCCCCCGGCCCGGGACTCGCACGCCGGAGCGCCCGATCGATCGCCGGCACGCGCCCGGCGCACGCTCGCATCGCCGCC
>JACXTT010012349.1_pt1 | contig 11341 bp, 10 predicted proteins | sample 9270951 | NCBI WGS metagenome assembly JACXTT01 (sample SAMN15532306, study PRJNA645909) | rock metagenome | isolation source: weathered quartz diorite | place: Puerto Rico | collected 2017-06-21 | reverse complement strand
TATTCGATTCAGGAGACTTGACGTTAACTGACTTGCGCACTAGACTTGCGGCCTAGATGATCCCTCCCTAGGAATGGATCTATGAGCCACTGCATGCGTATTTTCGTCGTGCTGGCGCTCGCAATGCCGCTTCTGGTACCAGTCACATTGGCACAGAAGCCCCCGGCTCCACCTTCCACACCGCCAAGCCCTCCTGCGACTCCCCCTCCCCCGGGTTCACAGCCAACTCAACCGCGAGAGGATTTCGTGAGGTTGCTCCAAGGCCGTGTTGAAACCGATGACGGGACACCTGTTCCATTCGATGTGTTGGTTGAGCGGGTCTGCAACGCCAGGGTACGTCAGCAGGTGTATGCAACTTCCCGCGGCGACTTCAGCATGGAGTTGGGATCGATGAGCGATTCTTACCTTGACGCTAGCGGGGACAGGTCTCCGCAATATGGCCAGGCTAGCAAGGTTCCGGGGACGGGAATTTCACGACACGAGTTAACAAATTGTGAGCTACGGGCTACGGTTTCCGGGTTTCATTCCAGTGCCATCAGCCTTATGGGTCTCACTCCCGGCAGCAGCAGCATGGATGTCGGCGCCATTGTGGTGCACAGAGCTACAAAGATCAAAGGCATGACGCTGAGCGCCGCTCCCTACAAGGCACCGAAAGATGCCAGAAGAGCTTATGAGAAAGGCCTCGAGGCCGAGAGGAACGGCAGACTTGCCGAGGCACGCCAATACTTTGAAAAAGCAGTAGAGATCTATCCGAAGTATGCAAACGCCTGGTTCCAGTTGGGTGCTGTTTTGCAGAATCTAGCCCAGAAGGAATCGGCTCGCACGGCGTACACCCACGCAACGATGATCGACAGCAAGTTCCTGCCGCCTTATCTGTCGCTCGCGTCAATGGCCTACGAGGCGCAAGATTGGACCCAGGTCCTTAAGCTTACTAATCAGGTCTTGGATCTGGATCCGTTGCGATACGCTAACGTCACCGGTTACATCCTGGATCTCGATCCGCAGGATTACGCCAAAGCTTATTTCTATAACTCGGCCGCAAATTACAAGCTCAACAAGATCGAAGACGCGGAAAAGAGTGGGCTTAAGGCGGAACGCCTGGACGTGCGCCCGCGTTTTCCACAACTGCATCTCTTGCTGGCTGAAATATTTGCTCGAAAAAACAACTATGCCACTGCAATCTTAGAAACAAGAATTTACTTGGAGTTAGCTCCGCAAGCGAAAAACGCGGATCAGGTACGGGAGTGGTTGGCAGAATTGGAGAAGCTGAACGGTTCAGTGTCAAGCAGCGAAAAAACCGATCCGAAGTGAGTAGCGGGTTGGCTCGCAGCTCCCTGGCTCGCGAGCCAAGCACGTGCAAAACCAGTTCGCTGACATGGTTCGTGCCATTGTAATGGACAAACGGAAGTTGACCATCCACGACCGCAACAACTGTCGCAAGGAACTATGCTCCAATCAGCTCAACCGGCGAGTTTGATACATGCCTGACAGCGCGTTCCGAGGAGGAACCATGAAAAAAAGTCTCTTGGCGCTTGTGATAGGACTTGCGACGAGTGCATGCACTTCAGGGCCAGCGCCGAAACCGGCAGCGGTGGAGTTGAAGCAATTCCCCTTGGACAGCCTGGAAGGGGTACGTGCAACTACCGGGGTTAGCTTCGACCCGAAGATCTCGGCGGACGGAAAAGGTTCGTTGCGAGTCGAGGCCAAGGAGCCGGTAACGGTGCCACTGTTTGAGGTCACCGAAGTTGGGGTCGAAAATGCAACCCTGATCTACCAGGCCAGGTTGCAGTCAGAGAACCTGGATGGAAAGGCCTTTTTGGAGATGTGGGTCCGCATTCCTGGCAAGGGAGAGTTCTTCACCCGCGGACTGGATCGTTCCATCACGGGAACCATGAGCTGGATGACTGTCGCGACTCCTTTTTTCCTGGAGGCAGGGCAAAAGCCGGATCTCATTCGGCTCAACCTGGTGATACAGGGAAAAGGACGAGTCTGGATCGATGACGTCCACCTGATGCGGGGGCCCCTGCCCAGCCGCTGATTAATACGCATTCTTAGTAACGGCGACAGCAGCAGCGGAGAGTATCAGCCAATTCCCCACAGTAAAACCAGGCAAGAACTCGGGAGACTGAGTATCCTTTCTGCCCGACTTTTCCCTGAACGCAGCTCAATAACTCCGGCGATGAGGAACGCAACTTACGGAAAGATTAGTGTGGCACCAGACAGAATGTATTTCATAGGAGGGGGGATAGTTTACACAATCGAGTGAAGTCGTGTTACCGGACATCTGCTCGCGGCTCTCCAGAAGGCCCACTTGAAGCACTTGAGCAAAATAGGGTGGGAGCCACTTGGCCGCGGCTGCGCTACTTTGTGGGGAAAAAGGGGAACAGCGTGCGAATCTCTTCTTCGCTGGGCGTGCGTCCGTATTCGGTGATTTCAAAGGCCTCGGCGTGCTGAATGCGGCGGGCCTCAGACCCGTAGAGCCTCTCCAGCGCGTCTCGCCACTCAGGCCTGACACTGCTGACGGCGATGGGCCGCGTCGCGAGCCATGTCTTTCGCGCAGCGTAATCCTTTGGAACCTCATCAAGCTGACCAACGGTCCACGGAAGCCACTCGTAGAATTGCGAGACGTGTGCATCGAGCATCGCTATCTTCTTCTGGTACACGTCGTCGATGGAAACCACAATGTCGGCCCGGAATGGCTGCGGTCGTGTAAACCGGTCACTGTAGTATAGGAACACGGGATTCCGGCGCAGGGCAGGCGTGTCGGTCACGATATTCGGCACGATGACCATGTAGGACGCATCCTGTACGAGCACTCCGGTATAACGATGATCGGGATGATAGTCGTTGGGGCGGGGCCCGATCACAATGTCCGCCATCCACTGCCGGATCTCGCGGATGACCTGCTCGCGGACGTCTAGAGTAGGCAAGAGACGACCGTCATGGTTGTCGAGCACTTCGTATTCGATGCCGATTCGACGTGCGGCCTCCTGTGCCTCGGCACGGCGGCGCATGGCGAGTTGGCCTCCACCAAGGGATTGATGGCCGGCGTCGCCGTTGGTCAGCGAAACGAATTTAACTTTATGGCCGAGCGCGGCGTACTTAGCGGCCAGTCCTCCCGCGCCCAGGTCGCAGTCGTCAGGATGCGCGCCGAAGGCTATGACGCGTACAGGTTCATTCTGGGCCTGCGCCGGCAATCCCCCTAACATCAGCATTGCCAGTGCGCACAAAAGTTGCTTCCTCGTCATTCGTCACCCCCCACAAAGCCCGGTAAGCTTGCCCCACTCCTGTAGCCCTTTGCAAGACATGGCCGGCGATTTGACGACAGCTTCGCGCTAGGCCTACACTCTGCCTCTCCATTTCGAAGCCTGAGCTGAGGGGAGAAATCATGACGGCGGAATTGCAAGGCAAAGTGGGAATTGTGACCGGCGGGACGTCCGGTATTGGCCGTGATACTGCCGTGCTTTTTGCGAAGGCTGGCGCCAAAGTGGTGGTCGCCGGCCGCCGCGAATCCGAAGGAAAGGAAACGATTGATGTGATCCGCGCCGCCGGCGGCGAGGGACTGTTCGTGAAGACCGACGTATCGCGAGGCGCCGAAGTCCAAGAGCTCATCCGAAAAACGGTCGAGAAGTTTGGCCGCTTGGACGTCGCGTTCAACAATGCCGGGATCGAAGGTGTCTGGAGTCCCATCGCCGAACAATCCGAAGAAGACTGGGATCGTACCATCGACATCAATCTCAAAGGCGTCTGGCTTTGCCTGAAGTACGAAATTCAGCAGATGCTCAAGCAGGGTGGTGGCGGAGCTATCGTCAACATGGCGTCCGTCGCGGGCTTCATCGGTTCGGCTGGGGCCGCCGCCTATTGCGCGAGCAAACACGGCGTGATCGCCCTGACCAAGACGGCCGCGCTGGAAAACGCGCGAAGCTGCATTCGAGTAAATGTCGTGTGTCCTGCGGTGATCGAAACACCTATGGGCGAGCGTCTCTGGGGTGCAGCGGAGATGAAGAAGTTCGCGCTCCGCCTCCATCCCATCGGCCGCTTTGGAACGCCAAGAGAAGTCGCCGAAGCCGTTGTGTGGATGTGCTCGGACCGCGCCTCCTTTATGACCGGCCAGCCTGTGGTTCTCGATGGAGGATTCCTGGCAGGGCCCAATCCCCCCAACTAACTACGCGTTGTCAATGCAACTGCCCGCATAGTCGGAAACCGACCGGCAACCAAGACTTGGAGTATGTTTGTGCCGCGTGATTTATTTCCCTCAATGTGATGAGATGAGGCCTGCGAATTCGCAGGAGACTCCCTTCCTATGACGTGGAAGCGTGTCGTGACGGCCGCGGTGCTGATTCCATTTGTTGTCGGCCTGGTGTTGTGGGGGTCGAACGCCATTCTCGCGCTGGGAGTGGCGTTAGTGGTGATGTTGGCGATGTTCGAGTATTTCGCGCTGGGTGATGAGATTGGCCACCGCGCCTACCGCTTCTGGACCGCCTCTTGCGCCCTAATCTTGATTTACGCGCAGTGGCTGACCTCCACCATGCCATCCGACTATCCGGCGGAGTGGGAGATGCGGTACCGGTATGCGTGGAGGTTTTTCGGCGGGCCGCCCACCATCCCGGGCACATTTTTTCTTTTCGTCCTTGGCATTGCTGTGTTGACGCTATTCACGAAGCGGCCGCTGGTGGAAGCGCTGCCCGCGGCGGGAATCAGTACCAGCGGGCTGATTCTTGTGGCGTTTCCTTTGTCGTACACGATTCGGCTCCACGGCTTGCCTTCGCAAGGCCCGCTGCTGTTGCTTTTCGCGTTGGTGATCACCTGGGTGGGCGACACGGCGGCGTATTTCGTGGGCCGTTGGACCGGCAAGCATGCCCTGGCACCACATCTGAGCCCCAAGAAAACGTGGGAAGGGACGGTAGCGAGTTTCCTGGGCTCGCTGATCGTCGCGGTCGTTTTCGTGCGTTGGATCCACGCTCCTTTGGCATACCTTCTGGGGATGGCTGCCGTGGGCAACGTGGCGGGGCAGGTGGGTGATCTTCTTGAATCGGCTTATAAACGCAGCGCTGGGATCAAGGATTCCGGGAGTCTCCTACCCGGTCATGGCGGAGTCCTTGATCGAATCGACGCGTTGATTCTTGCGATTCCGGTTGTCTGGTATTATTGGATCTGGATCTACTCTCCCAAGCCGTAGGCCGGCAAGAGTTACCATCGGACAAAAAGGGAATCAACAATTCCGTGAAGCAGCTCGCCATAATGGGGTCCACGGGTTCGATTGGAAAGCAATGCCTATCGGTGGTGGAGTCTCTGCCCGGGCGGTTCGGCGTCGTTGCGCTCGCTGCTGGCGCAAACCTGGAAGAGCTCGCGGGACAAATCGAGCGGCACAAGCCTGAATTGGTGTCCGTGGGCGAGGCTAAAAAGGCGGATGAACTTGCAGTGCTCCTTCGAGGGAAGGGCATCTCGCCGCTGCCGGCGATCCACCACGGGCGCGAAGGCATGCTGGCGGTTGGAACGCATTCAAAAGCCGATATTGTCGTTTCAGCGGCGGTGGGTGTGGTTGGCCTGGAAGCGACGTATGAGGCCGTGAAACTGGGAAGGACGGTGGCGCTCTCGAATAAAGAAGTGCTCGTGGCGGCAGGCGAGTTGGTGATGGCCGCGGCGAACAAAGCCGGGAGGGAGCTGCTGCCAGTGGACAGCGAGCACAACGCCGTTCATCAATGTTTGCGCGGCGGAACGCATGGCGAAGTGCGACGGCTGGTGCTGACGGCTTCAGGTGGGCCGTTTCGAAAGACACCCCTTGCCTCGCTGGCTAGCGTGACGCCTGAACAGGCGCTTGCACATCCGAACTGGCGCATGGGCAACCGCATCACCATCGATTCGGCAACGATGATGAACAAGGGATTCGAAGTGATTGAGGCGCGCTGGCTCTTTGGCATGCGGCCGGACCAGATCGACGTGGTCATTCATCCTCAATCCACGATTCACTCCATGGTGGAGTACGTGGACGGTTCCGTTTTAGCGCAACTTGGCCCAACGGACATGCGCATGCCCATCCAATATGCGTTAACCTATCCAGAGCGAGTGGCATCTAATGACGTGGCCCTCGACTGGAGCAAACTAAAGAGGCTGGATTTCGGAAAAGTTTCGACGCGCCGTTTTCCGTGCGTGCGTCTCGCGCGGGAGGCGATGAAAAAGGGCGGCGCGTTTCCCTGCGCGCTGAATGCGGCGGACGAAATTGCCGTGGCGGCGTTTCTGGAACGGCGCCTGCCGTTCCTCGGAATTCCTGAAGTTATTGAACGCGTGCTGGGCCGCACCCCGGGGGTTCGATTTGAAAAGATGGACGATGTGCTGACGGCCGATGCTGAAGGCCGTCGAATGGCAAGGGAAGAAGTGGAACGGCTGGCGGTCAGCGCGGCGGCAGCGACCACGTAAATGCCCGGAAAAAGGTAAGAAGGATTTATGAATACATTGATTGGCGTATTCCTGGTGCTGGGGCTGATGATTTTGGTGCACGAGTGGGGACACTTCATCGTCGCGCGGCTCTTCGGGGTGCGCGTCGATGTGTTTTCGATCGGGTTTGGTCCGCGTCTGTTTGGCTGGAAAAGAGGAGCCACGGACTATCGCATCAGCGCACTGCCGCTCGGCGGCTACGTGCGTATGGCCGGGCAGGACCTGTCCGAAGTCGATTCAGGCGATGTGGCTCCGACGGGCGCCCCCGATGAGCTGATGAGCAAGCCGCGCTGGCAAAGAGCGCTGATCTCATTTGCGGGTCCAGCTGTTAATTTGATTTTGCCTGTGGTCTTGCTCGCGGGCTTCTTCGTCATCAAAGGTCTTCCGTACCCCGCTTACTTGGACAAAGCGGTCGTGATTACCGGACTTCGTTCCACCAGCCCGCTTGCAAAAGCCGGCATGCACGACGGCGATCGGATCATCGCAATCAATGATATTGAAACTCCTACATGGTCAAAGGTGAATGATGTTCTCATGCAAATTCCCATTACGGGAAATTTGCGTTTCAACGTCGAACATCAGGGTGCGAAGCAAACAATTGAAGTCAGTGCCGCGGACATACGCAAGACAGACCGTGTTTTGGGTAACTTGCCAGCGCCAGCGATGGTTGGCCGCGTAGAACGGGGGAAGCCTGCCAGCCGTGCAGGCCTCCAGCGTGGAGACGTAATCGTCTCCGTCAACGGAACGCCCGTGCGGAGCTGGTTCGAGTTCTTCGATGCCATCCGGCAGTCCAATGGGCAAACGTTGAACGCAGTCGTAAGACGCAATGGCAATGAGCTGACCATTGCAATTCATCCCATGCAGGACAAGGATGAAGACGGGCAAACGGTATGGCGGATTGGAATGGCACCTGGAACCGAGTGGGGCTTCAAAGAGATGAGTCTTGCCGCCTCGGTGAAGGAAGCCACGGATGAAACGATCGGTGCCACAGGCAAGCTTATGAGCGTGATTGGCAGGCTCTTCACCGGCAAACTGTCCGTCCGGCAGTTGCAGAGCTTCGTAGGGATTGCGGTACAGGCCGGCCAGGCGGTGCAGGATGGCCCTGTGGACACCATCAATCTGATGGCCATGATCAGCCTGAACCTCGGCATCCTGAATTTGTTGCCGATCCCCATCCTCGATGGAGGCAACATTCTGCTGCTGGCAATGGAAGCCATTCGCCGGCGCGATTTCAGCCTGGCGTTCAAGGAGCGCTTTGTGCAGGTTGGATTTGTGTTCCTCTTGGTGCTGTTCGCCTACGTTATGTACAATGACGTTGTACGCCTGCTGCCGAGCCACTCCTAGGACGAAATCGCGCACGAGTGGAGAATTAGAAATGGCGACATCACCGACACACCGGGCTTCCACCGGAGAGCGCCTCAATACCGCAGAGACAACGGGCAAGCTTCAGCAGGCGGTGGCCGGACGCGGGATCCGCATGACCCGCCAGCGCCGCGTCCTTCTTCAGGTGATGGATGACGCCGAGCAGCACCTGGACGTGGATCAAATTCTGGCCAGGGCTCAGAAGATTGATTCGGACATCCATCTCGTTACGGTGTACCGCACGATTGACCTGCTGAAGAGGCACGGCCTCATTGACGAATTGGATCTACTGCATCTTCGCGGGGATCGTCATTACTACGAGACGCACGGGCCGCGCGATCACATTCACGTGGCCTGCTTGCGCTGCGGCAAGGTTCGGGAATTTGAAAGCCGCTTGTACGAGCAATTGAAGGAGCAGATTGCGCGCGATTTCCACATGAAGGTCACCGTGTCGCGCACGGAAGTCGGCGGCTATTGCGCCGACTGCCTGCAAAAGGCAAAAGAATAGGTTCAGACTAGCTGGCGGACCGAGCGATACCGGCGCAAGCGGTTGAAGAATCGGTTGGCCGCGGCGATGTCCTGCGCGATTTGCACTCGCAATTCTTCAGGGCTACTGAATTTCTTTTCTTCACGAAGTCGCTCCCAAAATCGCACTTCAATTCTTTTCGGCGTGGTCTCCGGCTGAAAACCGAGCAGGTGCGTTTCCACACTGAGGGACGAGCCATTGAACGTGGGCCGCACGCCAATGTTTGTGACGGAACGATGGCTGCCGTTTTCGCCCTCGAGTACTGCACGTGTGATGTACACACCTCGCGCTGGGAGTAGTTCTTGCTCGGCGGCAAGATTCAACGTGGGAAATGTAAATTTGCGGCCGGTCCCCGTACCAGGGACCACTTCGCCGGTCAGCGCGAAAGGCCGGCCCAGAAGGCGCCCGGCATGGGACACATCTCCCTCCGCGATTTCCCTGCGAATAATCGTGCTGGAAACCACCTCGCCGTGGTACTCCACTGGAAGAATAATCACGACCTCAAATCCGTTTTTTGCGCCCAGCTCCTTCATCAGTTTCACGTTTCCCGCTTGTTTGTGGCCGAAATGAAAATTCTCGCCAACCAAAACGGTTTTCACATGAAGATCGCGCACAAGGATTTGCTCCACAAATTCCTCGGGAGAGAGGCGTGAGAGTTCAAGGGTGAAAGGCATGATGACCGCGGCTTCGATGCCCAGCGCATTGAACCATTCCAACCGTTGCGCGATGGTCGAGAGCCGCAGCGGAGCGGACTCGGGCCGCAGCACATTTCGGGGTGATGGATCAAACGTTAGCACTGTGGAGATCGCATGGAGGGCACGCGAGCGCTCGACGGCAGCGCGAAGAATCGCCTGATGGCCCAGATGGATGCCATCGAAGTTGCCGATGGCCAGGACGCTCGAGTGCCCATAAGTCGCATAGCGTGACGCCCAAGCCTGCGAGGATGTAAATGTCGCCAGCCGCCGCGATGAGGGACCTCCCGCAAGCGTGATGCGTGCCGGTGACTGCCGCTCGCCGCTCGCTTCATCTCTTGCGTCCACCTGCACGTCAAATTGAAGACCATCGTACGCCAATTGCACCTGGGGAAAACCCTGCTGGCGAAGCCGCTCATTGGTTTCCGCGTGTGGCAAGTCGTGCGCGATGTGGGTGAACCACGCGCGCCGCGGCTTAAGCTGCTCAATGAGGGCCAGCGCCTGATCCACGGTTTGGTGCATGGGATGAGGAGTGTCGCGCAAGGCATCGAGAACCAGCTCGTCGAGGCCCTCCAGCAGGGCCACGGAAGAATCAGGAATCTTGCTGAAGTCCGTCAGGTAGGCGGCGCGCCCGAAGCGAAAGCCCAGAACTTCCATGTCGCCGTGAAGCATCGGTACGGGGATGAATGGGATGCCAAGAAGTTCAAACGGACCGTTTGCGAGGTTGAGTTTCACGCTGGGTACAGTGCTGAGAGTGGGCTTGTCATCGAAGACATAGGAGAAAACGCGGCGGATGACGCGAAAGGTTTCTTCGTTGCCGTAGACGGGAAGCGCCGATCGCTGACGGAGATTGAACGGGCGGATGTCGTCAAAGCCAAGGATGTGGTCGGCGTGCCCGTGCGTCAGCAATATCGCGTCGAGGCGGTCGAGGCCAGCTCGCAGCGCCTGCTGGCGGAAATCCGGGGTGGTGTCAATCACTACATGCTGTCCACCGCGTGAAATCAAGACGGAAGGGCGCAGCCTTTTGTCGTGTGGATCATTAGAAGCGCACACGCGGCAGGGGCAGGCCAGCGTGGGAACGCCCATGGAGGTGCCGGAACCGAGAACCGTGATTTTGAGTGGAGCGGAGGCCATCTTCAAAGTGCCGGCACGGCGAGGAGCGTGGCCCAGTTAGTAGGGCCACCTGGCGGCGGCCTACGGGCGCGCCTTGGCCTTGACTTGCGCTGCCTGCGCCGCAATCGCCTGATTGACCTCCAAAAAGGTCATCTTCAATTTTCCAAGGAGATCCATCAGCAAGGTGTCTTCTTCCGCCGCAAGATTGCCCTTCGTTTTTTCGTGCAGGGCGTCGAGCATGTCGATCAATTCGCGCGCAGCTTCTGGATCGATCATCGGCTGGCCGGAGCGCGGATCCGCGTAAGCGCCCAGGACCATGGCAGCGTTGCTGCCGAGCATGCGGACCAGGTTTTCGAACGCGGGCAACCGCGTGGGCAACTCCGCCGGAGGCGCTGTGGGAGGGGCCGCCGCCGGCTCCGCAGGCGCAATCGGGCGCATCGCCGCCTCGCGCGTGGCTTCGCGTTCTTGCTCTTCCACTACTTCTTTGCGCAGCTCGCCCTCGGACGTGAATGGGCGTCGGTCAATGACGCGGAACGACTCTTCCTGTTTCTTTTCGGACAAGGGACATTCCTTAACGATGTAGTTCGAATTCAGTTTATCACGGGTTGTCGCTTTGGTCGCTCACGCACTTGGCCGGCGCCAGTGGCGAGCTTGTCAAAGGCCTGGCGTCACCGTAGAGTGGAACGCTTGGCGAAAGCTAGAAATATTCCGAGACAATGACGCGCCCTGGCAAGAAACAAACAAAGAACGGAAAGAATTCGCGGCGCCGCCACGCTAAACCGGTAAAGCGGGCGCAAGCGACTCCCGGAGAATGGTTTGAAAAGCTCGTGGCCGTGCAGGCAAGACTGCGCGCCCCGGGCGGCTGTCCCTGGGATCGTGAACAGACTCACGAATCGCTGCGAACCTACTTGATTGAGGAGGCCTACGAAGTCCTGGAAGCGCTGGAGAGCAGGAACGACGCCAAGTTCGCGGAGGAAATGGGCGATCTTCTCCTGCAGATCGTATTTCATTCGCAGATGGCGCAGGAGAGGGGTGGTTTTACGATTTCAGATGTAATCCGCGAAATCCACGACAAGATGATTCGGCGGCATCCCCATGTTTTTGGAGAAACGCATGCGAAAGATTCAACGGAGGTGTTGAGAAACTGGGAGCAGATCAAAGCCGAAGAACGCCTTTTGAAAGCGGAAGCCACTGGCAATCCATCTGAAAGCAA